>Ga0134128_10002078_pt1 | contig 25043 bp, 26 predicted proteins | sample KB31754_FD_96462 | JGI IMG/M metagenome (GOLD analysis project Ga0134128, IMG submission 96462) | Terrestrial soil microbial communities with excess Nitrogen fertilizer from Kellogg Biological Station, Michigan, USA - KB3-175-4 | ecosystem: Environmental > Terrestrial > Soil > Unclassified ...
CAACTCGGTTGCATGCTGGCCACCCTGGTGATCGAGTCGGTGGGAACTCAGGAACACAAGTTGGAACCCGGGACGTTCATGGAACGGTTCAGCGAAGCCTACGGACCCGACAGCGCGGCCGAGGTGGCCGACCACGTGCGCGGTTGACCTCCAACCTCACAAAGGAGTGCATTTCAATGACTGTGGCGCCCGCCGCCGAGAAGAAGTTACAGAGCCGCAACGGCATCGACTTCGCTGTGGCCGATCTGGGGCTGGCTGAGTTCGGCCGTAACGAGATCCGGTTGGCCCAGCATGAGATGCCGGGTTTGATGGCGTTGCGCCGGGAGTACGCAGACGTGTTCCCGTTGCGGGGGGCGCGCATCTCCGGATCGCTGCACATGACCGTCCAGACCGCAGTGTTGATCGAGACGCTGGTGAGTCTGGGCGCCGAGGTGCGGTGGGCGTCGTGCAACATCTTCTCCACTCAGGATCATGCCGCGGCGGCGGTGGTGGTGGGCCCGCACGGGACCGCGGAGGAACCCCAGGGGGTGCCGATCTTCGCCTGGAAGGGCGAGACCCTGACGGAGTACTGGTGGTGCGCCGAGCAGATGTTGAGCTGGCCGGACGGCGCCGGGCCGAACATGATCCTGGACGACGGGGGCGACGCGACCCTGATGGTGCACAAGGGCGTGGCGTTCGAAAAGGCCGGGGTAGTTCCCAGCGCCGACGACAACGACTCCGATGAGTGGAAGGTGTTCCTCGACGTCCTGCGGGCTTCGCTGGCCGCGACGCCGGGGAAGTGGACGGCGATCGCCGAGGGGATCCGCGGGGTCACCGAGGAGACCACCACCGGGGTGCACCGGCTGTACCAGCTGGCTGCGGCCGGGGAGCTGCTGTTCCCGGCGATCAACGTCAACGACTCGGTGACCAAGTCGAAGTTCGACAACAAGTACGGGTGCCGGCACTCGCTGGTGGATGGGATCAACCGGGCGGTCGACGTCCTGATCGCCGGCAAGCTGGCCCTGGTCTGTGGGTACGGCGACGTCGGCAAGGGTTGCGCGGAGTCACTGCGGGGTCAAGGTGCCCGGGTAGTGGTGGCCGAGGTAGATCCGATCTGCGCGTTGCAGGCGATGATGGACGGCTTCACCGTCGACACCCTGGACAACGTGGTCGGCAAGGCGGACATCATCGTCACCGCCACCGGCAACAAGGACATCGTCACCGTCGATCACATGGCGCGGATGAAACACCAGGCGATCCTGGGCAACATCGGGCATTTCGACAACGAGATCGACATGGCCGGGCTGGAGCGCCGGTCGGGCGCCCGCCGGTTGAACATCAAGCCACAGGTCGACGAGTGGACGTTCAAGGACGGACACTCGATCATCGTGCTGTCCGAGGGACGGCTTTTGAACCTGGGTAACGCCACCGGGCATCCCAGCTTCGTGATGTCGAACTCGTTCTCCAACCAGGTGATCGCCCAGGTCGAGCTGTTCACCAAGCACAAGGAATACGACCGGGAGGTCTACGTCCTGCCCAAAGTGCTCGATGAGAAGGTGGCCCGGATCCACGTCGAGGCACTCGGCGGCCAGCTCACCAAGCTCACCAAGGAGCAAGCCGAATACATCGACGTCGACGTCGAGGGCCCCTACAAACCCACCCACTACCGCTACTAACCTGTGACCCTTTTCATCCCGATATGTCTCCATATCGGGGTACGGGGAGAGGGAGCTCGTCAGGTGGTTTTTCCTAGTGATCTTGAGATTGCCCGGGGTGCGACGCTGGCGCCGATGGTGGACGTCGCGGCTGCGATGGGGCTGGGTGCGCACCTGCTCGAGCCCTACGGCGAGCACGTGGTGAAGATCAAGCCGGCAGCGATCGGCGAGCTGGCGCAGGCACCGGAGGCGAAATACGTGGTGGTCACGGCGGTCACGCCGACACCGCTGGGGGAGGGCAAGACCACCACCACGGTGGGGTTGGGCCAGGGCTTCGCGCACATCGGCAAGCGCGCCACGGTGGCGATCCGGCAACCGTCAATGGGACCCACCTTCGGGATCAAGGGCGGCGCCGCAGGTGGCGGCTACAGCCAGGTCGTGCCGATGGAGACGCTCAACCTGCACCTCACCGGGGACATGCACGCGGTCACCGCGGCGCACAACCTGCTCGCCGCGATGATCGACAACCAGCTGCAGCAGCGCAACGGCGTTGCTCTCGACCCGCACAGCATCACCTGGAACCGGGTGCTGGACGTCAACGACCGGGTGTTGCGCAACATCGTGATCGGGCTTGGGTCGAAGGCCGACGGCAACCCGCGGCAAAGCGGGTTCGACATCACCGCGGCCAGCGAGGTGATGGCGGTGCTCGCGCTGTCGACGTCACTGGCCGACATGCGGTCGCGGCTGGGCCGGATCGTGGTGGGCCAGACCCGCGACGGGCAGCCGGTGACCGCCGAGGATTTGAAAGCCGCAGGCGCCATGACGGTGATCATGCGGGAGGCCATCAAGCCGAACCTGCTGCAGACGCTGGAGGGCACGCCGGTGCTGGTGCACGCCGGGCCATTCGGCAACATCGCGCACGGCAACTCCTCGGTGATCGCCGATCTGATCGGGATCCACTGCGGTGACTACCTGGTTACCGAGGCGGGATTCGGCGCCGACATGGGCGCCGAGCGTTTCTTCAACATCAAGTGCCGAGCGTCGGGATTGCGGCCGGATGCGGCGGTGCTGGTGGCCACGGTCCGCGCGCTCAAGACGCACTCCGGGCGATTCAAGGTCGCCGCCGGTCGTGCGTTGCCGGAAGCGATGCTGGCGGAGAACCCCGACGACGTGCATGCCGGCGCGGCCAATTTGCGCAAGCAGATCGAGAACGTACGCATCCACGGCGTGGCACCGGTGGTGGCGATCAACGCGTTCCCCACTGATCACGCGTCGGAGCACGCCGCCATCCGGGAGATCGCCGACGCCATGGGTGTCCGGTCGGCGCTGTGCACGCATTTCGCCGAGGGCGGCAAGGGAGCCGCCGACCTGGCCACTGCGGTCGCCGAGGCCGCCGACGAGCCGTCTACCTTCAACTTCCTGTATCCCAACGACGCCACACTGCGCGAGAAGATCCTCACCGTGGCACTGCGAGTGTACGGCGCGCAAGCGGTGGAGTACGACTTCAAGGCGTCCCGGCAGCTGGAAAGCTATGAGCGCAACGGCTTCGGCAAGCTACCGGTGTGCATCGCCAAGACGCACCTGTCGATCTCGTCGGACCCGGCGCTCAAGGGTGCGCCGACCGGATGGGTGCTGCCCGTGCGGGAGGCCCGGGCCTCGGTGGGCGCCGGGTTCATCTACCCGATCTGCGGTGACATGCGCACCATGCCGGGTCTGAGCACCAACCCGGCCGCGACTCGCATCGACATCGACTCCCGCGGCGAGATCGTCGGACTGTCGTGATTGTCGATCGCAGCGCGCCGCTGCTCGACTGCCCGGTGACCGAGCTGCTGGATCGTTTCGCCGCCAAACAGCCCACGCCCGGCGGCGGTGGCGCGGCGGCGATCACCGCCGCGATGGCCGCCGGGCTGCTCGGGATGGCCGCCCGGTTCTCCACCGGGCAGCTGATCGACGCGGCCAGTCGCGCCGCCTACGCCGATCGGGTGCGGACGCAGGTTGCTGCGCTGGCTGAGCAGGACGCCGATGCCTACCAGGCGGTGCTCGCCGCGTTCGCGCTACCCCGCGAGCCCGACCCGCAGGTGCGCCGCCGCCAGATCCGGCGCAGCCTGGAACGGGCGGCGCGGGTACCGACAGAGATCGCCGAGGCGGCCTGCGGGGTGGCGGTGGAGGCAGTCGAGCTCGCCAAGCGGGGTAACCGCAACTTGCGCGGCGACGCCTTCACGGCAGCGACCTTAGCCGCCGCAGCGGCGCGTTCGGCCGCCGAACTGGTCCGGCTCAACGTCGAACTCGGTGACCTCGGCGGCGACCTGGTCACCCGCGCCACGCAGGCCGCCGACACTGCCACCGAAGCAGTCGCCGTTCTCGATGCGCGAACTGCCTGAACCACTGGTGGTGCGGTCAACCGGACGAAATATGACACTCGGGCGTCTGGTCGATGGCGGCGCGCAGTTGTGGGTCGTTCGTGAGAGTGCCGAATAGGCCGACAACGTTGCCGATCGCGCCGAAGGCCTGCGCGATCGCGCCTACGTCATCGGCGTTGGCTGCGTTGAGCTGCGCTGCCATGTTGTTGAGGTTGCCGTGTAGTTGCGTTAGCCGCGTACGCATGTGGTCGAGTATTCGCTGGCCGTCGTCGACTGGTGGAGCGCCGACTGAGGACAGAAGACCTATCGCCTGCTGGGTGGCGTTCGCCGCGTCGCCCAGGTAGGTGCTGAAGGCCTGTCGCGTCGCGCCCGGGTTGGCGAGGTCGGGCTCAGGTGGCGTACCCAGCTGCAGGAAGGTGAGCCCGAGCGCCTGGCACAGTGATTTCGCCCAGCTGCGAACCGTCGGCTGCGATGGCGCTGGTGGCGTCGAGCTCGTCACCGGCAGAGACGGTGCCGGGGATGCCGTGCCAGGCGCGGTGCTGGTGTTGTTCGCGCATGCTGCCACTGTGAGCCCGATAATCGTGACAAGCACGGCGAGCGGGCGGCGCAGCACCACGCCGCATGGAACCTTCATCATCGCTGCCCAGCGTGAAGGGCGTCAGGGTTGGTTGGCAACTTTGCCCGGGACGATCGGTCAACTGGCCAGGCGGTGGCAGCTCAGCGGGGTGGCTGGCCCGGCGTCGTGGTGCTGGATGTGCCGCTGACTCCAGGCACGCTCTGGCACTCCGGCGTCTGATCGATGGCCGCACGCAGTTGTGGATTGTCGGTGAGGGTGCCGACCAGACTGACGGCATTACCCGCTGCGCTGAAAGCCGGCCCGATCGCCGCAGATTCGTTTGAGCTGGCCGCCTTGAGCTGCGTCAACGCGTTGTTGAGGTTGTCACGTAGCTGGCTGAGCTGAGTGCGGGCCTGATCGAGGATCTGCTGCCCGTTTTGTACTGGTGGGGGTCCGACGGACGCGAGCCGATCGTAGGCCTGCTGCGCGGCGTTCGACGCGCGACTCAGATAGTCGACGTAGGCCTGGCGCGTTGCGGCGGGGTTGGCGGTGTCGGGTTGGGGTGGCGCGCCCAGCTGGCCGAAGGCGGGGCCCAGCGCCTGGCACATCGACTTGGCCCAGGCGATCGTGGCCGGCTGCGCTTGGGCGGGTGCCGTCGAGTTCACCGCAGGACCAGATGGCGCGTTGGACGATGTGGCGGGCGCATTGCCGGCGTTGGTGCCGCAACCGGCCAGCGTGAGCCCCGCGGCGACGGCGGCGACGGCGAGTGGACGGCGCAGCGCTGCGCCGCGTGCAAAGTTCATGGTTGGCATCCCCCGTGCTCGACGTGCTGGATCGGATCACTCCGCGATGCGGGCCAGTCCGATCTGGACACAACGGCATTCCCCGTATCCGCCGGGTTAATCGCGCGGCTAGTACTCCGGCGGGAGAGGTATCCGCAGGCGCACGACGGTGCCGCGGCCGAGGGCGCTGTCAGCGGTGAGCTGCCCGCCCAGTAGCTCGGCACGCTGCTGCATACCGGGCAGGCCGTATCCGACCGGTCCGGCGCGCTCGGGGGCGGTGGCCGGATCGAAGCCGATACCGTCGTCGGAGATCTCCAGTAGCACCGCGCCGGCGGCCACCGACAGCCGCAGCTGGACATGTGCCGCGCTGGCGTGCTTCATCACGTTCTGGAGCGCCTCTTGCGCGATCCGGTATACCGCGGTCTCGACGTGCTCGGGCAGCACGGTGCTCACGGTGTCCACTTCAACGTTGGGTAGCGGGGTCGACCGCGCGAGACTCTCCAGGCTTGCCGCCAGCCCGAGATCATCCAGCACGGGCGGCCGCAGCCCGGCAATCGCATGGCGGGTCTCCTCCAGCGCCCCGGCGGCGAGTTCCTGGGCGCGGGCGATCTGCTGGGCGGCGCCGGCTGGGTCGGACCCGACCGCGTCCGCCGCTGCCGAGAGGTGAAACGAGAGGCTGACGATGCGCTGGCTGATCCCGTCGTGGATCTCGCCGGCGAGCCGGCGACGCTCGGTTTCCTGCAGTAGCACGATCTGCTCGGCGAAGCGCTCCATCGCCTCCTCCCGTTCGGCGAGCCGGCTGTGCAGGCTGGCGTTCTCGATCGCCCCGGCCATCAGGCCGGCTACCGAGCCCAGCAGCTCCACGTCGGCGTCGGTGAACTCGCGGCGGTCCCGGGTGTGCACGTTGAGCACCCCGACCAGATCACCGGGCCTGGTGATCATGGGTACCGAGGCCATTGAGATGAACTCCTCACCGCGCAGCTCGGGGATGTAGCGGTAGCGCGGGTCGTCGCGCTTGTTGTCGGTGATCACGACGGGCTGGCAGTGCGCCGCGACCCACCCGGAGATCCCCTCGCCGATCGGAAGCTCGATGCGCCGGGCGAGCCGATCGAACGGCGGTGTGGCGCCGCGCAGGTGTAACCGGTCGCCGGCCGGATCCAGCAGATGTACGAAGCAGACGTCGGTGGATGTGGTCTCGGTGATCAGGTCAGCCACTCCCTGGGCGATACCGTCGAGGTCCAGCCCCGCCGACAGGATCTCGATCACCCGGTGCAGCAGCTGGGCGTCGGAGTCGGCGCCGGCTCCGATGCCCAGGCCCAGCCGCGAGGAGGTCACTGGAATATCCCCTCCCGCAGCGCGGCGGCGACCGCACCGGAGCGGTCCGTGACGTCGAGCTTGCGGTAGATCCCGCGGGCGTGCGTTTTGACGGTCTCCTCACTGACGGTGAGCCGGCCGGCGATGGCCCGGTTGGACAGTCCGGCCACCATGAGAGCGAGTACCTCGCTTTCGCGCTGGGTCAGCCCGAGGCGGGCTCCCGGCCAGAACTCGCCACCGCGCAGGTGGGCCACCGACATCGCGACTTTGGCGGCCAGGCTGGGATCGATCAGGACTTCGCCCTGGTAGATCCGCTGCAGGTGATCCACCAGTTCCGCGCCGCGGACCCGCTTGAGCAGGAACCCAGCGGCGCCCAGGCGCAGTGCCTGGTAAAGGTACTGCTCGTCGTCGTAGACGGTCAGGAACACGACTTTGCAGTCCGGTCGCCGCTTGCGGATCTCCGCACACAGGTCCAACCCGCTGGAGCCGCGGAGCCGAACGTCGAGCAGGGTGATGTCCGGCTCCTGCCCGGTGATCACCGTGATCGCGACGTCCGGTTCGGTGGCTTCTCCGACGATCGCGACCTGGCCGGAATAGGCGGCCAGCATCGCCCGCAGCCCGTCCAGCACCATCTGATGATCATCGACCACGACCACCCGCAGCGGCCGCTCGGTTGGCCTGCTCATGCCCGCAGCCTACGCACGGATGGCGGTGGCAAAGCGACCAGTGACGTCGCGGGCAACCGCCGCAGGTAGGCGTCGAGCAGCGGACCGGTCATCGCGGTGGCGATCAATGCCACCAGCACGACCCCGGCTTGCAGGGCAGGCGTGATCACCCCGTTCTGCAGCCCGACCAGGGCGACCACCAGCACGATCACCCCTGGGCAGTTCATCAGGATGCCCAGCACGTTGCTCTCCGCCCAGGACAGCCCCGACAGCCGGGCCAACACCGCTCCACCGCCCCATTTGCTCACCAACCCTCCGGCCAGCAGCAGCGCCAGGCCGCCGTATGCCGCGACCGGCACCGCCGTCAGGTCCGTCTGCAGCCCGGAGAAGGCGAGGAAGATCGGCAGCAGCACCGAGCGGGTGAGCTCGCCCAGCCGCTGCTCCACTGCGCAGTGCGCCGCCGTCTGGGTCGGCAGCACCAGGCCGGCCAGGAACCCGCCGACGATCACCGTCAGCCCGGCGAGCTGCGCGGCCAGGCCCGAGGCGAGCACCAACACCAGTACCCATACCAACAGACCTACGCCTCCGGCATGGGCCGATGCGGCGAACCTGGCCAGCAGCGGGCGCACCACGACCAGCATCAGAACGAGGTACCCGGCGGCCAGAACCAATGCTCGCACGGTGCCTCCGGTGCCGGCTGCTATCGCGGAGGCGACGGACACCGCGATGAACAGCCCCACGGTGGCCACCGCGGAGGCCGCGATACCGGTACCTCCCAACGGGGACCGGGACAGGCCACGCTCCTGCAAGATCCGCACCATCACGGGTAGCGCGGTGGCCGCCAGCATCACGCCGACAAACAGCGTGAACCCCAGCGTGGACGCCGACGCCGGCTTGAACACACCAGTCGCGAGCACGACTCCCAGCGGGATCCCCATCGCGATGGGCAGCAGCACCGAGCCCGGACCGACCAGCGCGATACCCAGCGTGCGGTGGCGCAGCGACGCCCGGTCGAGCTCCACCGCGGTGAGGAAGCTGAACAGCAACAACCCGAGCTGACCCAGCTGGCCGATCACCACGCGGGCCGACGCCGGAAACAGACACGATGTGGGGCTGGTATGCATCCCCAGCTGGGTGCAATGCAGCAGTGCCGGCGCGGTGAATTGCGGCCAGAGCGTGGGACCCAGCAGCGTTGGTCCCAGCAGCACGCCGGCGAGGATTTCGCCGACCACCCGGGGCTGACCGATCCTGGTGAACAGCGTGCCGACCGACCGGGCCATCGCCAGGATCACGGCGAGGTCGAGCAGGACGAAGCTGACCAATGCCGGGGCCGATAGCGCGGACACGGTGTCACATCAGCCGCATGTAGATGCTGAATCTCAGATTGAGGTGGGTGAAGTCGTGCTGGTGGACGAAGCCGGCGTGCTCGTAGAGCGCTCTGGCGGCGACCATCATCTCTGCGGTATGCAGCCCCACCGCGGGGGCGTGATCGGCTCGTGCAAGCGCGAGGCAGTCCGCGGTGAGGGCGCGGGCCACTCCCCGGCCGCGCAGCGCCGGGTCGACTCCCAGCACCCGGATCACCGCCCATTCCGGTGGTACTCGCTGGTAATCCTTGGGGCCGGGCGGCAGGTAGGTGACGGTGCCGGCAAGCTGACCATCAAGCTGTGCGACTCGCAGTAGGCCTGGCGGCCCGGACTCGATGACCTTGGCAATGTTGCTGGTCATCAACGCCCAGTTGGCTGGCGTCAGCCAGGGTTCGAACTCCGCGTAGGCCGCGGTGACGATCCGGCGCACCTCCGGCAGGTCCTCCGCAACGGCCGGCCGCACCTCAATCAACTGCGGTGTCGTTTCATCGGTGATCCCGTGGGTACCTCCAGTAGCCTGAGTGGAGAAATCCTCACTGGTAGACTGGGTCAATTTTTCTCCCACGATTGGTTGATGGTGCCCCCGAACTCACCACGGAAACCTACCGAAGAAGCGGTGGAATCCGCCGATGTCGTCGTCGTTGTCGGAGACGATGACGACCCCGGCGTGGTTGTCGTCGGAGCCGACACCGAGAGCGGCCGCGAGCGGGTGATGCGGGCTGCGTATGACCTGTTCAGCCGCCACGGCACCCGCACCGTCGGAGTGGATGCGGTGATCGGCCGGGCCGGCGTCGCGAAGATGACGCTGTACCGCAACTTCGCTTCCAAAGACGACCTCATCCTGGCCTTTCTCGAGCGGCGCGAGACCCACTGGACCCACGGTTGGGTGCGGGCCGAATCCCAGCGCCGGGGTAAGACCCCAGCACAGCGCCTGCTGGCCATCTTCGAGTTGTTCGATGAGTGGTTCGCCCGGCCTGATTTCGAAGGTTGTTCCTTTGTGACCACGCTGCTCGAAGTGACCAACCGGGAAAGCCAGGTCCGGCAGGCGAGCGTCAAGCACCTGGCGAACATCCGCAGCTATCTGTGCGAGCTCGCGACCGAAGCCGGGGTCGCGGACCCCGCTTCATTCGCTCGCAAATGGCACATCCTGATGAAGGGATCCATCATCGCCGCCGCCGAGGGCGACACCCAGGCCGCAAGACGCGCTCGTGAGCTCGGCCTGCTGCTACTCAAAGAGCACGGAATCGCCCCGGACTAGCCCCGGCGCTGATCGCTGGTTTCGCGTGGTGGTCCCGGAGCAGAATTGGATCGGGAGGCGAGGCCAGTGGATGCACCGGAGCCCAGGGCCGTACTCGACGAGATTCGGGCCGGTCAGGTGGTGGTCTGCGACGGCGCGATGGGCACGATGCTGCACGCGGCCGGGGTCTCGCTGGACCGCTCCCTGCCCGAGCTCAATTTGTCGCGCCCGGCCCTGGTCCGGGACCTGCATGCGGCGTATGTCAGTGCCGGTGCCCGGATCCTGCAGACCAACACATTCGGCGCGAACCGGTTACGGCTGGCTGGGTCGGGGCTGGAGAACAGCGTCTCTGAGATCAACATCGCGGGCGCCCGGCTGGCCCGGGAGGCGGCCCAGCGCACCGGGCATCCAGTACTGATCGCGGGTTCTATCGGACCTGCGGTGAGCGCTCCCGCGGTGCGGCGGGTCCCCGCCGGCGCCCGGGCGGACAGCCTGCGGGAGCAGATCGCGGCGCTGTGTGACTGGGTCGACCTGCTGATCCTGGAGACCTACGGCGACCTGGAGTCGCTGGTTCAGGCCGTTGAGGTGGCGAGATCGGAAAGCCACCTGCCGGTGGTGGCTCAGCTGACTTTCGCTGACGACGGCCGGACCCTGCGAGGCGAGGATCCCGCGGAGGCCGCAGCCGTGCTGTCCGATCTGCAGGTGGCCGCACTCGGCGCGAACTGCACGGTCGGCCCCGCCGTGCTGGTGGGCGTGGTGGCCGAGCTGGCCCGCAACACTCAGCTGCCGGTGTCCGTCCAGCCCAACGCGGGGGTGCCCCAAAGGCTCGGCGGTCAGATCCGCTACGCCCGCAACGCGGCGTATTTCGCCGAGTCCGTGCACCGGTTCGTCACTGCCGGGGCCACGTTGCTAGGGGGATGCTGCGGGACCACACCCGCCCATGTGCGGGCCATCTGCCAGGCGGTCGCCGCGCTGCCCCCGATCCAGCGACCCCCGGCCCAGCCGGCTGAGGTTGGATCGCCGGCCCAGCCGGTGGTGGCGCGGCGTGGCCCTCATGGTGAACCGGGTGTGGTGCGGCAACCGGCCCCGGCTTGGCCCTGGGAGGGCGAACTGGTGGTCGCCGTCGGATTGCAAGCTCCGAATGGTGGGCAGGTGCCGCAGTTCCTGGAGCGGGCGACCGCACTGCGCGCGGCCGGCGCGGCCGTGCTCGCGATTATCGAAGCGGCTCCGCCCGCGGCCCGGATCAGCCCGGTCGGTGCTGCCGTGGTGGTCCGGGAACGGGTGGGCAGTGAGGTGCTGTTACCGGTGGAAGCCGCCGACCGGAACCTCGCGGCACTGCAAGCTGATCTACTCGGCGCGCACGCGCTCGGGCTACGCATGGTGGTGTGCCGCACCGGCAGCCCGCGGGTGGCCGGCGACTACCCCATCGGCCCTGGCGGGACGCCCTGGGATGTCGACTCACTCGGGCTCATCGCCATGCTCGGCGCGCTCAACGAGGGCGTTGATTGGCGTGGAGTGGCCACCGCAGAGCACACCCGGTTCGTGATCGGTGGCGCCTTGCATACCAGCGCCGGCGACCTCGCCCACGAGCTGGACAGAGCTGAAGCCAAGGCGCGGGCCGGCGCGCACTTCCTGGTCACCGACGTCATCTACGACGTGGAGGAGGCGGCCCGGGTGCTGGGCACGGTGCGAGCCCGTGGAGTGGGGCTGCCGGTGCTGGCCACGCTCGCGCCGTTCGCCGATATCCGGACCCTGCAACGGCTGTCTTACGAGGATCCGGATGGGTCCATCCCGCTGTCTGTGCTGACTGCGGCCACCCGGCGGGAGAGGCGCCATCGGGACAATCCCGAGCAGACTGTCGAGTTCACGGTGGCCGCGGTGGAGAAGTTGCGGCACCTGATCTCCGGCGTCGTGGTGCACGTGAACGGCGGCGTCAACGAGCATGCGGTGCAGCTAATCAGTGCGCTCGCCCGGTTACGGGCGAGTTGATGACCAGCCCCGGGATGTCCGGGCGGGCGCCGGCGCGCGATGGTGGCACCGCGCTGAGCGGGCTGTCCCGGCAGAACTCGATCTACCGGCGGACCATGGCGGTCTGCGACGAGCTGGCCGATGCGGCGCTGGGTGGGGCAGACCCGATCCGGCTCACCGAGGTCTTCGCTCAATTGGTCGGCAAGCGGATCGTGTTGCTGGACACCGCATTCCGGCTGCGTGCCCAGGCCGGTGGATCGGGATCGTTGCCCGGGCTGCGCTGGAACCGCACCGATCCCAGCGTCGACCGGCTGCTCCGCGCGCTGCAGGCCGCGCGGCGCCCGTTGCGCATCCCCGCCATCCCCGGCTCGCTGCTGGACCAGGCCTGCCTGGTGGCTCCCGTGGTGGTGCGCGAGACCAGCTTGGGTTACCTGCTCGTGCTCGATGAAGCCGCCCCGGCCGACGGCTATTCGGCAGCGCCCGACGATGCCGAGTTCCTCACCCTCACGTATGCGGCCACGCTTTTCGCGTTGACCCTGGCGCACGAACAGACCAGCGCCGAGCTGGACCTGCGCTACCGCGCCAGCGTGGTCGATGCCCTGGTCTCCGGCCACTTCCTGGACGCGCAGGATGCCCGGCGCAAGGCCCGGTCGCTGGGTCTGCGGGACGGCGTCGCGTTGCACGTCGCGATGCTGCGCCCGGTGCCGCCGGACTCGATCTGGGCACCGCGGATCGCGGCGCTCCTACCCGGCGCCGGCGCCGCGGTGCGAGACGGTGCCCTGGCCATCATCATTTCCGGTGATCCGACCGCCAAAGCGCTGGCTGCGCTGTGCGAGCTGGGTCCGGGTGTGACCTGCGGGGTCAGCGAGCGGGTGGACTCACCGGAACTGCTGCCCGAGGGGGTGCGCCAGGCTGAGCGGGCGATCGATCTCGGGTTGCGCCTGGGCCGGGCAGGGCTGCCAGTCCGCTACGACGAGCTGGGCATCTACCGGCTGCTGTGCACGATCGGCGACATGCAGCACTTGATGGGCTACGCGCGTGACGTGCTCGGACCGTTGCTGGACTACGACACCGAGCACCGCACCGAACTGGTGCGTACGTTGTCGGTGTACCTGCGCCACCACGGCAGTCACAAGCAATCCGCCCGGATACTGCACCTGCACACCAACACCGTTGCCTACCGGATTGCCCGCGTCGGGGCCATCACCGGGCTGGACCTCGGCGATCCGGACGATCGGCTGGTCGCGCACGTCGCCGTGAAGATCATCGAGTCGCAGGGCTCGGCTGGGGCCGGCAGCTTCGAATGCTGAACCCGGGGACTGCGCTGGCGCGTGTTGTGGTGGATGAACTCGCCCGTGGCGGGGTGGCCGAGGCGGTGATCGCGCCGGGTTCGCGATCGGCGCCGCTGGCGATCGCGCTCGCCGAGCATCCCGGGATCAGGCTGCATGTCCGTATCGATGAGCGTTCGGCTGCTTTCCTCGGCCTCGGGTTGGCCAAAGCATCCGGCACTCCGGTGCCGATCGTGTGCACCTCGGGCACGGCCGCGGCCAACTTCCACCCGGCGGTGCTGGAAGCTGCGCATTCCCAGGTAGGCCTGGTCGTCCTGACCGCAGACCGGCCACCTGAACTGCGTGGCACGGGCGCCAACCAGACAGTGGATCAGATCAAGCTGTACGGGGATGCCGTTGGTTTGTTCACCGATCTCGGCGTCGCCGAGGCGCGGCGCGGCATGGTCGCCTACTGGCGGTCGGTGATCTGCCGGGCGCTGCTGTCGGCTGCCACCGGCCCCGTCCACCTCAACGTGCCGTTCCGGGAGCCGCTGGTACATGATCCCGCCGACGAGGCCTGGCCGGAGTCGCTGGCGGGACGATCGGACGGGCAGCCCTGGACAGACATCAGCCCGACGTCAGGGGTGGCGGAGCCGGTTGCGGAACTGGCAGAACCGCCCGAGCGGGGGATCCTCGTGGTCGGTGATGGCGCCGCGGCCCCCGGACAGGCGGTGGCGTTCGCTGAAGCCGCCCGGTGGCCGATCTTCGCGGAACCCGTGAGCGGTGCCCGGCTCGGGCCGAACGCGATCACGACCTACAGCCAGCTCGTTGCGATTCCCGAGGTCGTCGACAGGCTCGCCCCAGAACTGGTCGTCACCGTCGGGAAACCAGGATTGGCCAGATCCCTGCTCGATCTGTACCCCCGCGTTTCTCACCTTGTGGTGGACCCGAACGCCCACTGGGCGGACCCGACGCGCACCGCGTTTCGGGTGGTTCCCGCGCTGCCCGTGCGGCAGCGCACCGCCTCCTCGTCGGCTTGGCTGGCGGCGTGGCAGCGCATGGAGACGGCCGCTCGTGGTGAGCTGGATCGGCTTTTAGGCCGGCAAGCTGACTTGAGCGAACTGGGATTGGCTGCCCAGATCGTCGAGCTGGCTGGAGACAATGCGGTGCTCGTCGTCGGGTCGAGCATGCCGATCCGGTGCCTCGATCTGGCGATGCGCGCCGGTCCGGGTCCGTGGGTGCTGGCCAATCGCGGGGTCAGCGGCATCGATGGGTGTGTCTCGACCGCTGTGGGCGCGGCGCTGGCTCATCAGGCGAGCGGCGGCGGCGCCGCCTTCGCCATGCTCGGCGATCTGTCGGTGCTCCACGACCAGAACGGCCTGATCATCGGACCAGGTGAGCCGCGTCCGGACCTGACGGTGGTGGTCGTCAACAACGCCGGCGGCGGGATCTTCTCATTCTTGCCCTACGCGGGAACGCCCCAGTTCGAGAAGCTGTTCGGCACTCCCCACGGGGTGGACTTCGCCCACGTCGCCGCCGCGACCGGGTGGGAATATCACCTGGTGTCGGCTGCCGACGAGTTGCCGGGAGCGTTGAAAGGCGGGGGTACCCGCCTGGTCGAGGTCCGTACCGACCGCCAGGCCAGTGTTGAATTCCACCGCCACGTGCGCCAGGCGCTCACCACGGCCGCGCTGGCTGCGGCCGGCCTCGATACCGGTTCCGGCTACTGATCTGCGCTGATCAGCGTGATCTGCTGTTCCGTTGGTGTCACGGTGAACCGCCAGCGGTCTGCGCCGGGCCGGCCCTGTGCGACCCACCACCTGTGGCTGGCTTCGACCTCATCCCACAGCTTGCGCGGCCCGTACTGGTGCACCTGGTACGGCGGGCCGTCATCGCGGTCGTAGTACAGCCGCGCCCACGATCGAGAGTGGTGGTCGACGAGTCGCAGCGTGCCATTGCGGCTGTCCGGGGCCCTGGAGGGGAAATAGTCCATCTGGCAATCGGCAACCCGGGTGCCAATCGCGATGATCGCGCTCAGCGCGTAATCGCCGCTGGCCACCTCGGCAGGGTGCACGGAGGTCTCGGTGACGCTGGCGCACCGCTCCTCCTCATCGGTGGAGCGGAAGGCGGCGAAGCGGGGCTCCGCCCGCTGATCGCGCAGCCGCATGAAAGAGAGGTGATCGACAGCGTGTCCGGTTGCCGTGCCGTCTTCGGCCACCGTGAGCGCGAGGAGCAGCCCGTGGTATTCCAGCGCCCATGAGGGCGCCACAATGCGCCCCCCGGGGAGGGTCTGCTCGACCCAGGCGTAGGGCATCTGGGTGCAGGCCACTGTGGCGATTACCCTGTCGTAGGGAGCTCGTGGCGGGTATCCCCGTGCCCCGTCTCCAGTAATGACGGTCACCTCCCCGAATCCCGCGTTAGACAACGCCGTGCGGGCGTGCGCGGCGATTTGCGGATCAACCTCGATGCTTGTCACCCGTTCGGTGCCGAGCCGATGCGCCAGCAGTGCCGCATTCCACCCGGTCCCGGTCCCGATCTCCAACACCTGTTCACCGCCGTGCACGTCCAGATGCTTGAGCATCAGCGTGACTACGCGTGGCATGCTCGCCGAGCTGGTGACGATCTCGCCCGCACCATCGGGACCGACGGGGTGGCCATCGTCAACCTGTGTGATGACAAAATCGTCACCGGCTGCCAGTTTCATCCACTGATTGGAATGCTCGGCGCGATGTAGTGGCACCAGGACTGGGCCGCGCCTGCGGGTGTCTGGGCGCCAGATGGTCTCTGGGATGAACTGATGTCTGGGCACGGCGAGAAGCGACGGACGCCAGTCGGAGGTCAGATGCCCACTCGCGCAGAGCCTATCGGCCAACCACTGCTCCATCGCTTACCGTCCTCGCTTACCCGGTGGAGGCTCACGGATGGTATCCGGATCGATAGGCCCGGTGGGCTGACCGTTGCGTTCGCGCCGGTTCTCATTTTCGTTCTCATGCCTCCCGTCATCCTGCTCACGCTTATCGCGATCGTCCTTGGCCATGGTGTCACTTCTGTCACGGTTGCATCTCACGATTCCTGCCACGTCAACACTTCATGAAGCACGTCTAGGGCGCTGCCTTCCACATGGCGTTCGATCAGTTCGCGCCCGGGAATAATGAGCGATGGCGTACGTCGGCGCCACGCAAAACAATCGTGGCTGAACCCTTCAATGTAGATAAGATCAATCTTGCCGCCACTGGCCCGATTGCCCACTAGTGATCCATCCTCGCCTAGCGCGCATCGCTCGAAGTAGAATCCGATCAGCTTCAATTGATCAACCAACCGCATCGCGGCAAGCAAATCCGGATGGTCACTCTCCATTGAGCGATCCGTCTTTCTCGGCGGGTAACGTGCGCTTATGCAGCAAGAAGGCCAGCGTCCATATCTTTCGTCGGTCTTTCCGGCGACGCTGCGGCCAAACCGTCGCGTCGGCGTCGCGTGCCGCTATACAAGCTCGGCACAGCGGCCCTGGGGGACAGGCAAGTGCCGCCGCCCACCCAGCACGCCCACACAGCGTGGTGAATCGGCCACCTACACCAGACGTCACCGCGTCCCCGTCTATCAGATGCTCGTAACCGTCCCGTGCGCTGGTCAACGGCAACGCGACGACCCGCCGCGTGGGGCGTGCAACTCCGGCCGGCTGGTCGGCCATGTCCCGTTCTCCGGTCATCGGGGCGGATCTGGTTGTCGCGTCAGGCCACGGCCGAATCGGACAGTCAAGGCCGTAGTCGCTGGTGACCGGTTGGCCGCCGGGAGCGCAGCGTCCGGGGCCGCTGGCTCAACCGGCAGTCAGCCGGCAAGGCCCGCCGCCCTCTGTCCAGCGCTACGAGCTTGTAGGCTCTTGGTTGCACTACCAATAACCTATCAAGAACCTACCACCCAGGCAAGTGTCCGACGTCGAGGAGTCGGCCTTGGGAAACAAGTGTCAAAGGATGCCGTAGTAGACGCGGATGGTGGTCTATGGTGCGGTTACTTCACTGTCCTTTCGCTGCGGCGAGGGCGGACAAGCACCTCAACCACCGTGGACAGCAACAACTGACGATGCCCCGACCTCCAGCCAAGGCGCAGAATCTGGCAAACAAGCTCGGCGCGAAGATCGAAGAAGGTATCTTCCCGCCGGGGACGTGGCTGCCGTCTGAGCGTGAACTCGCCGATGAGCATCAGGTGGATCGCTCGACCGTGCGCCGCGCACTAGGGATCCTTGCCGAACGCCACCTTGTGATCCTTACTGCGGGTGCCGGAGCGCAGATACCGGCTCCTGGCTCCACCATGCGCAGGGCCGCGGATGATGTTACGCGCCAGGTGGGAACGTGGCGTGGGTTTCACGTCTCGGCCACGAGGGCTGGACATCAGCCGTTCACCGAGACGACCGTGAGTGAGGTTGATGCTGGGGTGGAGGTGGGGCGTGGCCTCGGGGTGCCGACCGGGACTCCGGTGCTGCGGCGAGCGCGCCGGCAAGGCGTCGTCGGCGGGCCACCGGTGCAGCTGTCCACGAGCTATCTTCGGCTCGACCTGGTGGAGAAGATTCCGGCGCTTCGAGCGGTCAATACCGGTCCAGGTGGCATGTACTCCCGTCTGGAGGAGCTTGGTTACCGCCTCCATTTCGAGGAATCCGTGACATGTCGGCTCCCTACCGAGGAGGAGCGAGAGAAGTTGGAGATTGACATGCGCCAGCCCGTCCTTGTGCTGTGGCGCCGCGCTTATGACCAGGACAACCGAATCCTCGATCTGACGCACCGCATCGTCGTCGGTAGCCGACACGAGTTGATCTACCGGTATGACTCCACAACCTGATGCCGACCCCGGTGATGTCACGATTCGACAGCTCTCCTCGCGAGTTGTTTACCAAAACCCGTGGATGCAACTCCGCGAGGACATGATTCAACGGCCTGACGGATCTGAGGGAATTTACTCCTACGTCGACAAGCCGGACTTCGCGCTCATCATCCCGATTGAACAAGATGGATTCCATCTCATCGAACAATACCGTTATCCTGTCTCGCACCGTTCATGGGAGTTCCCTCAGGGCACGCTTCCCAATAGGGAAGACGCCGACCCAGAAGATCTTGCTCGGCGCGAGCTCGCCGAGGAGACTGGTCTGCGCGCGCGGCAAATACGCCGCCTTGGCTACCTTCATCCAGCCAAAGGTATGAGCAGCCAAGCCTGCACCGTGTTCATCGCCGACGGGCTTGAGGCATGCCAACACGCACGCGAGCACGAAGAGCAAGATATGCGGCAGTGCTGGTTCACCCGGCCCGACGTGGAAAATATGATCCGAGCCGGGACTATCACCGATGCCGCAACGATCGCCGCCTACCTCCTCTACCTCTTCTCTAGGTAGGGCGGACTATGACTGTTCCTCTATCCAAGGTTGGCCGCAATGGCTGCGGCCGACCTCGAAGCCGGTGCAGATCGCGGTTTGGTGCGTAGGGCGACATGATGTGTCGTCCCGGGCACCCAAACCGTGATCATGGTTCCAAGAGGCGAGTGGTGAGCGGCCTACCTGTCGAGCGGTGGCGGCTTCTGGGAGCGCAGCGACCCGATCACCAGCAGGGAACCGACGATCAGCGCCAGCACCGCGAGCACCCACCGGCCGTCGACGTCGGGCAGCCAGGCGACGCCGCCGAGCAGGGTGGCGACCGCGATGCCCAGCGCGCCGAGCCCGACGACCAGAGTGAGCAGGTCGGGCCCGCGGCGGGAGTCCAGGGTGCCGGTCTGGTCAGGGCCGTGTGCCTGAGGCATGGTCGGATCCGTTTCGGTCATGATTCCCGATCCACTCGTATCTGGCCGACGCCGGAATGCACGTCCAGGACCAGTTTTCCGCCGCCGGGACCGTCGGGCCCGTTGTCGGTGACGGTGACCCGGGACGGACTGCCGTCGGCGTCGCGCTGGCCGAGGCAGTCGACGTCGCCGAGCTGTGTCTGGCAGGTCACCTGGGCGTCGACATTCGGTGGCAGGTAGACGTACGTCTGACCGATGCCCACCCCGACGCTGGTCTTCACGGTCTGGCCGTCGGTCAGCCGCAACGCACTCAGATCGAGATTCCCGTTACCGATCGTGGTCGCATAGCGCGGCTGTACCTGGGCGGCGCTGGCCGGCATCCAATGGCTGCCACCGAGCTTGAAGCCGGCTGTCGGGACCGCGCTGAGTACCCACGTGAGCAGTGCCAGGGGTATCGCGATGGGAATCAGCCCCCGGCCACCCTGGAGGAACGCACCGACCACCAGGCCCAGCCCCACCACACCCAGCAACAGCGCGGCGTTCTGGGCCGCCGACAATCCCGGCGCGAAGGCCAGCGAAATGCCGCCGGCGAGAAGCGCGAGGCCCAGCGTGATCGGCGTGATCTTCCAGCGGGCACCCTGTGGTGCGGTGGAGTCGGGCTGCGCTGAGGGTTCCGGCAGGTCCCAGGCGAAGGGTGCGGCACCCAGCGGGTCCCATGTGGGCGGGCCGGGCCGCTCCGGATCGTCCGCTGTGGCTGGGGTGCGGGCAGCCGGTTCCGTATCGGGTTGCTGAGTACCGGGTTGCTGGGTTCCGTCCGGCCGCGATTCGGGAACTTCGCCCAACCCGGCCCGGGAGCGATGCAGCAGGAACAGCGCACCCAACGCCACGGCGACTGCGATGACGCCCGATCCGTGGCCGTCGAGCACAGCCGCGGCGGTCAGGATCAGCAGCAGCACGAGCACGATCGTGAGCAGTGCGGACATCGAGCTTCGGCCGCGTCCGGCCACGCCTTGCGCCCCGGAGGCGTGGTCGCGCTCCGCTGGCAGTAACAGCCATCCCAGCAGGTACAGCAGCACTCCCGCGCCACCGGAGATGGTGGCCACCACGAAGGCCACCCGAACCAGCACCGGATCGACGGCATACCGCCGCGCGATCGCCGCGGCCACTCCGGCGATCTTGCGGTCGCTGGAGCGCCGGCGTGGCCTGGTGGCCCAGAACTCCCGGGCGGTGTGCTCCACGTTGATCTGACTCACGCTGCTCAGCCTGAGCTTGCGGGACGGCCGGCACCATCGGGGGTCACCCTGATCCGTCCCCGGGTCGGGGGATACCGGGGGCGACCCTGATACCCCTGTCCTCACTGAACGTGTGACCATGGCAGGTGTGAGCACACCGGCAGACGAGGCGACCGGCACCCGGCCGGTTCCTGGGCCGGTTCCTGGGCCGGCGGCTAGTCAGGCTCCAGGCCAGGATCATGGTCCTCCGAGGTTGTGCCGGCATCGATCGGACCGGGTCATCGCGGGGGTGTCCAGCGGGATCGCCGAGCACCTCGGCGTGCCGGTGCTGTGGGTGCGGGTGGTCTTCGTCGCGCTCGCCGGTCTCGGCGGCACCGGGCTGATCGGGTACGCGCTGCTGTGGGCGTTGCTGCCGGCCACCGATAGCCGGACCCGGCGGCCGAGTACCGCGCGGGATCGGCAACAGGCGGTCGGTCTGGTGGTGCTCGGCGCCGGCCTGGCGCTGGCCGGAGCCGCGCTGGGCACCGCGTGGGCCGGCTGGGTGACCGGACCGTTGGGCGTCGCCCTGGTCGGCGCGGGTGTGGTGTGGCGGGAGGCGGACGCCAGCCAGCGGACCCGCTGGCGCAGCGGGGCGGGAGCGGTCTCGGGAGTCTTGCTCGGCGGAAGGATGGCACTGCTACGGGTGCTGGCCGGCGCCGCCCTGGTGACCAGCGGGATCGCGGTGTTCCTGCTCAACCAGGGCAACCTGGGCCAGGCCCGGTTCGCCCTGCTCGCCGCCGCGGCGACGCTGGTCGGGGTGGCGGTGCTCACGGTGCCCTGGTGGTTGCGGCTGATGCGCGCGCTGGGCGAGGAGCGCCGGGCCCGGATCCGCACCGAGGAACGGGCCGAGATCGCCGCGCACCTGCATGACTCGGTGCTGCAGACGCTGGCCCTGATCCAGCAGCAGTCCGATTCGGCCCGGGAGGTTCGCCGGCTGGCCCGCGGCCAGGAACGGGAGCTCCGCTCGTGGCTTTACGGTCCGCAGGGTTACGGGCAGCCGCGGACCAACGGTGCCCTCCCGGCTTTCGCGGCGACCTTGCACGCCGCTGCCGGTGAGGTGGAGGACACCTACGCGGTCAGCATGCACGTTGTGGTGGTGGGTGACTGCGCGCTGGAGCAACCGCTGCCCGCGCTGGTGCAGGCCAGCCGGGAGGCGATGGTCAATGCGGCCAAACACGCCGGGGTCGCCGAGGTCAGCGTGTACGCCGAGGTCGAGCCGGGTCAGGTGCATGTGTTCATCCGGGACCGGGGCGTCGGGTTCGATCCGGCGGCGATCGCTGCCGACCGGCACGGCTTGGCCGACTCGATTCGCGGCCGGATGCAACGGCACGGGGGTACGGTGACGCTGCGCACCGCGCCCGGCGAGGGCACCGAGGTTCAGCTGGCCATCGCTCGCCGGAAGGGCGGGGAGGAGACATAGCCGTGCAGGCGGGCATCCGGGTATTCCTCGTTGACGACCACGCGCTGTTCCGTACCGGGGTCAAGGCCGAGTTGGACCGGGCCGGTTCCGGCGATCCGGACCTGCCGCCGGTGGTGGTCGTCGGCGAGGGCGGTTCAGTGGCCGAGGCGGTCGCCGGGATCGCGCACCTGCGTCCCGACGTCGTGCTTCTCGACGTCCACATGCCCGACGGGGGCGGCGCGGAGGTTCTGCGCAGGGTGCGTCCCGAGCAGCCCGATGTGGTGTTCCTCGCGCTGTCGGTGTCCGACGCGGCCGAAGATGTGATCGCGGTGATCCGCGGCGGAGCCCGTGGGTATGTGACCAAGACGATCTCCGGGCGGGAATTGGTCGACGCGGTGCGCCGGGTGCACGGAGGGGATCCGGTGTTCTCCCCGCGGTTGGCCGGTTTCGTCCTCGACGCCTTCGCCCAACGGCCCGGGGCGGCGCCGGTCGGAGACCCGGAAGTGGATCTGCTCACCCCCCGGGAGCGCGACGTGCTGCGCCTGCTGGCCCGCGGCTACGCCTACAAGGAGATCGCCGCCGAACTGTTCATCTCGATCAAAACTGTGGAGACCCACGTCTCCTCGGTCCTGCGCAAGACCCAACTGTCCAACCGCTACGAACTCTCCCGGTGGGCCTCCGACCGCCGCCTGGTCTGATCTCTCTCCCCGACATGGAGACATATCGGGGTTTCGGACGGGCGCGGGCGTCAGCGCGTGATACGGGCGGCGGACTCGATGATGACTCGGCCGACGGGGGAGGTCGTCATGTTGAGGCGGTACCGCTCGACGGTGGGCTTGCGGTTGGTCGGCTCGAACACCAGGTTCACCAGCACGCTGTTGCCCTGCACGGCAACGGGTCCGCGGATGCTGATCCGGTTGATCCCGTTCCAGAAGTGGGTGTAGTGGTGGAAGCCCTGGGCCTGCTCGGCGGCGCCGAGGTATTGCCAGGCCACGGCGGCGTCCTCGGGCAACAGGCCGTAGTAGCTACGGACGGTCTGCTCCAGCTGGGCGGGCTGCGGCTGTGCGGGTGCGGGCTGTGCGACTTGCGGTGACTGAGCCGGCTGCGGGGCCCGCACGGCCGGGGCTGCGGACCTGGCGGCCGCCAACTGATCCCGACCGGTAGTCGACATGTTCCCCAGCACGGCCAGCACGACCGCTACCACGGCAAGGCAGGCGGCGGCGCCGAACAACGTGGCGGGCCGGGCACGCCGCTGCCACCCCGCAACGCGGTGACCTGGCCGTCGCGGGGTGCTCGCCCGGGGACTGGCGGGCAGACCGACTGCGGTCGGCGTGGCTTGTGGGGGCGCGGCCGTCGGCGGACGTGGCGCCCTGACGGTGGGCGAGGTGAACAGTGGGGGCGCGACGGCGGCGGAAGGGCCCCGAGCCGCCACCGCGCCGAGCGCCGCTGCCGCGTCCGGCATTGACGGGCGCGCTGCCGGATCGTCGGCCAGTAACTGCATCAGAATCGGCGCCAACGGGCCGGCTCGGCGCGGCGGCCGTACCTGGCCTTCGGCGACGGTGCGCAGCAGGGCCAGGGCGTTGTCGTCCAGCCCGAACGGGGGCTCGCCTTCCACCGCGACATACAGCATCGAACCCAACGAGAACACGTCGCTCGCGGGACCGGGCTGCTCACCGCGGGCCACCTCCGGAGCGAAGTAGGCGGGAGTGCCGGCCAGCACGCCGGTGCCGGTCACGGTGGCATCCCAGCTGGCCCGGGAGATGCCGAAGTCGGTGATCTTGGCGGTGCCGTCCTGGCCCAGCAGCACGTTGCCGGGCTTGATGTCCCGGTGCACGATGCCCGATTGGTGCGCGGCAGTCAGCGCTGCGGCGACCTGCCAGCCGATCCTGGCGACCTCATGCGGCGGCAGTGGACCCTGCTCGGCGAGAATCGTGGCCAGGCTGTGCGACGGCAGGTACTCCATCACCAGCCACGGCACCACCTGATCGCCCATCCCAGTGCCAGAATCGAGAGCCACGTCGTAGACGCAGATGGCGTGCGGGTGCTGCAAACGAGCCGCGATGCGGCCCTCACGCATCGCCCTGGCCCTGGCCGTCTCCGCCGCCGCCTCGGTCAGGCCTGGCTGCATAACCAGTTCCTTGAGCGCAACCGTGCGGTCCAGCCGCTCGTCGTGCGCTCGCCAGACCACCCCCATCGCGCCGGTGCCGACCTGCCGGTCCAGCCGGTAGCGACCGGAGACCAGCCGGGTGCCGGGATTCACCTACTTCGCTCCTCACTCACCACCTCAGGCTAGGGCTTTCGCCAGCGGCGGAACTCGCCCGCGCAAGCCGCGTCGCTGTCCGGTAGCTCCGGCAAGACGGGCGGTGCGTGCCTGACTAGCTCAACCACCGCTGCGGTAGCGGGTCCGGGTGCTCTGCAATGCCTGGTAGCCCACTACGCCGCTACCGGCACCGGCCAGGATGGCGAGGATGTCGGCCGCTGGGCCGCCGGTGGACAGCAACAGCGCCAGCAGCGCGACGCCGAGGGTGACCGCCGCTACCGGAACCCTGCTGCGGACGTACTGGCTGACCGGTTCGCCTCCGGCCCGCCGGTTGGCCGCCGAGCCCAGCATCGCGAGGTATCCGCCGTGGGCCACCGCAGCCAGCAATCCGGCCAGCGCGGTGAGCACCGCAATCACATTGAGCACCATGGGAGACAGTGTGCCTGTCCCGGTGCCGGCGGCGCCGTGGTAGGCCGCCGCCCAGCGTCGATTCAGCGACCGAGCCGGCCGCGTCCCAGCCGCAAAAGCAGCATCGCCAGCTCGTGACCCTCTGGGCCGAGCGCGCGGTAGCGGTCCAGCACGGCCATCTCACGACCGTGCACCACCCGCGGTCCGCCGGCGGCCCGGCGCACCTGACCGATGGTTTGAGATACCGCGGTGCGTCGCTGCACCAACCGCAGGATCTCCGCGTCGAGGTAGTCGATCTCAGTGCGCAGCGCGGTGAGGTCGGGGACTGAACTGTCCAGAGCCGTGGTCGCTGCCTTGCTGGTGGCCTGGTGAGACATCTCGATGGTCTCCTCATTCTGGCTCGGAGCCCGCGTTCCCTGGCAGCAACAACGCCCCGGGTCCTTGGACTCCGGGGCGTTGTGGTGGTCTGTCTCGTGCGTCACACCATCACGGGCACCGGATTCGGTACCCGTAAAAAAAGCGTTGACGGCTCAGCACACCTCGAGTCTGCCACGTTGCGCGCTGCGCCGTCCACCTGCTTAGCAGCTCGTGAGTGGCATTCGGTGCTATGACACCGTTTCGCACTCACGACTCAATCTCAGCACCCGGTACCGTGGTCGTCACGATGAGTGCCTCCACGTCCTGCGGGACACCCGCACCCGAGCCGAGCGGGACACCCGCACCCGAGCCGAGCGGGACACCCGCACCCGAGCCGAGCGGGACACCCGCACCCGAGCCGAGCGGGACACCCGCACCCGAGC
>Ga0134128_10002080_pt1 | contig 25037 bp, 17 predicted proteins | sample KB31754_FD_96462 | JGI IMG/M metagenome (GOLD analysis project Ga0134128, IMG submission 96462) | Terrestrial soil microbial communities with excess Nitrogen fertilizer from Kellogg Biological Station, Michigan, USA - KB3-175-4 | ecosystem: Environmental > Terrestrial > Soil > Unclassified ...
ACGAGCATGCACGCGGTCTCTGGCGCATCGAGCTCGGCGATGAGGACGGGCAGACCGCACTCGAGCGGCGGCTGACGGAGCGTATCGGGCCGGCCGGCGGTCGCGTTCATCTCGGCCGCTCGCGCAACGATCAAGTACTCACCGCGATCCGGCTGTACCTGCGCGAGGTCGTCGGTGCGCTCGCGGCGGGAGCGGAGCGCATCGCAAGTGCGCTCGATGCGCTCGGTGAGCGGCATGCCGGCGTCGCACTGCCCGGCTACACGCACATGCAGCAGGCGATGCCGAGCTCAGTTGGGCTCTGGACCGGCGGCTTCGCCGCTGAAATTCGCGATGATGCCGCGGGCCTTCGGGCGGCGCTGCGCCGCGTGAGCTCGAGTCCGCTCGGCTCCGCCGCGGGCTACGGCACGCCCGGTTTGATGCTCGATCGCGAGGCCACCGCGAGCGCGCTCGGCTTCGCGAGCGTGCAGACGCCCGTCACCGCCGTGCAGCTCTCCCGCGGCAAGGCCGAGGCACACCTGCTCTTCGAGATCACGCTGCTCATGCAGGATCTCGGCCGCTTCGCTGCCGACGTGCTGCTCTTTTATACGCAGGAGTTCGGCTTTCTCGAGCTGCCCGATGCGTTCACGACGGGCTCATCGATCATGCCGCAGAAGCGCAACCCGGACCTCTTCGAGCTCGTGCGCGGGCGAGCCGCCGCGGCGCACGCGTGCCTCGCCGAGGTGCTCGGCGTGTGCGCGAAGCTTCCCTCGGGGTATCAACGCGATTTGCAGCTCATCAAGGCGCCGCTCTTTCGCGGGATCGACCTCGCAGCGGCAACACTCGAGGTGCTTCCGCCGGCGATCGACGCGATGCGCTTTCGATCCGAGCGGGTGAGGCTCGACCCGGCGATCCATGCCGCCGAGCAGGCCTACGCGCTCGTGGCGAGCGAGGGCATCTCCTTTCGCGAGGCGTACCGCCGCGTCGCAAAGGAGTTGAAGGAGTTGAAAGACCGATGACGCGTGCGTCCCGGGCCCGCCGCAGACCGCGCGGCGCACGTTGCGTCGCGATGAGCGGAATACTCGCCGCGGCGTGCGCCCTCGTTGCGGCCGGGTGTGGTCAGAAGGGGCCGCTCTACCTGCCGGAGCACACCGGTACCGTGGTCACGCGACCGGCCGCGACCTCGTCGGCCTCATCGAGCGCCTCGAGCTCAACGAGCTCTGCCGCTCCGGACCGATGACGCCCCTGGGCGTCGCAGGCGTCGCCCGCGTCCAGGGCGCCCCCGGCGCCCCCGGCTTGCCCGCTCGCGATCAGGCGCTGCTGTCGCCGGTGAGCCGATCCCCCGAGGCCTCCTCGCCGAATGCCGTGAGGATTCTCTCGAGCTCTTCGGGGTCCATGGGCTTCGTCAGGTGGTGGTCGAACCCGGCGGCCGTCGCGCGCTCCTTGTCGGCAGGCTGGCCCCAGCCCGTCAATGCGATGAGCAGCGCCTGCCTTCCCCAGCTCTCCCGTCGGATGCGCTCGGCGAGCTCGTAACCGCTCATCTCGGGCATGCCGATGTCGAGAATGTAGACCTGCGGATGCTCGCGCTCCGCGAGGCTCAATGCGTCCTCGCCCCGATGCGCGACGGACACGTGATGTCCGGCCATGCGCAGCAGAACCCCGAGCGTTCCGGCGGCGTCTCGATTGTCGTCGACCACGAGCACCTTGCGCCGCTCGGCGGGTCGCGCTTGGGTCAACTGCATGGATCGCTTGCCGGCCTCATCCGAAGCGAGGGCCGAATAGGGCAAATGCACCGTAAACGTCGTGCCTTGACCGGGCCCGGGACTTGCAACCTCTACCGACCCGCCGTGCAGCTCGATCAGGCCCTTGACGAGCGCAAGGCCGATTCCGAGTCCGCCCTCCGAATGATCGGCGGAGGGATCGAGCTGCGTGAAGGGCTGAAAGAGTCTCGGCAACGCTTGCCGGCTCAGGCCGATGCCCGTGTCCTCGACCGACACGCGCAGCTCATCTTCGGAGTGTGCCGCCGCAAGCACGATCCGGCCGCCCCGATCCGTATATTTGGCCGCGTTCGTGAGCAGGTTCGAAAGCGCCTGCGAGAATCTGAGCGGATCGGCCTGCAGGCGCACCGTCTGAGCGGGCAAGCGGACCTCGAGCACGTGCTCCTTGGCATCGATCAGCGGACGGGCGACCTCGACCGCCGAGCTGACGACGTCTGCGAGCTCGACCGGCTCCTTGCGCAGCTCGAGCCGCCCCCGCGTGATCCGGGAAACATCGAGAAGGTCATCGAGCAGCAGCGCCATGCGCTGCACCTGCCGGCCGATGATCTCGCGGGCCCAGCGACGCTGGTGCTCGTTCGCGCGCTCGGAATCGAGAATCTTCGAGGCCTGACGGATCGGCGCGAGCGGGTTGCGGAGCTCGTGCGCGAGCGTCGCCAGAAACTCGTCCTTGCGACGATCCGCCTCGCGCAGCGCCTGATTGCGCGCCTGCACCTCATCGAGCATCCCGTTGAACGCATCGACGACGATCCCGATCTCGTCGTCGCTCTTCTTCTCCGCGCGGAGCGAGTAGTTCCGATTCTGGATCACCTGCTGCGCGACTTTCGCCATGGCGGCGAGCGGCTCGGTGATCGACTCCTGCAGGCGCCGCGAGAGAGCGAGCGCGAGGAACAGGCTGCCGACCGTCACGAGCACGAAGATCCCGAAATAAGTCTGCAGTCGTCCGAGCACCGAGTACTGCGCCCGCAGATACACGGTGCCGAGCCATTCATCGCGCTGAGTCACGCTTTGATAGATGAAGACGCGCTCGCCGGAGATGCGCGCAGCTCCACTCAATGCTCGCAGGCGCGCGGGCGCGATCGTCGCAGCGGGCGGCTTCTCGTCCGGGGCCACCCAGTGCGAGAAGAGCCTGCCCTTGGCATCGTAGAGTGCTGCAACGCGCAGGCCCGGACGCACGCGCAGTGCGGTCAACTCGCGTGCGGCGACCTGCGGATCGTCGAAGGCCAGCGCCGGTGCGGTGGAGAGCGCCAGGATGTGCGCCTCGGTCGTCAGGTCCGACGCCCAGGAGCGCCGGTAGGCGGCCAGATCGCTCGTCAACATGGCGATGCCGGCAATGAGGAGTGCCGCAAGCGTCGTGAGCATGACGACGCGCAGGAGCTTTCCGCGGACCGATTGCCTGCTCGCGCGCACGGACCGCTCCGGGCTAACCGTAACGCGCCGGACAGCGCGTCTCGAACGACTCAAACGGCGCGCAGGAGATGTCGGATCGGCGACGATCGCCCTCGACGCGAGCCGCCACGGACAGCAGCTCCGCGCTTACTTTCAGACGGGCGCGGTCGGCAGCCGCGAGCGACACCTCGAAGCGCACCCGCCGGTCCACGAGCAGAAAATTGACGGTGCTCCCGGCATCGAGCCCGCCCGCCGTGTCGGTGACGACGAGGGTGGGCTGGGATGCGATCTTTGCAATCTCCTCGCGCAACCTCTCGGTCGAGCGTGCGCGCAAGTAGAGCATCTGCGCGCCCCCGATCTTGCGAACGGAGTCGATCCGGATCACCCGCACGGGCAGTCCATCGATCGACCGATTCGCAACGATCCCCTCGAGCTCTTTGGCGACGGAATCGGCGCCGAGCACGGCGATCGTGAAGCTGCGCTCATTCCGCATCCTCTGCGGCGGCCAGGTCACGTATCCCGCAAAGCGATAGAGAAAGGCGGCCTTGACCGCATCCTCCGAATACACCTCCGCGCCGAGGGCGCACCCCGGGCCGAGCAGGCATCCCGCGGCGAGACCGAATCCGGCCATCTGGGCGAGGAGGCTCAGGACGCCTCGTCGAGTGAGCAGGGTTTCAGCGGGGCGGTGCGACACGGCTCAAAATCCCCAGCGCACTTCGAGCATTCCGCTGCGCGGGATCGCCTCGCCGTCCGGGGAGGGGTATTCGAGATGGCGGGCATGCAGCAGATTCTTTCCCGAGAGCGCGAGCTCGAGCCGCGGCAGCACGCGCCATGCGAGTCGCGCGCTCATCTCATAGTAGCTCGGCAACGCCGGATCGGGCAGCGCATTGACGTAGCGGAGCGCTGCATCGAAGGTGACGTGCGGGCCGAGATCCATCGAGGATTTGAGGAAGCCCTGCGCGCTCGGATCGTCCCCTGCCTGAGAGATGCCGACGACCGCGACGTATCCCGGTTTGAAGCGCAGCTCCTCGTGCAGGGATCGGAATCCCGGAGACAGACGCCACCAATCGGTTATCTGCACATCCGCCCAAGCCTCGACTCCGTAGGTGTTCCCCGTCATATCGTTGCCCCACGAGAGCGGCAGCCCGAACGGCGCCGGCCCGGCACTGGGCCCGGCATTGATCGTTCGCAGATCATCGTAATGATTGTAGAAGACCGACGCGGACAGAGAGAGCCTCGCGAGAGGCTGTCCGCGATAGCCGACCTCGTAGGCCGTGACCCGCTCGGGCTTGAAATCCCGGTTGCCCGTCAGGAACACGACCTGGCCGACCTTCTCCTGCACGTCCTCGTCGAACGGGGTCGGCGATCGGATGGCGCGCGAGACGGCCGCCCAGAGCTGGTGGGTGTCGGTTACCATCCACGAGAGTCGCGCGTCGGGTTGGAAAGCCCATCCCGAGAAGGCGTCGTCCTCGAGCTTGATTCCCGCCGTCAGGCTCAACGCGGGAACGATGGTCCACGTGTCCTGCGCGAAGATGTTCGCGAGGGTCAGCGAGCGGTGGGTCGGATCGAACAGCAGGCTCGTAGCAGGGCCGGGAACGGTGCGCAGCTCGTAGTTGTTGAGCCGCTCGCCCGCGCCCCAGACCAGGCGATTCGCGGCGCCCACCCCGAGGGACTGCTGCACCTCGATGTCGTAGGTATGCAGGACGAAGCCTGCGCCGCCGTTTGGGGTTCCGCGCTGGGAATCGTCGAAATAGGCCTGCACCTGCAGGTCCGAGCGCGCCGTGTGGTGCTGCCATCGGCCGAGCACGTTCGCGCCCGCGACCAGCTGGCTCGCGGCGCCGGGTTGATCCTCGATCGCGTGATACACATCGCCCTGGACGGTCAGGCTGTCATCGGCGCTCGCCGAGTCGATGCGAAATCCCGTCTGCCCATTCCACCACGCATCGCGCGCGCTCGCGCCATCGGGCAGCTCGAGCGCATCGCGCCGGAACGCGAGCCCGTAGAGCCGGTACGCCGTCTCATCGTTGATTTTCCCGCCGTAGCGGACATTCCCGTTCTGCTCCTGATTGCCGGCACTTGACGAGGCGAACGTCCCCTGGGAGAGATAGGCCGGCCGCGTGATGATGTTGATGACGCCGTTCATCGCGTTGGCGCCCCAGAGCGTCGCGCCCGGACCGCTCACGATTTCGATCCGGTCCACGTCCTGCAGCAGCACGTTCTGCGCATCGAAATACACGCCCGAGAAAAGCGGGCTGTACACGCTGCGCCCGTCTATCAGCACGAGCAGCTTGTTCGAGAAATTCTGATCTCCCTGATTGCCGCCGAAGCCCCGCGCGCTGATCGCGTAGCTCGTCGAGGTGAGCCGCCGCACCTGCAGGTTCGGTGCGAGCCGCAAGGCTTCCGCGATGCTCGTCGCCCCGGAGCGGACGATCTCATCGTGCGTGATCACGTAGACCGCGGCCGGCGCCCGGCTGAGGGGCTCGGCGCTCTTCGAGACGGAGGTGACCTCGACATTCGTCAGGTCCTGGAGCGACATGTGGACGAGCTGTTCCTCGGTCGGGTCCGGACCGGGGGCGGCCATCGCGAGGGACCAAGCGACGTTCAGCGCGAGGACGCCGAATGCAGCGCGCAGGAGTCGCGCATCGACACGCAATATGAGGCTGGGCCGCGGAGCGGCAGCCGATTCCGTCACGTGCAGACCCTCGCCCGGCGCAGGCCGGTTTCCCGACCGCACGTTCCTGCGGCCGAGGGCTGCAGGCCCGCCCGTTATTGTTACTGATCAGCCTCGCGAGGCGGCGCCCAGGGCCGCGCACTCCCCACGTGCATGAAGAGAAAGGATAGCGTCCGGACTCGCGCCCGCGCAATGCAATCGCCGGCAAGATTCCTTCAGCCTCTCAGCAGATGCGTAAGCGCAGCCGCATGCGCGCTCCGCGGGAAAACCGAATCCTCGAGCGAGCGCGGGGCGACGCCGAGCTGCTCATGAAGGAGCCCCTTCAGAACCGAGCGCAGATCGAGCGTTGCCGCGAGGTCGCGTCCCTCGTAAAGGGCGCGCTCGGTGAGTCCCGGCCAATCCGCGATGACGCGGCCGCCCCGAACCGCACCCCCGAGCAAAAAGGCCGCGGTCGCAGTGCCGTGGTCCGTGCCGCGCGTGCCGTTGACCGCGGCGGTGCGACCGAATTCTGTCACGAGCAGCACGGCGGTCGAGCGCCAGGCGGCGCCGAGGTCCTCCTTGAACGCCCGCAGCGCCGCATCGAGCACCGCGAATCGCTGACCGAGCGCGCCATGCGCGCCACCCTCGTTCGCGTGCGTGTCCCAGCCGTTCGTGTCGAACACCGCGACGCGCGGTCCATCCTCGCGCCGCAGAAAGCTCGCGGCGGCACGGATGGTCTCGGTATATCGCCCGCCAGCCTTGGGCGCAGGCCGCATGCCCGAGGGATGCTGCGCGCTCAAGCGTGGCAGGGCACCGTCGCCGCCCGGATCGGCCATCGCTTGCGCCGCGAGCGCATCGGCGAGCCGCCGCCCGAGCACTGGATCGCGGGCGTACAAATCCTCGATCCTCGCGAGCGTGTCCTCACCGAGCGGCGGGAGTCGCGCAGGGGTCCACGAGCCCACATCTGCAGGCCCGCGCATCACGAGCGGCACGTTCTGTCCGAGTGCGACGCCGAGCTGCCGCGGGACGCGTGCGGCGCCTCGCGCTGAAGATCGCTCCGGCACAGTCGGCAGCGCGGCGAGCGCTCGATTGAGCCAGCCGGTTCTGAGGGCGTGCGGTTGACCGGTGCCGTTCTCCAGCACGTCCTGTCCGTCGAAGTGCGAGCGCGCGCGATAAGGGCTTGCCACCGCATGGAATACCAGCAGTTCGCCCGCGCCGTAGCAATCGTGAAGGAAGCCGAACGAGGGATGCAGCGCAAAGGTGCCATCGAGCGCGAGCGCACCGCCCGAGCTCCCCGGAGCAGGCAGCGCAATTTCCTCTCTCAGACTCGCGTAGTGCGGATCGCCGCAAGGGGGAACGGCGGCGAGCCCGTCCATCGCGCCGCGCAGAATGATGAGCACGAGGCGCGGGTCCTCGACCGCGCCCTGCACGCGAGCTTCGCTTCCGGCAAACACGACTCGCGTCGTGAGCAGCGCCCCCGCTCCTGCGATTCCCGCCGCCGCGGCAAGCGTGCCGCCCCGCAAGAAATCACGCCGATCGATTGGCTTCATAATCGTCCTCACCTCCGCACGAACTCTGGCGCGGCGAGGAGTAGGGTGAGCGCTTGCGATGCGCTTGCCGCGTGCTCGATGGCCGCGCGCGTTCGCGCGCTCAACGTGTCCCCGAGGAGCTGGGGCGCCAGCGCCCGAGCGTCGTAACGCGATCCGAGCCGCTCACCGAGGGTATCCGACCACTCCACCCGTTGCAGGACGGCGGATGCGCCATCCCAATCCGACGCGCGATCGGGCCAGCCCGCGGGCGAGCCCGGCGAGTACGTGCGCTGCCCGAGCACCTCGAAGCTCGCGAGCGCACCCTTGCCTTCGCGAACGGGCAGCTCGAGACCTCGATAAGTGGAGATCACGTAATCCGAGGGCGTCTTGAACTTTGCGAGCGGTTGCGCCCACGGCTCGGGAGATTCGATGAGCGCGCGATAGAGCGCCCGCAGATCGCCGTTGCTCTCGAGAAAGACCTGCGCGATGCGCTCGACTGCCGTTGCAGGAGGATCGTCTGCCGCGAAGTGACGCACGAGCTTTCCGGCAATGTGCCGTGCGGTTGCCGGATGGCGCGTCAGAGCGGTGAGGACCGCGATGCCTTGATCGATGCCCGGCTGATCGTAACGCTCGCCGAGAATCGTCTGCGGCCCGGGCTCGTGCAGCGCCGGCCGGAATTTGAATCGTCCGGGTGCGCCGTCGAAGAGCCGCCCCGGAGCCCCGCCGATCGACCAGCCGGAAATCACCTTTGCGAAGGTGGTCACATCCGCCTGGGTGTAGCCGCCGTCGACGCCGAGCGTGTGCAGCTCCATGATCTCGCGCGCGAGATTCTCGTTGATCCCGGGCAGCACCCCCGTTTGGCGACGCTCGGCGCGACGGACGATCGGTGAGTCGGGGCCGGCCGACATCTGATTGTCGAGATAAATCAGCATCGCCGGATGCTGCTCGACGGCGAGCGTGAGCTCGGTAAAGGTTCCGAGCACGTGCGGGCGAATCGCCTCGCGCTCGAACGCGCCGGCGAGCCCGAGCACCGCGAGCTTGTCGATCGAGACGGCGAAATGATTGCTCCAGAAGTGCACGAGCCGCTCGATGAACGGCCGTTCCGTCTCGACTGCCGCTCGCAGCCGCACCGTCGCCTCGGTGAGGTAGATGGGCCGGTAGAGCTGCACGACCTTCTCGGCGGCGGCGAGTTGTGCGGCGGCGGCATCGCTCGTGCGGGCTGCACGTTTCAAATCGCGCCGCTCGCGCCGGATCGCGAGCGCATCGGCCAGGATGTCCGCCGAGCCTCTGAGGCCCGGCGCATCGAGCTGCGGCGGTCCGCCCGCAAGCTGCTCGAGCAGCCATCCTCGCGGATCGGCGGCGACGTGAGCGAGATCCCCCGGGCGGGCCCCGAGGCCGTAGCGGTTGGTCGCGATGGCCGGTTCGACTGACGCTCGCATGCTGCTCAATAGCGCGGTAGCAATGGGAGCGTTGACAGGGCGCTGCAGTGCAGCATAGCCGTTCGCTATAATTCGCCTCTTTGCGCCGGGCGCACCGTGCGCCGCCTCTCATGCCCACCACACTCGTTCTCGTCGACGGCTCCTCGTACTTGTATCGCGCGTTCCATGCGCTGCCCCCGCTCGCCAATTCGCGGGGTGAGCCGACGGGCGCCGTATACGGCGTGGTGAACATGCTGCTCAAATTCATGCGAGAGCAGCGGCCCGATCACATCGCGGTGGTGTTCGATGCACCGGGGCGCACGTTTCGTGACGACCTGTTCGAGCAGTACAAGGCGCACCGCCCGCCGATGCCCGATGACTTGCGTTCGCAGATCGAGCCGCTGTACGCCATCGTCCGTGCGCTCGGGCTGCCGCTCATCCGGCTGGAAGGCGTCGAGGCCGACGATGTGATCGGCACGCTCGCCTGCCGCGCCGCCCGCGCGGGTTGTCGCGTCGTCATCTCGACGATCGACAAGGACATGGCGCAGCTCGTCGATGAGTCGATCACCGTCGTCAATACCATGTCGAACACCACGCTCGACCGCGCGGGCGTCAAAGCCAAATTCGATGTGCATCCGGAACAGATCGTCGATTATCTCGCCCTCGTCGGGGATTCCGTGGACAACATCCCCGGTGTCGCGAAAGTCGGGCCGAAGACTGCAGCCAAATGGCTCGGCCGATATCAAACACTCGATGCCCTCATCGCGCACGCGGACGAGATCGAAGGCAAGGTCGGGGAGAATCTGCGCTCGAGCCTCGCCGCGCTCGAGCTCTCGCGAAAGCTCGCGATGCTGCACACCGATCTCGACTTGCCGCTCACGCTCGAGGAGCTGAAGCCCTCGAAGCCCGATGCGGCGCGGCTTCGTGAGCTGTACTCGCGCTACGAATTTCGCGCTCTCCTCAGGCAGCTCGAGGGCGGGGTTAGTCCCTCCGTCTCCGATGCTACAGGCAGCGCCGGCACGCCGGGCAGCGCCGGCACGCCAGGCAGCGCCGGCACGCCCGGCACCGCCGGCACGGCGAGCGCACCAGGCATTGCGACCGCCGCCCTCGCCTCGGAGCGCCGCTACGAGACGATCTACGAATGGTCGGCCCTCGAGCGCTGGATCGCGCAACTGCGCGATGCGGAGCTGTTCGCCTTCGACATCGAGGCGACGAGCCTCGACTACATGCGCGCCGAGATCGTCGGCATCTCCTTTTGCATCGAGCCGGGCGCCGCGGCATACATCCCGCTGCGGCACGACTACGCGGGCGCCCCCGCGCAGCTCGACCGCGACCGGGTGCTCGCAGCGCTGAAGCCGATCCTCGAGGCCCCCGATCGGGGCAAGCTCGGCCACCATCTCAAATACGATGCGCACCTGCTCGCGAATCACGGCATCCGGCTTGCAGGCTTGCGCTACGACTCGATGCTCGAGTCTTACGTGCTGAACAGCGTCGCGACACGCCACGACAACGACTCGACGGCGGCGCGCTATCTCGGCGTGACCACGATCAGACTCGAGGACGTGGCCGGGCGCGGCGCCAGGCAGCTCGCCTTCAATCAGGTACCGGTCGAGCTTGCGGCCGAATACTCGGCCGCGGATACGGACGTGACTCTGCGCCTGCACGGCACGCTCTGGTCGCAGATCGAAGCGACGCCGAAGCTGCGTGCTCTGTATGAGGAGCTCGAGCAGCCGCTCGTCCCGGTGCTCTACCGCATGGAGCGGCGCGGGGTGCTGATCGACCGCGCGCGGCTCGAGGCGCAGAGCGCAGAGATCACCGCGCGCCTCGCGCAGCTGCTCACGGACGCGCAGCGCGCCGCCGGCTACGAATTCAACATCGAGTCCCCGAAGCAGCTGCAGCAGATCCTCTACGAGAAGCTCCGGCTGCCCGTGTTGCGCAAGACGCCGACGGGCCAGCCCTCGACCGCCGAGGATGTGCTCGAGGAGCTCGCGGCGAGCTTCCCGCTGCCGCGGATCGTGCTCGACTACCGCGCGCTCGCGAAGCTCAAATCGACCTACACGGATCGACTTCCCGAGCAGATCAACGAGCGCACGGGCCGCGTGCACACCTCCTATCATCAGGCGGTCGCACAGACCGGTCGGCTCTCATCCTCCGACCCGAATCTGCAGAACATTCCGATCCGCACACCGGAGGGGCGCCGCATTCGCCAGGCGTTCGTCGCGCCGCCGGGATATCGGCTGCTCGCCGCCGACTACTCCCAGATCGAGCTCCGGATCATGGCGCATCTGTCGGGCGATGAAGGGCTGCTGCGGGCCTTTGCCGAGGACCGCGACGTTCACCAGGCGACGGCCGCCGAAATCTTCGCAGTGCCGCTCGAGGCGGTGAGCGCCGATCAGCGCCGGCTCGCGAAGACGATCAATTTCGGCCTCATCTACGGCATGTCTCCGTTCGGCCTCGCGCGCCAGCTCGGCATCGACCGCGGCTCGGCGCAGCAGTATGTGGAGCGCTACTTCGCGCGCTACCCCGGCGTGAAGCGCTACATGGACGAGACCCGCACGCGCGCCCGGGAGATCGGCCACGTCGAGACCGTCTACGGGCGACGGCTCTACTTGCCGGACATCCGCTCGAGCAACCGGTCCCTTCAGCAATACGCCGAGCGCAGCGCCATCAACGCGCCCATGCAGGGAACGGCGGCTGACATCATCAAGCGCGCGATGATCGCGGTCGATGCCTGGTGCGTGCGCGAGGACGCACCGGCACGTCTCATCATGCAGGTTCACGACGAGCTGGTGCTCGAGGTGGCCGAGGACGCCGTCGAGCGGGTCGCGGGCGTCATCCGGGAGCGCATGGTGAGCTCAGCCGAGCTCACGGTACCGCTCGCCATCGAGATCGGCGTCGGCGAGAACTGGGACCAGGCGCATCGATAAAATGTGGCGCCGAAGCTACAGCATTCTTCGTAAGCCATTGTCTCTGCACGGGTTCTTTTAACGCGCCTGCGCGGAACTTCCTCAGGGGCAGTCCGTCTAATTTAGCGAGTGCCTCCAGCACTCCCCGCTTCCCTCCCTGAGCGGGTAAGACCCGGTTCATGAGACCTGTGCCGGGTTAGTCTGCCCCGGTGACCTCGCCTGAGGTCTCCGGGGTTTTTTTATCCCCGAGCCATTCGCGCAGCACCTGCTGCGCCTCGCTCACTCCCTCTCCGCTCACCGCCGAAAAAAGCTGCACGGTCGGCTGCGAAAGCGCAGCGCGCGCATTCCTCAAGGCCCGGGCGGCATCGCTCCGGTTGAGCTTGTCGGCTTTCGTGAGCAGAACGTGCACCGGGGCGTGGGCGGCCCAGTCGATGAGCGCCAAATCGAGAGCAGTCACCTCGCGGCGTGCATCGATGATGAGAAAGAGCCCGCGCAGCGAGCGCCTCTCGCGCAATCGCGCGAGCAGCGGCTGCCAGGCGAGCCGCTCGCGCTCGGAGACTTGCGCATAACCATAGCCCGGCAGATCGACGATGCGGGCTGCGGCACCGAGCTCGAAATAATTGAGCAGCCGCGTGCGGCCGGGAGTCTTCCCGGTGCGCGCGAGGGCGCGGCGCGCGAGAATTGCATTGAGGGCGCTCGACTTGCCTGCATTCGAGCGGCCCGCGAAAGCGACCTCCGCACCGTGGTCGGGCGGGAACTGCGCGAGCGATGCGACGCTCAGAAGAAATCGCGCGTGAGCGAAGCCTGCCACCGCGGCATCCCGGATGCGGAAAACCGTAGTGTACAATTCGCGGCCTTCGCGCCCGAGGGCAACCCGCTCAAGCGGGCTGCGCAGCCTCATGGCTGTGGCGCGCTTGGCTTTCGCGACTCGAAAGGACCACGCACCTTGAAAGCACGCACTGGAGCGCGCGCCGCACTGCGGCTCGCTCACGCCACCGTGGCCATGATCGGCCTCGCTCTGCCGGCCGCGGTGGCCTGGTCCGCCGCACCGACCCTTACGCTCTATCCCTATGGCGACGGTACTGCTCAGGCAGGGGCCACAAAGGTCGGCACTTGCACGGCGTGTCATGGCCCCAACGGCAACAGCACCAACCCGATGTGGCCGCGGCTCGCGGGGCAGAATGCGGTCTACATCGACGAGCAGCTGCACCTGTTCAAGGACGGCGTACGCACGAATCCGGTGATGATGCCGATGGCGACGACGCTCTCGGACAAGGACATCGACAACATCGCGGTGTACTACGAGAACCAGACGCCGCTCGGCGGCGAGGCGGATCCCTCCTACTGGAAGGCGGGCGAGCAGCTCTACAAAACGGGCGATCCCTCGCGGAGCATTCCGGCATGCATCGCCTGCCACGGGCCGGTCGGACGCGGCAATCTCGCGGCCGGATACCCGGCGCTGCGCGCGCAGTACGCCGTGTACGTCATCAAGCAGCTCCAGGATTTCGCAAGCGGTGCACGCTACTCGGGGGCCGCTGCCAACAAGCCCCACAGCCGCAACGGCGAGATGATGGCCACGATCGCGAAGCTCCTCACGCCCGAGGATATGCGCAACGTGGCATCGTACGTCCAGGGCATGCGATGAGCCGCCCGGGAGTGGAGAGCACATGCAACGTTTGAGATCTCGTCCGACTGCGACTCTGCTCGCCATCGTTCTCGCGGCGGCGAGTTTCGCGGCCGCCGCTGCCACGGATGACGCCCTGCCCGGCGGGCACTGGAAGGCCGGGGTCAACTACGACCCCGTCGTTCCCGCTCAACCGACGGTTGCACCGCGCGGGAAAATCGAGGTGCTCGAGGTGTTCTGGCTCGGCTGCCCTCACTGCTATGCGCTCGAGCCGTACATTCGCAACTGGCTGAAGGACAAGCCGAGCTACGTCGATTTCGTACGGGTGCCGGTGATGTGGGGACCGGCGCACCGCCTGCACGCGCAGCTCTACTACACCCTCGAGACGCTGCATCGCGACGACCTCGTCGAGAAAGCGTTCGACACCATGCACGGCGGGGATCTGCTCCTCGGCACGAACGAGCAGGACAGCTTCGTAAAGCAGCTCGACTGGGCGAAGTCGAACGGCATCGACGCGAAGGCCTTCACCGATGCGTACAACTCATCCGGCGTGAAATCGGATCTGCAGCACGCTCAGGAGATCACCGAGCGCTATCACGTCGAGGGCGTGCCGTTCGTCGCAGTCGCTGGCAAGTACTCGACGGACGTCGGCAAGGCGGGCGGGCACGCTGAGCTCATCCAGCTGATCGACGACCTCGCCGCATTCGATCACCAGCATCACCCACGCCGCGGCTGAGCCGCAGCGCGGCTTCTCGCACGCTCGGTGCGGGCTCAGTGCGGCCTCGCCGTGAGGTCGCCGAGCAGCTGCTGAAGCGCGACCGGCTCCACCGGCTTCACCAAATGGCGGTCGAAGCCCGCCTGCTTCGTGCGCGCATGATCCGCCGCGGTTCCGTAGCCGCTCACCGCGATCAACAGCGCGTTCTTGAGTTTCGGCTCGCCCCGCAGGCGACGCGCGACCGCGTAGCCGTCGAGACCTGGCATGCCGATGTCGAGCAGCACGATTTCCGGCTGGAACGAGGCAGCGACATCGATCGCATCCTGCCCGGATAGCGCAGTCTTCACCTCATAGCCCGCAAGCTTCAAGACCAGCGATGTGCTCTCGGCGATGTCGGGATTGTCGTCGACGACGAGCACGCGCGTCGCGGCCTCCCCGTTTGCGTCCTTGCGGCTTGCGCTCTCGCCGTTTGCGCTCTCGCCGTTTGCGCCCAGTGACTCCATGCTCGGCTTCCGCTCTCCATGGTCCACGGCCGCGCGTGATCCTGGAGAGGTCCGCGGCTTTGGCTCGCCGGACTTCCACGTCCCTGGGGAGAGAGGCAGCCTCACGATGAACTCGCTGCCGCGGCCGTGGCCCTCGCTGTGCGCAGTGACCGTGCCCCCGTGCAGCTCGACGAGGCTCCGAACGATGGTCAAGCCGATGCCGAGTCCCCCGCGGCTCCGCCCGAGCGACCGGTCGCCCTGCGCAAAGAGCTCGAACACCCGGGGCAGCATCTCAGGCTCGATACCGATTCCCGAGTCGCTGATTCGAACCACCGCCTGAGCGCTCGGGTGAGGGGACCCATCGCTTCCAGCCAGCACCTCCGCGGTGAGTTTGATCTCGCCCGCCTCCGGGGTGTACTTGGCCGCGTTCGTGAGGAGATTCGCAAAGATCTGCTCGAGCCGCGTGGGGTCCGCCTCGAGCAAGACCGGCGTCGCGGGCAGCTGCACGGAGAGGTGCTGCCGGCGCTCCTCCATCACGTGCTGCGTCGACTGCACGGCCTGGCGCAAGATGGATTGCAGCTCCGTGCTCCGCAGCTGCAGCTGCACTTGGCCGCGATTGATGCGCGCGGCATCGAGCAGATCGTCGACGAGACGCGTCATCGTAGCGACTTGACGCTCGATCAGGCCGCGGGCCCCCGCTTCGATCTCGCCATCCTCCTGCCCGGACCGTTTGAGGATGTGCACCGCGTTGCGCAGCGGTGCGAGTGGGTTGCGCAACTCGTGAGCGAGCAGCGCGAGGAATTCGTTCTTGCGCTGATCGGCGAGCGCGAGCTCCGCCACGCGCTGCTGCAGCGTCTGCTCGAGGCGCTTGCGTTCGTTGATATCGTGATTCGTCTCGAGAACGCGCGTGCGTCCCCCCTCGCGGACGACGATCTGGATGCTTTCGACCGCGATGACCCGGCCTTCCTTCGTGCGGTGCTCGAGCTCGCCCCTCCACTTGCCGTGGTCCGCGAGCGCTCTGTCGAGCTCCTCGTTGCGCGCCGGGTCCCTGCCGAGCAGGTCTTTGTCCTTGCGGCCGATCGCCTCCTCTTTCGCGTAGCCGTAGAGCAGCTCGGCGCCGCGGTTCCAATAGACGATCTCGCCGCCGAGATCCCGCACGAAAATCGCCTCGTGCGTCTGTTCGAGGAGTTTGCTCTGGCGCTCGAGTACTTCCTGGTTCGCCTTGAGCGCCTGAATGTCGATCAATACGATCACCGCCCCATCGACCTTGTTCTGGAGCGTGCGGTACGGACGGATGCTGAGCAGGTACCAGCGGCCTTGCCCGTCCTGAACCTCCATCTCGTTGATCGATGCGGCGCCGATCGCCTCGCTGAGGAGCTGCGGAAGGTCGGGGACATCGAGATTGAGTTTGATGTCTCCGATCGGCCGTCCAACGTCGGTTGCGATCAGATTGAAATGCCGCTCGGCAAGGGGCGTGAAGCGCCGGATTCTCAAGTCCCGCCAGACCATCACGATCGCGATCTCGACGCTCGAGAGCAGATTGTTGAGATCGTCGTTGAGATGGCCCAGCTCCTCGTTGCGGTTGTGCAGCTCCTCGTTGACGGTCCGCAGCTCCTCGTTGCTCGACTGAATCTCCTCCTTCGAGGTCTCGAGCTCCTCGTTGATGCTTTGCAGCTCCTCGTTGGCGGACTGCACTTCTTCGTTCGCCGACTGCAGCTCCTCGTTAGCCGCCTCCTGCTGCTCGATGAGCGACTGCAGATACTCGCGCGTCGCGGCGAGCTCCTGAGTGAGACGTTCGACCTGCTCGTCTTGGTCCTGAACGGATGCGGCCTGCGCCTTGCGCCCGCGCTGTCCGCTGCGCGGCCCCCGCGCAGCCGCCTCGATGTGCTCCTGCGCGCGTTTCGCATCCTCGAACAGCACCCAAAACCAGCGCTCCTTGGAGTGACCATGCCGGACGGGAATCACCGAGACCGCGACGCTGCGGTAGCCGCCGTTCGACTTCACGCGCACGTCGGCCTCATGGACGACTGCGTCCTCCTTCGATTTCTGAAGCAGCGCACGCAGCGAGACGAGCAGTCCCTCGCGAGCCATCTTGAGGACGTTGAGGCTGGCCTTGCCCGGGGCGGGCGCGAGGTAGAGCCCGGTGTCGCCGCGGAACTGCACTACCTCGCCTTCCTCGTTGACCAGCACGCCCGCCGGTACGTAGCGCGTGAGGAGGACCCGGTCGGCTTCCCGCTGGATATCGTTGGTCACATCCCGTGGCTGCTCGGCCCAGCGCTCGGCTCGCCGCTCCGAGGAGCGGGGCGTATACGGCGCGACAGGGAACGCCTGCTCGGGGCGCAGCTTCGCGGGCTTCTTCGAGTAGATCTTGTGTTTCACGTCATCCACGTCGAAGAGCTCGCGGCTCGAGCCGATCGTCTCCGAGGGGCCGAGAAACAAATACCCGTGCGGCTTGAGCGCGTAGTGAAGGGTGAACAGGAGCTTGCGCTGCAGCGCTGATTCCATGTAGATCATCACGTTCCGGCAGCTCACGAGATCCATGTGCGAGAACGGCGGGTCCGTGAGCGCGTTCTGCCTCGCGAAGATGCACATGTCGCGGATCGACTTCGTCACTCGATAGCCGCCGTCGACCTCCACGAAGAAGCGCTGCAGACGATCGGGAGAGACGTCCTCGGCGATGCTCCTCGGGTAGACGCCGACGCGCGCTCGATCGATCGAGGAGTTGTTGAGGTCGGTCGCGTACAGCGCCACCGGTCCCACGTGCCGCATTTCCGAGACGTACTCCGCGAGAACGATCGCGAGCGAATAGGCCTCCTCACCGGTCGAGCAGCCGAGGACCCAGACCCGCACCGGGTCCTGGCGGCCACGATCCCTGAACAGGCGCGGCAACACGTTCGCCTTCAGCGCCTCGAAGGCTTCGGCGTTGCGGAAGAAATTCGTGACGCTGATGAGGATGTCCTGGCAGAGCGCCTCGATCTCTTCGGCATGGTGTGTGAGGTATGCGGCGTACTCATTGAAGCTCGCGAACTTGTGCAGGGCCATGCGGCGGCGAATCCGCCTGTGCAGAGTGTTCGCTTTGTACTTGCTGAAATCGACGCTGCAGTGATGGCGTACGAGCTCGAGGAGCTCATCGACGCTTCCCGGCTCGACGAGCAAGTCGGCGGCCGCGGTGACGTAGGGGTGCCGGGCGAGTCGAGTGAGCTCTGCGGCGATCTCCCGCGGCGGGAGGATGAAATCCACGCAGCCCGAGCCGATCGCGCTGCGCGGCATCCCATCGTGCTGCGCCGAGGCGTCCTGAGCGAAGGTGATGCCGCCCACCGCCTTGATCGCGCTCATGCCGAGAGTGCCGTCCGTTGCGCTACCCGAGAGCACGACGCCGATGGCGAGATGGCCGCGATCCTGCGCGAGCGAGCGGAAGAACGTGTCGATCGGATGCCTCGGCAGCTCGGTCTCGGGGATGAGATGCAGGCAGCCGTCGCGGATGATCATCGCCCGCCCGGGCGGAATCACGTAGACGCGGTCGGGCATGACCTCCGGCTCGTCCTGCACTTCCGTGACGGGCATCCGCGTCTCGCGGGCGAGGATCTGCGCGAGCATGCTCACGTGCGAGGGCGCGAGATGCAGCACGAACACGTACGCCATGCCTGCATCGTCCCGCAGCGCACCGAGCAGCGCTTTGAAGGCCTCGATACCGCCGGCGGAGGCGCCGATCCCGACGATAGGAAACATGCCGTCGCGCTTGCGCGCGGGCTCGTCGGTTGCACCAGAGACTGCCTGGGACGCCTCCCGCCGCTCCTGCAGGGGCTTTACGGCAGTTCTCTTTTTCGTGTCGGACTTTTGCCGGGTCTTGGCCATTCGGGCATCCCAGAACTGCCGCTCCCGAGTTCCGGATCTCATTCCATCGAGCGGGAGCGATTCTAACCTCGCCTCCATCGTCGCGAGACAAAAATTATGTGTGCGGCGGAGCTTCGCGCAAGCTTCACGTATCCTCGCAGGCGCCGGCAAGCCCGCGGTCCGTTCACCGCCGCGCGTCGTGTACGCGCATGCGGCGGGGAGGCTCTCGTACAGGAGCCGGCGGAAGCGGCCTTTGGAGAGATGCCCGCGGTCGCGCTGCGGCAGGTAGAGGGCGCGCGGGCGATGGCCGTTCTCGGCTGCGTGCGCGGAGCTGCAGCGCCTTGCAAGACTCGAGGCGCCTCCGCCGCCTCAGGTTCCGCCGGAGCTCGAGCTCGAAGCGCGCATCATCGCCCACGCATTGAGCTTCGTCGCAGCACCCGGAAGCCGGACGAGATCAGCCTCTTCAGTTGTCCGGAGTGCGGCGGCCCGCTCGCGGGCCCAACGCGACAGGCCGCTGCGCTTTCGGTGCGTCGTCGGGCACGGCTTCTCGGCCGCCTCGCTCGCGGACGGCATGCGCCGGCAGATCGAATCGAGCCTGTGGGTTGCGACTCAAGCGCCTCCCGATGCAGATCGACGGGGACGACCGCGGGAGCGGCGAGGGCACCGGGAAGAAGAGCTGGGAATCGCCTCCTTCGAGCAGCGTTCGGCGCGAACACGGTCAAAGTAGCGCGCCGCCTGTGATACCCTTCGCCGCTCGGCACGACCGCGCGCCCGTAGCTCAGTTGGATAGAGTGGCAGCCTCCGAAGCTGCAGGTCGCTGGTTCGAATCCAGTCGGGCGCGCCACCTTCCTTCCTCCCCAGAGGCACTGCGCCCGCTGCGGAATCACGGACGCGCGTCCGACTCGTGCACGCTCACCGCGCCGGTGTTTCGGCGCGCGGGGGCGAGCCGCTATACTGCCCCGCCCCAATCGGGGTACAGCGCTCTATCGGGCAGATCGTGAGCAATCAGGACACACACTTCTTCAATGTCTTCAGTCTGGTGATCGGCCTGCTGGTCGCCGTCGCGATCTTTCTCTTCGCTCTCTCGCGCATCGTCGCCGGACAGACGCAGAACACACAGGTCTACGCCGAGCCGGACTATCTGGCGAGCGTCACGGAGCGGATCAGCCCCTTCGCGCGCGAGGCGATCGCCGGGCAGGACAACGCCGCACTCGCGATCGCCCCGACGAAGTCGGCCGGCCAGGCCGGCAGCGCGCTGCCCGTGCCGAAGAACGGCCAGCAAGCGTTCCAGGAAGTGTGCTCCGCTTGCCACGGCATGGGCATAGCCGGCGCCCCCAAGGCTGGCGATGCCGCCGAATGGGGTCCCCGCATCGCGCAAGGCAAGCCGACCTTGTATGAGCATGCGCTGCACGGCTTCACCGGCAAGAAAGGCACGATGCCCGCCAAGGGCGGACGCCCCGACATTCCGGATGCCGTGATCAAGGAAGCCGTCGACTACATGGTGGGAATGGTCAAGCACTGAGGCGACGCCGCCCCGGGGAGTCCGCGAGCCGTTTTGGGCGCAGCGTTAACCCCCTGCGGCCGACCGGACGGCTGAACGCTTACGCGCCCACTGTGACGCGTCTCCACTTTGCGACGCAGAGAACTTGACGTTGTAGCCAGTCCTTGCCTACATTCGCACCGCATGCGCAAGTCGATCGTGCGAGGCGAGGCTCCGGACGGCAACACTGTCGCGCTCGATGCGCACGCCCTCGGCACGCTGCGTTACATTCGCGCCTCGATCGATGCGGCGCGGCTGCTCGCCGTGCCGGGCTCGGCGGGGGTTGCTATGGGCTCGGTCGGGCTGCTCGCCGCGGTGCTTGCGGCGCAGCCGGCGCTCGCGAGCCACTGGCTCGACATATGGCTCGGCGCCAGCATCACAGCACTCCTCGGCGGCGGCGCGCTCATGGTGCACCAGGCCATGCGCTCGGGCAGCGCACTCTATCGCGGACCGGCGCGACGCTTCCTGCTCTGCCTCACCCCGCCTCTCGCCGCCGGCGCCGTCATCACGCTTGCGCTGTGGCGGCACGGCGCGGCCGACATGATCCCGGGAGTCTGGCTCCTGCTCTACGGATGCGGGGTCGCGGCGGCGAGCACCCAGACCATCCGTCTCGTCGGTGTCATGGGCCTCGCATTCGCGCTGCTCGGGGTGTGCGCGCTCGCGCTGCCGCCCACTTTCGGAAACCTTTTTCTCGGCGCCGGATTCGGCGGCCTGCATCTCGCCTTCGGAATTCTGATCGGGTGGACACGACGTGAACGCTAGAGCCGGTGCGCGCAAGCGCCACGACATCGCACCTCATTCCGGGCCGCGCGAGTCGCAGAAGTCGCGCCCCGAACCGGTGCTCGCCTTCGATGCTGAGGACGCCGAGGTCGATCGGCTCATCTATGGCCGAGTGCGGCTCGGAATCATGAGCGCGCTCGCGGTGAACGAGCCGCTCACCTTCAATGACCTCAAATCGCTGTTCGACGTGACGGACGGGAACCTGAGCGCGCACGCGCGCAAGCTCGAGGATGCAGGCTACATCAGCTGCCGCAAGAGCTTCGAGGGGCGCCGCCCGAAGTCCGAGTACCGGCTGACCGCCGCCGGCCGCAAGGCGCTCAATCGCTACCTCGCGCACATCGAGGCGGTCATCGAGGCCATGCGTCGCGATTGAGTCGGCCATGCACGTAGCGATCATCATGGACGGGAACGGACGCTGGGCCGCGCGGCGGGGGCTCCCGCGTACCGCAGGGCACGTGCAGGGTGCGAAGGCCGTGCGCCGAGTGGTCGAGGCCGCAGCGCGCTCCGACGTAGCGACGCTGACGCTCTACGCCTTCTCCTCGGATAACTGGGGTCGTCCCGCCGACGAGGTCACCGCGCTGCTGAAGCTCCTGCGGCGCTATCTGATGAGCGAGACGCGCCGCTGCGCGGCGAACCAGGTACGGCTCAACGTGATCGGCCGCCGCGATCGGCTCGGTCCCGAGCTCGTGCGCGCCATAGAGGAGAGCGAGCGCCTGACCGCCGGGGGCTCGCGGTTGCATCTGCGCATCGCGGTCGACTACTCGGCCCGGCACAGCATCGTCGAGGCGGCGCGGCGCTCGATGCCGGACCCGGGAGCGCCCGAATCCGCGTTCCTCGCGAGCATGAACGAAGTCAATCATTCGCTACTGCCGGCCCGCGAGGTCGATCTGCTCATCCGCACCGGCGGGGAGAAGCGGCTCAGCGATTTCCTGCTCTGGGAATGCGCGTACGCCGAGCTCTATTTCACGGACTGCCTCTGGCCCGATTTCGATGAGCAGGGCCTCGATCAGGCGCTGAGCGACTTCGCGCGCAGGCAACGGCGGTTCGGAAAGGTGCCGGAAAAGCCGGTCACACTCCGCGCCTGAGCTGCACGGCCTCCGCGGCGTGCGGCGGCTCGATCCACTCGCTTCCCTCGAGATCGGCGATCGTCCGGGCGACCCGCAACACTCCGTGAAACGAGCGCGCGGTGAGCCTCAGCCGCTCGAAAGCCTGCTCGAGCAGAGCCTGCGTACCCGCCGCCAGGCGCACGCGGCCGAGCTCCGCGGCCGTGAGATCCCGGTTCAACTTTCCAGCACGATCGAACTGCCGGGAGCGCGCCACTGCAACGCGCGCTGCCGCCGAGGCGCTGCTCTCTTCTTCAATCGCGCCCGCGCTCATGGCGAGCTCGCCCGCCGCGACGCGCGCGACCGAGACGTGCAGATCGATGCGGTCCAGCAGCGGGCCCGAAACTCGCGCGCGATAGCGCTCTACCTGAGCGACCGTGCACCGGCACTCGGTATGCTCATCCCCGAGATAGCCGCACGCACACGGGTTCATTGCGGCGATGAGCTGAAAGGCGGCAGGGTAATGCGCGTGCACCCGCGCGCGTGAGACTGCGACGACTCCCGATTCGAGAGGCTCTCGCAAAGCCTCGAGCACTCGCCGGTCGAACTCGGGCAGCTCGTCGAGGAACAATGCGCCCCGGTGAGCGAGGCTCACCTCGCCGGGCTGCGCGTGCGGGCCGCCGCCGATGACGGCATGCGCCGAAGCGGTGTGGTGCGGTGCGCGGAATGGCCGGGTTCCGAAAGCGCGTGCGTCGAATCCTCCGGCGCTCGCCGAGGCGATCTTGGCGACTTCGAGCGCTTCGGCGCGCGTGAGCGGGGGCAGCAAGCCGGGCAGGCGCTGCGCGAGCATGGTCTTGCCGGCGCCCGGTGGGCCGCTCATGAGCAGGCTGTGCGCACCGGCCGCCGCGACGATCAACGCTCGCTTGGCTCGATACTGGCCGCGCACGTCCCGCAAATCGAGAGCGTGTGGGGGACGCCGAGCCGTCGGCGCATTTCGAGCAGTCGCTGCCGCCGCGCACGGCGCCGGCCGCTCCCCGCGGAGCGCCGCGCAGGCCTCGAGCAGATGATCGACCGCGAGCATCTCCTGCGCTTGCACGGCGATGCTCGCCTCACCGACGTTCGAGCGCGGAATGAGAATGTGGTGATGCGCTGCGGATGCCTGCGCGGCCGCGAGGAGCAGCCCCTTCACGGGTTTGACCGCACCGCTCAGGCTCAGCTCCCCGTAGAGCTCGTGGCGCGGAGCCTCGCTCCGCTCGTCATGCGTCTGGGAAGCAACCTGCCCGGATGCCTGCAGTATCCCGAGCGCGATCGCGAGATCGAAGCGCGCACCCTCTTTCGGCAAATCGGCCGGTGCGAGATTGACGGTGATCCGCCCCGCCGGGAACTCGAAGCCGCAGTTCTCGATCGCAGCGCGCACGCGCTGCTTGCTCTCGCGCACGGCGGCCGCCGGCAATCCGACGATTGCAAAGAGCGGCAGCCCGCTGCCGAGATGAACCTCGACCTGCACGAGCGGCGCGTGCAAGCCGATCTGCGCGCGGCACAACGTGGTCGCGACGTGCATGCTTCCCGTCCAGCGGGAGGAGGACGATCAGCGGGGCGGCGCGCCCGGCGGTGTCAGCTGGGGCGGCGCTCCACCGGCCGGCGGGCCGCCCGGCCCAGCGACCGGTGCCACGCCCGGCGCTGCCCCAGCGACTGTCTCGAGCGCCGCGAGACGCACCTCGAGCGCTTCGGCCTTGGCACGCGTGCGCTCGAGAACCTTCGTCTGCGCATCGAACTCATCGCGCGTGACCAGATCGAGACGGCCGAGCGCTGCCCGCAGCACTGCGCGGAAATTCGCCTCGAGATCCTGCTGCACGCCGCGCAGCGCAGGCGGCACGCTCTCGAGCAGACGGCGAACGATCTCGTCGATTCGTAGCGGATCCATGGCTGCCCTCATTTGATGCGTGCGCGCTGCCAGCGGCACCAAAGCCGTGCGGACTGAAGCCCGCACCGCGCACAAAGCCCTGGAATTCCAGGATAAAAGCGCATGGCACGGAAGCTGCACCGACGAAGCGCGCTCGTACATCGAGCGTACGCGAGCGCGAGCGCCGCGTCAGCCGCCGTTTGCAGCCGAGAGCGCTGCGAACGGCGAATTATCGCGAATTTGAACCCACATCGGGAGAGAACATGCCCAGCGCCCGAAGCCTCGAGCCCTTGCGCCGCGCCGCGAGCACCGTGGAGCCGACGGACCTCGACGTCCCATCGCGCACTCGCACGCGCTCGCGAGCGGCGCTCGGCGCCGCCGGATGGATCGCCGCGCTCGCCATCCTCGCTCCGGCGCTCGCCGAGGCGGCACCACCGGCCCCGAACAAAGGCGACATGGCCTGGATGCTCACCTCCACCGCCCTGGTGCTCTTCATGTCGGTGCCGGCGCTCGCGCTGTTTTACGGCGGGCTCGTGCGCACGAAGAACATGCTCTCGGTGCTCATGCAGGTGTTCGTCGGCTTCTCCCTCATCACCGTTCTGTGGTGCCTCTACGGCTACTCCCTCGCATTCACGCAGGGAAACGCCTTCATCGGCGGCCTCTCGAGACTGTTCCTCAACGGCACGTTCGACCCTGCGACCGGGAGCTACTCGACCGTCGGCACGTTCGACAAAGGCACACCGCTCGTCGAGCTCGTCTACGTCGCCTTCCAGGCGACCTTCGCGGCGATCACGTGCTGCCTCATCCTCGGCTCGCTCGTCGAGCGCATCAAATTCTCAGCCGCGCTCGTGTTCCTCGCGATCTGGTTCACCTTCGCTTACTGTCCGATCGCGCACATGGTGTGGTACTGGCCGGGCCCCGATGCGTTCACCTCCGCTTCGACGGCCGCCCAGGTGAGTGCGACCGGCGGGCTCATCTGGCAATGGGGCGCACTCGATTTCGCGGGCGGAACGGTGGTGCACATCAACGCCGGCGTCGCGGGCCTGGTGGGCGCGGTCCTGCTCGGCAAGCGGATCGGCCTCGGCAGGGAGGCCATGGCACCGCACAGCCTCACGATGACCATGATCGGTGCATCGATGCTCTGGTTCGGCTGGTTCGGCTTCAACGCCGGTTCCGCGCTCGAGGCGAACGGCTCGGCGGCCCTCGCGTTCATGAACACGTACCTCGCGACTGCGTGCGCCGTGCTTTCCTGGATGTTTGCCGAGTGGATCGTGAAAGGTAAGCCGTCGATGCTCGGCGCTGCCTCCGGCGCGGTCGCCGGACTCGTCGCGATCACGCCGGCCGCCGGCAACGTCGGCATCCCCGGCGCGTTCGTCATCGGGATCGGCGTCGGCATCGTCTGCTTCTGGGGCGTCACGGGCCTGAAGAGGATCACCGGGCTGTTCGCCGACGATGCGCTCGATGTATTCGGCG
>Ga0134128_10002081_pt1 | contig 25020 bp, 26 predicted proteins | sample KB31754_FD_96462 | JGI IMG/M metagenome (GOLD analysis project Ga0134128, IMG submission 96462) | Terrestrial soil microbial communities with excess Nitrogen fertilizer from Kellogg Biological Station, Michigan, USA - KB3-175-4 | ecosystem: Environmental > Terrestrial > Soil > Unclassified ...
CGTAGCTCGCCACGTGCGTCGCACCCGCGGAATGGCCGAAGAGGAAGATGCGTTGCGGGTCGCCGCCATAAGCGGCGGCATTCTGCTTCAGCCACGCCACCACCTTGCCGACATCCTCGGCGCCGGCGGGCCAGGGGGCCGCGGGGGCGAGGCGGTAATTGGCGTTGACCCCCAGCATGCCCTGCCGCGCGAAATAGCGCGCCACATTGGCATAGATCGCCCCGCCATAGCCGTTCTTGTCGCCGCCGACATAGCCGCCGCCATGGATGAAGACGACCACCGCCATGCCGTGGCGTCCTTCCGGCGCGTAGAGGTCGAGCTTCTGTTTAGGGTCCGCGCCATAGGCGAGGTCGGTTACGACCTTGACATGCTCCAGGGGCGGCGCCGCTTTCGCCAGCGGCACGTAGAGCCCGATCGTCTCCTTGACGAGGGGGCCGTCGAGCCCGGCGCCCATCTCGGCGATTTTCGCGCGCACGTCCGGCGGCGCCTTGGATATCTGCGCGGCGGCTGGTTGGGTGAGCGCGGCGCAAGCGAGCGCGAGGCCGAGCGCAGCAAAATGCGGCTTCATCCGTTCCTCCCCGAATGCGCCGCCATCTTCGCTGGCGCCGCGCGGGCTCGTCAATCGGCCGCCGATCCGTGCCCCGCCATGCCGAGCGCCGTCCGCGCCATCGCCTCGGCCACCGCTGCTGAGGGGTGCTGTGCTAGGCTGGCCTTGCGGATTTCCCGATTTCGGGAGGCCGACTGCGTCAGTGAGGGAGCGCGAAAGAATTCTCAATGATGTACATCGCTGACGTAGCTCATCGGCCGGTGAAGCGTGGCTTGCGCTTCTCCTCGAACGCCGTGAGCCCCTCGAGCAGATCGGCGCTTTTGGCATAGCTTTCGAAGGCGGCGAGCTCGGCGCGCGCCGCCGTCTCGATCGGCTGGTCGCGCCCGCCATCGGCGAGCCGCTTGATCCAGGCGAGGCCGAGCGGACTGTTGGCCGCGAGCTGCTCGGCAAGCGCGGCAACGCGCGGGCGCAGCTGATCGTCGGCCACGACCTCGTTGACGAGACCTGAGGGGAGGAGCGCCCGCGCCGGCCAGAGCTCGCCGGTGAGCAGCAGCATCTTGGCGATGCCGGGCGGCACCCGGCGCGGCAGCCGCGCCGTCGAGCCGCCGCCCGGAATGAGCCCCCATGTCGCATGGCCGTCGCCGATCCGCGCGCTCTCGGCGGCGATGACGAGATCGCAGCAGAGAATGAGCTCGAGCCCGCCCGCGACGGCGGCGCCGTTGACCGCGGCGATCACCGGACAGCGCAGCTTCTCGACGCGGTCGAAGACGTCCTGCGCACGGCGCAGATCCTCAAGAAAGCGATCATGTCTGCCGGCGCTGACATTCTCGCGAAAGGCCTTGAGATCGCCGCCGGCGCTGAAGGCGCGGCCCGCCCCGGTAATCACCGCAACGCGCAGCCGCGCGTCGCGCTCGATCTCGTCCACCGCCGTGTCGAGTCCTGCAACAACCGCGGCGGACATGGCGTTCATCGCCTCGGGCCGGTTGAGCGTGATCCAGAGGGTCGTGCCTTCGACCTCGGTGAGAACGGCGGGCTCGCTCATGCGCTGCTCCTCAGGCTTGGGGGCGATGATGCCATCCGGGCCGCCGGCGCCTAAGCGGGAATTGCTTCACGATCCCATCGCACACTGCCGCCGGGAGCTTTATACTGCGTGGCGGCCAGGCAGTTGCTGGGGGCGGGTTAACCACGTTCTCCATAAAATTGCTAAGATCGGAATAGCGCGCTATCTTTTATAGTTTCGTCCGAAAGGAGATAAACTTGGCCAAGGTGATGTCCGCTACCGATCCCGATGCCGGCGGGGTAACCTTCAAGCGCCGCACGGTCATCGTCGATGGTCCCGATCCGATTGACCAGCATGTCGGCGGCCAGCTTCGGTTGCGTCGTGCCCAGTCGGGCATGACCCAGACCGAGCTCGGCGCCAAGGTCGGGCTCTCGTTTCAGGCGGTGCAGAAATACGAGACCGGCGAGAACCGGATCAGCGCCAGCCGGCTTTATCAGCTCGCACGCATTCTCGATGTGCCGCTGTCCTATTTCTTCGAAGGTCTCGACGAGACCGGGCATGCCGAGGAAGGCGCCGGCGCGGCCGAGCTTACCCGCAAAGAAGCCTCGATGGTGCTCGGCGCCTATTACGGCATCAAGGATCCGCGGCTTCGCTCGGCCTGCCTGCTGATCATGACGCGCATGGCCGGCCGGACGGACGTCGACGGCGAGTGATGCACGTACCGCGCGGCATACCGCAGCTGCCTGCCGAGGTCGTTTGCGCCTCGGCTGAGGGCTGCAGCTATCTGCGCGCGCTCTCGACCATCGAGCACATCGCCGGTTTCGAGCACACCGCCCAGGCCTATGCCGATGCAGCGGGGCTCTGCCGCGAGCAGGGCTGCTGGGCGGCCTCCACCTCCCAGCCGAAGCCGCCTCAGCCCGAGGCGGCCGAACCGATCCCGTTCAAGGCATTCTACCGGGCGCCGCGCTCGGACGCGGCGGTTCCCGCGGACGGCGCCCAGACCCTGCCCTTCGTGCGCTCCGACCTCGTCGATGTGAGCTCCGACAGCGATGGCAATTATGTCGAGCGGCGAGTGCTCAAGCTCGACAGCCTGCCGCAGCGCGGCGATCCCCTGGGCACTCTCTACGAGTATTGGAGCGACCTGCGCGCCGCCGGCGCTTGCCGCTTCTCCAACATCGACACCGTCCAGCTCGCCCGGGCCGAGATCATCGGCAAGCTGCACATCGTCGATGTAAGCAATAGCGATCCGCACAACTTCCATTTCGAACTGTTCGGCTACGCCGTACCGATCGCGCGCTATGAATCGCCCTGCGCCCATCCGGTGAAGATCTGGGCCGAGAGCCTGATGCGCGACTACAACACGGTGCGGATGTCGGCCGCGCCGCGGCTCCACCGCTTGCGCTGCAATCTCGGCGATACGAGCCACCACTACACGCGGCTCATCCTACCCTTCCATGACAAGCGCGCGCGTGTGACGCGGCTGCTGGTTGCGATCCGGGAGGAGCCCGGCAACGCTGTCCAGCTCAAGACCGGCCATTAGCTCCGCCCGGCTCATATAGACTATGTAGAACCGCTCGCGCGTGTCGGTGAGCGGGAAGTCTCCGTCGAAGCAGCGTTCGACATGCGGCATGCCATAGGCCCAGCTGGCGATGCCGCACTCGCCGATGCCCTGGCGCGCGATGCCGGTCTGCCAGTCGAGCTGCCATTCGCGCACCGAAAGCGCACGGGCGAGATGCGGCAGGATCACCGAGAGCCCGCGCTTGCGGTGCAGCGGGTGGACCCAGAGCCCGCCCTCGTGACCGACATTGCCGGCGATCGCGGGGCTGCCGGGCGGCGGCGTGACCCTCAGCCTGCCGTAGCGCGCTGGCGGTTCGGCGAGCCAGAGCCGCATGCTGCGCAGGAGATCGAAAACGTCATCGGTCACGAAGAGGCGTGTCGCGCAGGTGGCGATCGTCTGCGAACCGGCCCGGACATCGAGCCAGAAGCTGTCCTCCGGTGTCAGCCGGCTGCAGCGCGGATCAAAGGCTGGATTGACGAAGGCGCTCGGCGAGGTCTCCGCCATGGTCGAGGCCCAGCGCCCGAGATCGGCATCGACGCTGAGCGAGTATCGGTGCTCGTCGAGCCAAGACAGCGCGTAGTCGACGAAGTCCTGGACGGTATCGGTTGCAATTCTCGGTCGCCACATAACAATTCTCCCGCACAAAAACGCTGCGGGCGAATGATGCGGGCCAAATTGTGAAGGAAACCTAGGGAAAGGGCTGGGTTCTTACAGTGCACGTATACTTCGCAAGACGGCGCGGCAACAATATCCCGCAGGATAGATTCGAGTGGTCGCCAGCTCCATGCCGCAATTGATGGCGGCGACGCCTGGTCGAATTCGATGATCAGGTGCATCCGGCCGTGGCCGTGGCCATTGCCCCGATCTGGCGATAAACGAAGTCACCTTCCGGTGCAGCCGCGTCGTCGCGCGCATGGTCGAGCAGCGCGCGGTCGGGCGCGAGCGCGCAGGCTGGATCGGTGCGCCCCGCATCGCCGGTGAGCGCGAAGGCCTGGCAGCGGCAGCCGCCCCAATCGATCTCGCGCCGCTCGCAGGACTGGCAAGGCTCGGGCATCCAGGCGGTGCCACGAAAGCGGTTGAACGCGTCGGAGCGATACCAGATCTCGTCCAGCGACGATCCGCGCACGGACGGGAAATCGAAGCCGGGCAGGCTTTCGGCGGCGTGGCAGGGGAGCACTTTGCCGGCGGGCGAGACGTTGAGGAATTGCCGTCCCCAGCCACCCATGCATGCTTTCGGGCGCCGGGCGTAATAGTCGGGCACCACATAGTCTATGGTGAGAACGCCCTTGAGCCGGGCGCGCGCCTCCTCGACCGCCGTAGTGGCACGCTCGAGCTGCTCCGCGGTCGGCAGCAGGGCACGCCGGTTGGCGAGCGCCCAGCCGTAATACTGGACATGCGCGACTTCGAGGCGCTTGGCACCAAGTGCGAGCGCGAGGTCGATCATCGCCGGCAGGCGCTCGAGATTCTGGCGATGCATCACCGCATTGACGGTGAGCGGCAAGCCCGCTTCGCGCACCAGCGCCGCGGCGGAGAGCTTCTTGCGATGCGCATCGGCGAGGCCAGCGATCCGGTCGGCGCTTTCGGGCAGCGTGTCCTGGAAGCTCAGCTGCACATGCTCGAGCCCGGCCTCGACGAGTTCGGCGAGGCGCGCCCGGTCGAGCAGGACGCCGGAGGTGATGAGATTGCTGTAGAGCCCGACCGAGGCGGCATGCCGCACCAGCGCCGCCAGATCGCGCCGGACCAACGGCTCGCCGCCGGAGAAATGCACCTGCAGCACGCCGAGCGCCGCGGCCTCGCTCAGCACCCGGCGCCAGCTCTCCAGGTCGAGCTCGGCGCCGGCGCGCTCGAGCTCGAGCGGGTTCGAGCAGTAGGGGCAGCGCAGCGGACAGCGGTGGGTCAGCTCGGCCAGTAGCGCGAGCGGGGGTCCAATTTCCGGGGTTCTGTCACTCATGCCGCGAGCACGCCTTTGTCGACCAGGTCCTGCAGCATCGCGGTCACGTCGGTGGCAATCACCTCGCGCGGCGCGTCGAAACGTCGGGCGAGATCGTCAACGATGCCGCCGACGCTGAGCGCACCGTCGACCAGCTTCAGGATCTCGACGGCGAGGTCGTCCGGCAGCAGCAGGCGCTCGGGTGCCAACACCACCCATCGGCCGCGCGTCTCGTCATGGCGGAACTTCACATGCGGCGCGAAGCGCAAGCGGCTGTCTGCCGCCACCAGGAAGCGCTGCGGCGCATCGCTCACCGCGGTCCCCCGTCACGGCCGGGCACGAAGGCGCCGGGTGGGACGAACCGCGGCTCGACATAGGCGAGATAGAGACCGTCGAGCTGAGCCCAGAGGACGCCGCATTTGAAGCGAAGCGCGTTCAACACCGCCTCCTGCTGCTCCGGCGTGCGCGCCTCCGCCTTGACGTAGGCGAGGGCGAAATCGGCGTCGCGCGGCGCCTGCGACAGGCGTGGCTTGAAATAGGCGAGGGTGTCGAGCGTGATGAAAGGGTAGCCGCGCAGCATGCCTTCGACGCGCTCGGCGATGATCGTTGGTGAGAACATCTCGGTGAGCGACGAGGCGATCGCCTCGAGCACCGGGCGCTCGCTCACGAAGTTCACATAGGCATCGACCGAAAAGCGCGTCGTCGGCAGGATGCCTTGGGTCGATTCGACATAGGCCCGGTCGAGGCCCACCCCCTCGGCGAGCTTCAGCCAGCGCTCGATCCCGCCGGGCGCGCTGCCGTCGCCGTCATGATCGACCAGACGCGAGCGCCAGGCGCGCCGCAATTCCGCGGTCGGCAGCCGGGCGATCAGGCTCGCATCCTTGACGGGGATCTGACGCTGATAGTAGTAGCGGTTCAGCGCCCAGGCCTGGATCTGGCCGCGGTCGAGCTTGCCGCCATGCAGCAGGGTGTGGAACGGGTGGCGATTATGGTACCGTTCGGCGCCGATCGCGCGTAGCGACGCTTCCAGCTCTTCCGGGGTCAGTATTCTGCTGCTCATGGGGCGCCTGTCTTAAATACTCGCGGCGCAACAATTCAGCCACGGGCGCCGGCACCACCCAGCCCGGGCGACAACTCAGATGCCCTTGCCGAGCCGAGCTCGGCAAAGGGCGAAGCTGCTGAGACGACTACTTCAGCTCGGCGCAGGCGTAGGAGTTGATCTCCAGGCCAACGGCGATCTCAACAATCCGCGGTGTCGTCCACTTCATTGTTGTTTCCTCCACAAGGGACCCGGCCGATCTACCGGCCATCCGCTCAAGCCACCTGTTAACGGTATGGGCTCGCCAAACCGTTGTCAATTCCGGATGTCCGCAGCCTCGGGCGGCAGCCCGGGCTCCGCCGGCCCTGCCGCAGCGGTTGACGGCCGCAGCGAGAGGCGGGACGATGCCTGCCATGGGCGAGGGTGGCGGTAGTGACGGTATCGCGTAAATGGCCGAGAGTTCTGGCGCTCGCCCTGCTGCTGTTGGCGGGTGTCGCCGCCCCGCTGCGGGCCGAGACCCTCCCCGTGGTCCGCGTCGGCGTGCTCAAATTCGGCACGGTCGCCTGGGAGCTCGACGTCATGCGCCGCCACGGCCTTGATCGCGCGCATGGCGTTGCCGTCGATCCGGTCGAGCTGGCCGGCAAGAACGGGGCGGCGGTGGCGCTTCAGGGCGGCACGGTCGATATTATCCTGACCGATTGGCTCTGGGTGGCGCGCAGCCGCTCGCTGGGGCGCGATTTCACCTTCGTGCCGCATTCGCACGCGACGGGCGGGCTCATGGTGCGCGAGGATGCCGGAATCAAGACGCTCGCCGATCTCAAGGGGCGCAAGATCGGCATCGCCGGCGGTCCGGTCGACAAGAGCTGGCTCGTGCTGCGCGCTTACGCGAAGAAGGTCGCCGGCCTCGATCTCGCCCATGACGCGACCCCGGTCTTCGCCGCTCCTCCTCTCCTGCAGGAGACATTGAAGACGGGGGAGATCCCGGCCGCCATCAATTTCTGGCAATACAACGCGCGCTTGCCCCGGCAGGGCTTCGTCGAGCTGGTGCGGGTGGAGGATATGCTGGCGGCGCTCGGTCTGGAGCGGCGCACGCCGCTTCTCGGCTGGGTGTTCAGCGAGCAATGGGCGGCGAGCCACCCGGCAGCCCTGCGCGGCTTCCTTGCGGCGGCGAAGGCGGCGCGCGAGCAACTCGCTTCCTCGCCTGAGGAGTGGCAGGCGATCGCGCCGCTCGTCCATGCCGAAAAGCCAGCGGTGCTTGACCGGATGCGCCAAGCCTATCGGCGCGGCGTGGCCGGCGGCGAGGAAGCCGACCCCGCCGGCGCGGCGCAGCGCCTGCTGGATCTCCTCGTCTCCTTCGGCGGCATCGACGAGGCGCCCTCGGGCAATCGGATTCCGCCGGGCACCTTCTTTCCCGGCAGCGGCTCCTGACCGTCATGACCGTGCAGGCGTTGCGTCCAAGCGATGTCTGGCTGCGCTGGCTTTCCGCCTTGAGCTTCCTCGCGGTGTGGGCGGTTGCGGCCAAACTTGCCCAGGCGCCGCTGCTGCCGGGGCCCGGCGCGGTCGCGATGGCGCTCGTCAAGCTCACCGCCAGTGGTCAGCTGCCGCTTGATCTCGGCATCACCCTGCTGCGCGTCGCTGCCAGCTTCGCCTTCGCCATGGCGGCGGGCGCGGCGATCGGCATCGCCATGGGACGCAGTCGCCGGCTCGACGCGTTTTTCGACCTGTGGCTCGTGCTCGGCCTCAACATCCCGGCACTTGTCATCATTTATCTCTGCTACATCTGGGGCGGGCTTACGGAAGCGGCGGCGATCGTCGCGGTCGGGCTCAACAAGGTGCCGAACACCGCGACCATCCTGCGCGAGGGCGCCCGCGCCGTCGATCGCGAGCTGCTGCAAGTGGCCGACGTGCTCCGCCTGCCGCGGCTTCGCCGGCTGCGGCTCGTCTATCTGCCTCAGCTCTACCCCTATTTCATGGCGGCAACGCGCTCGGGCTTGTCGCTGATCTGGAAGATCGTGCTGGTGGCCGAGTTCATCGGCCGCAGCAACGGCGTGGGCTTCCGCCTCAACGTCTATTTCGAGTTTTTCGACATCACCAACATTCTGGCCTACAGCGCAAGCTTCATCGCCGTGGTGCTGGCAGCCGAGGCCTGGCTGATCCGGCCGCTCGAGCGCCGGCTGACGGGCTGGCGCGCATGAACGCGCTCGAAGTGGAGATCCGCCGGAAGGCCTATCGCCGCGAAGGCCGCGAGGTGGCGGCGCTCACCGATCTTGCCTTCGCTATTCCTCCCGGGCAGTTCGCCTGTATCGTCGGCCCGTCCGGCTGCGGCAAGACCACGCTGCTGTCCATCATTGCCGGGCTCGACCGCGATTTCGAGGGGCCGGTGCGCCGTCCGGCTGCCGCGAGCCGGCTCGGCATGGTGTTCCAGACGCCGCGGCTCATGCCCTGGCTCAGCGTTCGCGAGAACGTCCGCCTCGCGTTGGATCCGCCGCCCCGGCAGGAGAGCCGTGCCGAAGAGCTCCTGCGTGAGATGCAGCTCGGCGCGCTGCTCGATGCCTATCCATCGCAGCTTTCCGGCGGACAGCAGCGTCGCGTCGCGCTGGCGCGCGCCTTCGTGCGCGACCCCGAGCTGCTGCTGCTCGACGAGCCGTTTCAGTCGCTTGACGCGCCGACGGCGCAGCATCTGCGCGACCTGCTGCTGGCGCTCTGGGCGCGGCGTCGTCCGACCATCCTGTTCGTCACCCACGATCTGCGCGAGGCGCTCAGCCTCGGCGATCGCGTCCTGTTTCTTTCGGCCGGGCCCGGGCGCGTCGTCTTCGATCTGCCGGTCGATCTCCCGCGACCGCGCGACATCGAGAGCGCCGCGATCGATGCGCTGCGCAAGCGCCTGCTGGAGAGCTATCCCGATCTGCTGCGCGGCCTTGCCGCGGCGTCTTCGGCGGAGAGTGCCGCATGAGCGGGGGACGCGAGCCGGTCCTGATCGTCGAGAATGTGGTGAAGCGCTATGGCGCGGTCACGGCGCTCGATCAGGTGAGCCTCGGCGTCGCGGCGGGCGAGTTCGTCGCGCTGCTCGGCCTCAACGGTGCCGGCAAATCGACGCTGTTTCAGCTGCTGAGCGGGCTCTTCATCGCCGATGGCGGCAGCATTCGGGTGCACGGCCATGACATCCGTCGCGATCCCGTGCCGGCGCTGGCCGGGATCGGCATCGTTTTTCAACAGCCGACCCTCGATCTCGATCTCACCGTGCGGGCCAATCTGCGCTTCCATGCCGGGCTGCACGGGCTGCGCCGCGCGGTGCGGGAGGAGCGCATCGCCGCAGCAATTGCGCGGCTCGGCCTTGAGGAGATGGCGCAGCGGAAGGCGCGCGAGCTGTCAGGCGGCAACCGGCGCCGCGTCGAGCTGGCACGCGCGCTACTGCACGAGCCGCCGCTCGTGCTGATGGACGAGCCGACGGTCGGGCTCGATCCGGCAACTCGCCGCGATCTGTTGCGGCATGTGCTTCGGCTCAAGACGGAGCAGGGCATCGGCGTGTTGTGGGCCACGCACCTGATCGACGAGGCGGAATCGGCCGACCGCGTCATCATCCTGCATCGCGGTAAGGTCCTGCGCGTCGGGACGCCCGGGGCGCTTGCCGCCGAAGCAGGCGCGCCGAGCCTCGCCGAGGCGTTCATGGCGTTGACCAAGCCGTCCGGGCGCGGCGATGGAGCAAGGAGCGAGGGAGCATGAGACGACAAGGGCGATGGTCGCTTGCCGCGCTGGCAGCTGCGGCCCTGCTGGCGCTGACGGTTGGAGCGCGCGCCGAGGGAACCGGGCGCATCTTCGTCAGCAACGAGAAGGGTAACGGGCTCACCGTGCTCAGCGACAAGGACTATTCGCTGATCGCCGAGGTCAAGACGCCGCGTCGGCCGCGCGGCATGCTCTTCAGCCCCGACCACAAGAAACTCTACGTCGCCTGCGGCGGCGCGAACCTCATCGCTGTCATCGACGTCGCGAGCCTCAAGATCATCGACCGGATCCACGGCATCCCGGATCCCGAGACCTTCGACCTCGATGCTTCGGGCACGCATCTCTACATCAGCAACGAGGATGATGCCGAGCTCACGGTGTTCGATCTCGCCACCAACAAGGCGGTCGGCCATTACAAGGTCGGGCTCGAGCCGGAAGGCGTGCTGCTGAATCATAGCGGTTCGATCGTCTATGTCGCGTCCGAGGGATCGAACCTCGTCCACGCGATCGACCTTGCCACCGGCAAACGCACCGATATCCCCACCGGCACGCGGCCGCGACGCTTCGCGCTCAGCCCGGACGGCAAGCAGCTCTGGGTCTCGACCGAACTCGCGGCGCAGGTCGATGTTATTGACACTGCGGCCAATCGCGTGATCGACAAGATCGACTTCCTGCCGCCCGGCATGCGCAAGGAGGATGTGTCGCCGGTCGCGCTGGCGATGGATCGCGCCGGCAAGACCGCCTATGTCACGCTCGGCCGCGCCAACCATGTCGCCGTCGTCGATGTGGCGAGCCGCAAGGTCGAGAATTACCTGCTGGTCGGGCACCGGCCCTGGGGCATCACCTTCGACCGGCAGCAGAAGCGCCTTTTTGTCGCCAATGGCGGCAGCGACGACATCAGCATCATCGACGTCGCGGCGCAGAAGGTGCTGAAATCCGTACCGGTTGGCCATTACCCATATGGTGTGGCGATCGATGATTGAGCGTGTCGCCCTGGCGCTCGCGCTGAGCCTCCTCGGTGCGGCGGCCCACGCGGCGCCGCTCGGCAAGACGATCACGCTGGGCTATCTCCAGCTCAGCGACGACCCCCGCTACGACGACCGTCCTGGCCCGGGCGACACCACGATCACGCCAGGGCGGCCGGTGGCCGGCGCCGAGATGGGGGTCAACGAGGCCAATCTCGCCGCCACGGCGTCGGGGCGCGAGTTCAAGCTGGCCAAAGCCGAAGCCGATGACGAAAAGGGATTGGCGGAAAAGGCGGAGGCGTTGGTGAAGTCCGGCGCCCACTGGATTCTGGTCGATGCGCCCGACGCGGCGGTGGCGACGCTGGCGAAGGAGATGCGCGGGCAGGACGTGCTGCTGCTCAACGTCTCGGCCAAGGGCGATGATCTGCGCGGCGCCGCGTGCCAACCGGATCTGGTCAATCTCATTCCGAGCCGTGCCATGCTCGCCGACGCGCTGGCTCAGCTGCTGGTGGCGCGCAAATGGCATGAGGTCCTGGTGCTTGAAGGGCCGCTCCCCGAGGACAAGGCGATGACTGCCGCCTTCGAGCATTCGGCCAAGCGCTTCGGGCTGGCGATCACGGCCAAGCGTGATTTCGTGCTGAGCAACGATCCCCGCAAGCGCGATGAGGACAACATCGCGCTGCTGACCGGGGATGCGTCCTACGATGTCGTGTTCGTTGCCGATGCCGAAGGCGAGTTCGCGCGCGCCTTGCCTTACGCGACGATCCGCCCGCGGCCGGTGATCGGCGCGACCGGGCTGGTGCCGACCGCCTGGAGCTGGACCTGGGACCGCTATGGCGCACCGCAGGTGAGCGAGCGTTTCAAGCATGCGGCCGGCCGGCCGATGGCCGGCACGGATTGGGCCGCCTGGCTTGCCGTCCGCGCGTTGGGCGAGGCGGTCGAGCACAGCGGCGCCAGCGACACCGCCGGCGTCGATGCTTACCTGCTCGGTCCGAAGCTGTCGCTCGATGGTGCAAAGGGGCCGCCGCTCAGCTTCCGCAGCTGGGATCACCAGCTCCGCCAGCCGATCCTGCTGGCGACCAGCGATGCGGTGATCGCCGAGGCGCCGCTGCCGGGGTTCCTGCATGCAACGAACGTGCTCGACACGCTCGGCTATGATCAGCCAGAGACGCTATGCCACTTCTGATGCAACGTCGCCGCCTGGCGGGGTGACGGGGAGGATCGCATGAGGCCAGGTCACGCTCTGCAAGCCCTGATCGCGGTCGCAAGCCGCGAGCTCGTGCGATTTGTCAACCAGACCGGACGCCTCCTTTCCGCGTTGGTGCGGCCGGCGCTATGGCTTCTGGTCTTTGCCGCCGGTTTTCAGAACGTGCTCGGCATCTCGATCACGCCGCCTTACGAGACCTATATCACCTATCAGGTCTATGTCATTCCCGGCCTCCTCGGCATGGTGCTGCTGTTCAACGGCATGCAATCCTCGCTGTCGATGGTCTATGACCGCGAGATGGGCATGATGCGGCTGCTGCTGACCGCGCCGCTGCCGCGCTGGTACCTGTTGCTCTGCAAGCTGCTGTCGGGCGTGGTGCTGTCGGTGCTGCAGGCCTACGCTTTCCTCGTGGTCGCGGTGTTGGTGGGTGTCGATTTGCCGCTTTCGGGATTTCTCTATGTGCTGCCGGCGCTGGTCGCTGCGGGCATTATGCTGGGCGCGCTGGGCCTCGCGCTCTCGGTGCGCATCCGCCAGCTCGAGAATTTCGCGGGCACGATGAATTTCGTGATCTTCCCGATGTTCTTTCTCTCGACCGCGCTCTACCCTCTCTGGCGCCTGCGCGAGAGCGGCGCCGAGTGGCTCGATTTCATCGCGCGCTGCAATCCTTTCACCTACGCGGTCGAACTGGTGCGTTTCGCGCTCTATGGCCGCATCGAATGGGTGGCGGCTGCGGCGGTCGCCGGCGCGGCGCTCGTCTTCTTCCTGATCGCCGCCTGGGGCTACGATCCGCAGCGCGCCTTCCAGCGCCGCCCGGCGGCGGCGCCGGCGGGCTGAGCGGCGAGGGCGGCATGCGGCTCATTGTGCTTGGCGCGGCGGCCGGCGGCGGTTTCCCGCAATGGAATTGCGGCTGCGGCACTTGCCGCCAGGCCTGGTCGGGGACCGCTCCGGCGCAGACGCAGGCGTCGCTCGCCGTCAGCGCCGATGGCGAACGCTGGGTGCTGCTGAACGCCTCGCCGGACTTGCGCGCGCAGGTGCTGGCGACGCCCGCCTTGCAGCCGCGCGATACCGGGCGCGACAGTCCGATCGTCGGCGTGGTGCTCAGCAATGGTGACGTCGATGCCGTGGCCGGGCTGCTGACCCTGCGCGAGAGCTGGCCGCTCGCCCTTTATGCAACCTCGCGCGTGCTGGACGTGCTGTCCGCCAACAGCATCTTCAACGTGCTGAACCCCGACTACGTTGCGCGGCGGGCGCTCGTGACCGGGACGGCGTCGCCGCTGAGCGATCGGCATGGCGCGCCGCTCGGTCTTGTGATCGAAGCCTTCAGCGTACCGGGCAAAGTCGCGCTCTATCTCGAGGACGCCGCCATCGAGCGCCGCCTCGCGCAGCGCTCGGAAGACACCATCGGTCTGATGGTCTCCGAGCCGGCTACCGGCGCGCGCTTCTACTATGTTCCTGCCTGCGCGGCGCTCGACGACGAGCTCGCGGCGCGGTTGCGCGGGGCGCCGTTGCTGTTCTTCGACGGTACCCTCTGGCAGGATGACGAAATGATCCGTACCGGGCTCGGTGCCAAGACCGGGCGGCGCATGGGTCATCTCAGCGTCTCCGGGCCCACGGGATCGATGGCCGCGCTCGCGGATCTCGGTATCGGCCGCAAGCTCTTCATCCACATCAACAACACCAATCCCATGCTCTGTCCTGGGTCGGACGAGCGCCGGACCGTGGAGGCGGCGGGCTGGGAAGTGGCGCGCGACGGGCTGGAGATCCGGCTCTAGCCGGTTCAGATGTGGATGTGGCCGGCGGCCACGGCACGAGCGAGTGTATCCTCGAAGCGATCGCAGAAGGCCTGCTCATTGCGGCTCGCCTTGTCGTGCGCGACCTCGAGGAACAGCCTTACCACCATGCCCTGTTGCTCGCTCGCCTGAAGCGCGGTGAAATTCGGCGTGATGCTGATATCGTCGTCCACCGAGACGACGGTGACCGGGAGCGAGGTTGTCTGCAGGCCGACGACTGTGCGGCAGGAAATCGTGATCACCGCCGGTAGTTCGGCAAATCCGAACCGTCGATCTTTGCGGGTGGTCGCCACGCGATAGGCGATGGGCCAGAACTTCACCGAAGTGCGTACGCCGCCGTCCGACAAGCGGCGCGCCATCCGGACCAGTCGAGCACGCCCTTGCTCGATGCCAGGTACGCTCCGCTCCGCCTGGCGCTGCGCGCGCCGTTCCCCGGCGCTGCCGCGGCGATGCTCGTCCACCCGGTCGACGAAGCTCGGCGACCTCAGCCGGAATGCCACCAGCAGCCGGCGGAAGCCGCGACGCAGCCCGGACGACATGCCGGCCGGTCGCGGCTCGGTCGCCGCATTCTCGCTGACGAGACCATTGATCATGCGCGACTGCCGATTCTGGTGGTCACTGTTGTGGCCGCGCCGGCCGGAGGAGGCAGGAATATACATCACCATCTGGCGAGATCAATTGGTTGGTTAAGCCCACGCAGGGCCCGCAGCGACGGCCTCACAATATCTGCTTTGGGCGACCCAAGGAAAGAATAAGTAACGGCGGCCTTTCTCGGTTCTGTCACATCGTCGTTAAAGATCTATATTTTGGGAAAGTGCTGCGCCTGCATACCATGCATTGCCGCCGCTTGCCGAGGCATCGCGCCGCAAGGGTAATATCATGCCGAGGGCTAGCCGGCTGCCCGGAAGTATCGGCTCCGCCGTTAATCTCGGCAGGACAGGGATCGAAGGAGGCGATCATGCGCCCGAACGCATCGCGGCGGCGCTGTGGGATAGTGGCGCTGTCGTTGGCGGCTGCCGGCTTGATTGTGTCGCCTGCCGCCGCGGCGGCGGAAGCGGGGGGCGGGGAGGCGGCCGTCTTTGGCGACTGGACCAGAGATGCGCCCGGCGTGGTGCACCACATCACGCCGGCCGATCTGCCACGGCCTTTTGCCACCCGCAGCGCCAGCAACACGCCGACGCTGATCCCGCCTCCCAATGGAGCGAAGCCCAAGGTCCCGCCGGGCTTCGCCGTCGAGGAATTCGCGCGCGGCCTGGAGGGGCCGCGGCTCCTGCGTGTGGCGCCCAATGGGGATGTCTTTGTCGCCGACATGTCCGCCGGGCAGATCCTGGTCCTGCGCAATAACGGTCCAGGCAAGCCGGCGACGGTCGCGCACTTTGCCGAGGGGCTCGAGGAGCCTTTCGGGCTCGCCTTCTATCCCGCCGGTCGCGATCCGCGATACCTCTATGTCGGCACGGTAGCGGCAGAGCTGCGCTTTCCCTATCGCAATGGCGATGTTACGGCGCGCGGCCGGCCGGAAACCGTGGTTCCGCAACTGCCCGATGCCGGCGGCCACCAGACGCGCGATCTCGTTTTCTCGCGCGACGGGCGATCGATGTTCGTTTCGGTCGGATCCGCCTCCAACGACAGCGACGGCAGCGCGGAGACGCGGCGTGCCGATATTCTGGTCTTTGCTCCCGATGGGAGCGGCGAGCACGTCTACGCCGCCGGCTTGCGCAACCCGGTGGGGCTCGCGGTGCATCCGCTGACCGGGGATCTCTGGACGGCGGTCAACGAGCGCGACGGGCTCGGCGACAACCTGCCGCCCGACTATGTAACACGGGTGAAGGCCAGCGGCTTCTATGGTTGGCCCTGGTACTATATCGGCGACCACCAGGACCCTCGGCATAAGGGCGAGAAGCCGGCGCTTGCCGGCCGGATCACCTTGCCGGACGTTCTGATCCAGCCCCACTCGGCGCCGCTGCAGCTCGCGGTCTATACCGGCAGGCAATTTCCGGCCGCCTATCGCGGCGACATCTTCGTCGCCTTGCACGGCTCCTGGAACCGTTCGCAGCGTACCGGCTACAAGGTCGTGCGTGTCCGGCTGCACGACGGCGTGCCTACCGGCGAGTACGAGGACTTCCTCACCGGCTTCGTCACCGAGGACGGCAAGGTCTGGGGCCGACCGGTCGGTGTCGCGGTGGCCGCGGACGGCTCCTTGCTGGTCAGCGAGGACGCCAATGGCACGGTGTGGCGTATCTCCTATGTCGGACGCCGCTGACGCCGGCAGGCTGGAATCGCATGGCCTGCCCCGGTAAGGTCGCCGCGAGGAGGAAGCGTGATGAATGACGTCGCATCGATAGAGCCGCGCCCTGCTGCGACCGTCCTGTTGCTGCGCGATGGCGATGCCGGCCTCGAGGTGTTGATGGTGACGCGCAATGTCGCCTCCGATTTTGCATCAGGCGCGCTGGTATTCCCGGGCGGCCGTGTCGACGCCGCGGATGCGGAGCCGGAGATGCTCGCGCGCTGCCGCGAGGTTGCGGGCGTCAGCGAACGCAGCCTCGCCTTCCGTGTCGCCGCCGTCCGGGAGACCTTCGAGGAGGCCCATGTTCTGCTGGCGCGTCCCAGAGGCGAGGACCGGCTGCTTTCGGCGGAGCAGCTTGCATCGCTCGAGCGCGACATCGGGCGGCAGCTCGGTCGCGGCGCCGAGTTCGCCGATCTTGTGCGGAGCGGCGAGATCGAGCTCGCCACCGATCGGCTCGTGCCCTTCGCACATTGGATAACCCCGGTCGGCCCACCCAAGCGCTTCGACACGCATTTCTTCCTGGCCCGGGCGCCGCTCGACCAGGTGGCCGCGCATGATGGGCGCGAAGCTGTCGAGGCGGTCTGGATCGCGCCGCACCATGCAATTGCGGAATCCGAAGCACGGCGCGTGACGCTGGTCTTCGCCACGCGCATGAACCTCATCAAGCTTGACCGCAGCGTGACGACGGCCGACGCGCTTGATGCGGCCCGCGTCGACGCCATCGTGACCGTCTGTCCGGAGCTGGTCGACGCTCCGGAGGGCAAGCTGTTGCGCATTCCGGCGGCCGCGGGTTACGGCATTACCGAGATGCCGGCCAACCTGACGGCGCGCGCCTGGGTGCCCCGCGGCACCGGCACCCTATAGACGCGGGTTGCCCGTGAGGAGAGGGCGCGCAGCGATCCTCTCTCGTTTCGCCGCTGGGGCTTTCGCCTTTGCGCTCTGCTGCCACGCCGCGGCGGCGCAGGAGGCGGTACGGGTCGGCTCCAAGCTCGATGCCGAAAGCTCGTTGCTGGGCGCTATGATCCTGAGCACGCTGCAGGCGAAGGGCATCCGCACGGTCGACCGGTTGCAGCTCGGCCCCACCAACATCCTGCGAGCCGCGATCATCGCCGGCGAGATCGACATCTATCCCGAATACACCGGCAATGGCGCTCTTTTCTATGCCGAGGAAGCCGATCCGGTCTGGAAGGATGCGAAGCGCGCCTATGAGCGGATCAGATCGCTTGATCTTGCTCGCCATCAACTGGTGTGGCTTGCCCCGGCGCCGGTCGATAACAGTTGGGTGATCGCCATGCCACGGGCCTTCGCGCGCGCCCGGCATATCGCCACCATGATCGACTTTGCCGATTGGGTCCGGCGTGGCGGAGACGTGAAGCTTGCCGCCTCGGCCGAGTTCGTTGAAAGCCCAGCCGCACTTCCGGCTTTCGAGAAGGCCTATGACTTCCGCCTCAGCCCGGCGGCGCTGCTCGTCCTGGCTGGCGGCGATACCTCGGTCGCCATGCGCGCGGCGGCGGAGGGAATCTCCGGCGTCAACGCGGCGATGGCTTATGGCACCGATGGCGCGCTGGCAGTGCTCGATCTCGTGGCGCTCGGCGACCCCAAGCAGGCCCAGGTGATCTACGCGCCGGCGCCGGTGGTGCGCTCGGCCGTGCTCGCTCGATACCCCACGATGGCGCCGAGCCTCGCCGCCGTCTTCGGCTCGCTCGATGATCGCAAGCTCAGGCGCCTCAATGCCAAGGTGACGGTCGATGGCGAACCTGCGCGCAAGGTGGCGGCCGAATACCTGGCCGCAAGCGGTCTCCTGCGGTAGGCGGTGCGATGCGAGCCAATCGCGTCCTTCTCCTTCTGGTGCTGGCGGGGCTCGCCGCAACGCCGAGCCTCGCATTCCTCACCGTCGCGGCAAACCGACTGGTCTCGGGGGTGTCGGTCGGTTTCGCCGCACTGCCGCGCGGCGAGGGGGCCGCGATCCTGCTGCCGGCGGCGCTGCTGATCCTTGCTTCCGTCCTGCCGCGGCGTCGGGCAACCCACCTGCTCGTCGTCATCGCTGCCGCGGCGTTTCTACTGCTGCTCGTCCGGCTTGCCGGGGTGGAGGCGGCCCGACTTGCCGCGGCGGCGCCGCCGGCCGTACGCATTTCGCTGGGCGCCGGGTTCTGGGTGTTGCTGCTGCTCGCCGCGCTTGCGCTCGGCGATGCGATACGGCGTCTCGAACTGCCGCGCTGGGCCGGTGCGATGGTCGGTGCCGCGGTGGTGGCCGGTTTCTTGATGCTGTTGCTTTCGGGCGCGCTCGATGCGCTGGGGATCGTCCACGAATATGCGGCGCGACGCGACGTTTTTGCCGCAGCCGTGCTGCGACACGCACTTATGGTCGCCTTGGCATTACTGCCGACTTTGCTGATCGGATTGCCGCTCGGCATCCTCGCGCGCCGGCGTCCTGCCGTGGCGGCCTGGCTCTTCCCGCTGCTCAACATCGTGCAGACCATCCCGTCTATTGCGCTCTTCGGCTTGCTGCTGGCGCCTCTCTCTGCATTGGCGCGTCTTTTTCCGGCGCTTGCCGCTCTCGGCATCGGCGGCATCGGTCTGCTGCCGGCGGTGATTGCACTCTTCCTCTACGCACTGCTGCCGGTGGTGCGTGACTCGGCCGACGGGCTTGCCGGCGTTTCGCCTGCCGCGCTCGAGGCCGGACGCGGTCTTGGCATGACGCCGCGGCAGCTTCTTTGGCGCGTCGAGCTGCCGCTCGCCTTGCCGGTGCTTCTGGCGGGGCTGCGCGTCGCCACTTTGCAGGCGATCGGACTTGCCGCGGTGGCCGCGCTGATCGGCGCCGGCGGTCTCGGAGCCATCATGTTCCAAGGCCTCTTCGCCGATGCGCTCGATCTGGTGCTGCTCGGCGTCGTGCCGATCGTCCTGATGGCGCTTGCGGTGAACGCGCTGTTCGATCTCGCCATCGCCTATGCCGACCGGGTGCCGCGGTGATCGAGCTCGAACATGTGAGCAAGCGCTACGGCGCCACCACCGTGGTCGAGGATGTCTCGTTCACGGTCGCGGCGGGTGAGTTTTGCGTCTTGATCGGGAGCTCGGGCGCCGGCAAGTCGACGACGCTCAAGATGATCAATCGGCTGATCCCCCATAGCGCAGGCACGATCCGCGTCGGCGGTCGCGACATTCGCGAGCTGGAACCTGCGGCGCTTCGCCGGCGCATCGGCTACGTCATCCAGTCGATCGGCCTCTTTCCGCATTGGACGGTCGCGCGCAACGTCGCTGCGGTGCCGGAACTGATCGGGTGGGCGGCCGCGAGAAGCCTCGCCCGGGCGGCGGCGCTGCTCGAGCAGCTCAAGCTACCGCCAGGCGAGTTTCTGGAGAAATATCCCCATCAGCTCTCGATCGGGCAGCAGCAGCGCGTCGGGATCGCCCGCGCGCTGGCGGCCGATCCGGACATCTTGCTGATGGACGAGCCCTTTGGCGCGCTCGATCCGATCACGCGCGAGGTGCTGCAAGCGGAGATCGCCGAGATCCAGCGGGCCAGCCGAAAAGCCGTCGTCTTCGTCACGCACGACATGGAGGAGGCGCTGCGCCTTGCCTCGCGCATCGTAGTGATGGATCGCGGCCGGCTGGTACAGGTCGGGACACCGCTGGAATTGCTGACCGCGCCGGCAAGTGCCTTCGTGCGCGACTTCGTCGGCAGCGATGATCTCGGTATCAAGCTGCTGGGTGTGGCGACGGTGGCCGAGCGGCTGCGCTCCGCTGCTTCGGCTCCCGGCGAGCCGATTGCGGTGACCGCGAGCCTGCGCCAGGCCCTGTCGCGGATGGTGGCGGAGGGAGTGGACCGGCTCGGCGTGATCGATGGCGCCGGCAAGCTGATCGGCGCCATTCACCTCGCGGACCTGCTGCGGCGATGAGTGCCTGGCCCCTTCGGTATTGGCGCGACCCCTTGCTCTGGACGGGCCTCGCGCTCGTCGCGCTCGTGCTGCTGATGCCGTCCACCAAGCCGTTCTTCGCCGCGCTCTTCCCGAAGCTCCCGCGGCCGATGTTCGATCTCGACAGCTTCGCGGATCTGCTGATCGGCCACATGCTGGTCGTGGCGGCATCGAGCGTGGCGGCGACTGCACTGGGCGTCGGCGCCGGGGTCTTCGTCAGCCGTCGGGCCGGCGCGGAGTTCCGCGCCGTCGTCGGCAGCATCGTCACCATCGGCCAGACCTTTCCGCCAGTGGCGGTACTGGCGGTAGCGGTGCCGGTCGTCGGCTTCGGTTTCGAGCCGGCATTTTTCGCGTTGCTGCTCTACGGCATCCTGCCGATCCTGGAGAACACCATCGCGGGACTGGCCTCGGTGCCGGCGCCGCTGTGCGACGCGGCGCGAGGGATCGGCATGGGCGAGGCATCGATTCTGCGCCGCGTGGAGCTGCCGCTTGCCGCACCGCTGATCGTCGGCGGCATTCGTACTTCGGTGGTGATCAATGTCGGTACGGCGACGATCGCCTCGACGGTCGGCGCACGCACCCTTGGCCTGCCGATCATCATCGGGCTCGACGGCGCCAACCTCGCCTACATCCTCCAGGGCGGCGTGCTGCTGGGGCTGTTGGCGATTGTGCTCGATCTCGCTTTCGCCCGGCTGCTGGCGGCGGTGCAGGTGCGGCGGGGTTAGGGTGATCGGCGGCTTAGGTGAACATCGCTTCGCCGAGCACGCGGTCGCGCAGCTTCAGGTACGCGCGCAGCAGCGCATTCGACCGTCGGCGCTCAGCTGTTTGCCTTCTGGCGCAATTGCTGCGTCAGCGCGGCGATCCGCCCGCCGTTCTGCTCGATCACCGAGCTGAATTCCTGGCGGTAGGTCACGGCCTGGCTGATGCCTTCGATGCTGACATCGATGATCTTGTAGCCGGTCGGCGTTTGCACCACCTGCCAGATAACATGCGCCGGCTGCCCGTTCGGCTGCGCGATGTCGGTTGTCACCATGCTGGTCTGCCCGTCCTGGCGCTCGCCGGTCACCTTGAACTGCGCGCCGCCGTATTGGCGGAAGCGCGAGGCGTAGACCTGCACCATATAATTCTCGAACGCCTGGATGAACTGCTGGCGCTCCGCCTCGCTTGCTGTCCGCCAATACCTGCCGAGCACGAACTTGGCAATGCGTGGCGCATCGAAATCCTTCTCGGCGATCGCGCCGAGACGCTGCTTGAGCTCTGCTTCGGAAAGGCTGCGGTCGCGCGCCAGCGTGAGCACGGAGTTACCGGCTTGGGCGATGAAATCAGCGGCGCTTTCTGCGGCAAGTACCGGCGCCGCCTGCAGCAGCAGACCGGCGACGCCGGCGACCAGGAGAAAGCTTCGAATGCGCATAGAAGCAACCTTTCTGCCGGGGATCGCCCGGCGGATGGATCAGGAGCCGGAAGAGCTTGCGACCAGCATGTCGGTCTTTCGGTTGAGCGTATCGATAAGTCCCGAAACGCCCTGATCCGCCAGGACTGCGGAGAACTGCGAGCGCAACGTCGCGACCTGACTCACCGTGCCGGTGAGATAAACATCGGAGATCTGCCAATCGTCCCCATTCCGCCGCATCCTGTAGTCGATGCTGACCGGGGCGCCGTTCGACCGCACGATGTGCGTATCGACGATCGTGCCGAACGGGGTGGTACGCTGCCCGGTAACTTGCAGCTTCTCACCCGAGTAGCTGTTGAAGTTGTCGGCATAGGTGGCGATCGTGTAACGGGCGAAGGCCTCGGTCACCTGTTGCTGCTGCGCGGCGGAAAACCGTGTCCAGGCAGGACCGACGGCCATATGCGCCATCGCGGGAAGGTCGAAATCCCGACGGATCGCCGGTGTCAAGGCGTCGTAGCGGCCGCGTTCGCCGAGCGACGAGCCGCCTTTCATGGCCTGAAGCAGGGTGGCGTAGAAATCGCGGACCGTTGCTTCCGGAGTGGACGCCGCTCTCGCCGCGCCCGGGGCACAGGTGAAGGCAAGCAGAACGACGGCAACAAGGCTAGCAATCCGACGCATCACGGCACTCCCTCGGTTGCCTGCCATGTGATAGGGCGCTTGCCCGTTTCAAGTCCATGCGCCCTGATTAGTTTTTTCAGGTGCGGCGGAGCGTCGCGGCTGCGGCTCACCGAGCCGCCGGCGACCGCTTCCAATCCGCAAAACCCTGGCCTGAAGCGCCGAGGCTGCGCAGCAGCGGTGCCGGCTGCAGCGCCGGCTCCTTGAAGCGCTCGGCGAATCCGGCAAGCCGCTCGGCGATGCGGGCGAGCCCGACGCTGTCGGCATAGTGCATCGGACCGCCGCGATAGATCGGCCAGCCATAGCCGTAGACCCAGATGACATCGACATCGCCGGGCCGAAGCGCAATGCCTTCCTCGAGAATCTTGGCCCCCTCGTTGATCATGGGATAAACCAGTCGCTCGAGCATTTCGGCCTCGGAGATCGTCCGGCGCTCGACCCCCCGTTTCTGCGATACCTCGACGATGATGCGCTCGACCTCGGGATCGGGCAGGGGCGCGCGGCTGCCGGGCTCGTAGTGATAGTAGCCGGCGCTGGTCTTCTGGCCGAGGCGCCCGGCCTCGTAAAGCGCATCCGCGATCGGCGCTTTGGTGCCGCGCGCCTGGCGCACGCGCCAGCCGACATCGAGTCCGGCAAGGTCGCCCATGGCAAACGGGCCCATGGGGAAGCCGAAATCGGTGAGCACCTTGTCGACCTGGTGCGGCAGCGCGCCCTCGATCAGCAAGCGCTCGGCCTCGCGCCCGCGCTGCGCCAGCATGCGGTTGCCGACGAAGCCGTCGCAGACGCCGACCAGCGCCGGCACCTTGCGGATCGCCTTGGCCAAGGCCATCGACGAGGCGATGACCGGCTTCGAGGTCTTGGCGCCGCGCACGATCTCGAGCAGGCGCATGACATTGGCCGGACTGAAGAAGTGGAGTCCGATGACGCTTTCCGGCCGCTTCGTCGTTGCGGCAATCGCGTTGACGTCGAGGGTCGAAGTATTGGTCGCGAGAATGGCGTCCGGCTTGGCGATCCGATCCAGCTTGTCGAACACCTCTTTCTTCAAGGCCATGTCCTCGAACACTGCCTCGATCACGAGATCGGCGTCGGCGATGTCGTCAAAGGAGACGGAGCCCGCGATCAGCGCCATGCGCCGGTCGATCTCCTCCTTGCCCATGCCGCTGCGTCCGGCGCTGATCTCGTAATTCTTGCGCACGATGCCGAGGCCGCGATCGAGCGCCGCCTGGTTCGCCTCGACGACGGTGACGGGAATCCCGACATTGGCGAAGTTCATGGCGATGCCGCCACCCATCGTGCCTGCGCCGATGACGGCGGCCTTGCGGACTGGTGTCACCGGCGTCTCAGCAGGGACGTCGGGGATCTTTGCGGCCTCTCGCTCGGCGAAAAAGAAGTGGCGCTGCGCCTTCGACTGCTCGCCCGACAGCAGTTTCACGAAGAGCTCCCGCTCGCGCTTCAGCCCCTGCTCGAACGGCAGCGTTGCCGCCGCCTCGACGGCATCGATGCAGGCCTGCGGCGCCTCGAGCCCGCGCCGGCGCTTGGCGAGGGTCGAGCGGTAATTCCTGAAGAAGTCCGGCTCCGGCACCCCGAGCTTGTCGTTCGTGTCGCGGACGCGCTTCAGCGGCAGGTTTTCCCGCACCGCCCTCTCCGCGAAGCCTGTGGCGGCTCCCCGCAGATCGCTCCCGGCGATTTCGTCGACGAGCCCGGTCTCGCGCGCCTGTTTGGCGCCGATCGGTTCGCCGCCCGTGATCATGTCGAGCGCGAGCGGCAGGCCCACCACCCGCGGTAGGCGCTGCGTGCCGCCGGCGCCCGGCAGGATGCCGAGCTTCACTTCGGGCAGGCCGAGCCGCGCATCGGCACTGGCGACGCGGTAATGGCAGGCGAGCGCCAGCTCGAGGCCGCCGCCCAGGGCCGTTCCATGAATCGCGGCCACCACCGGCTTTGGGCTCGCCTCGATGGTGTCGATCACCGCGCCGAGGCCCGGCTCCTTCATCGGCTTGCCGAATTCGGTGATGTCCGCGCCGGCGACGAAGGTGCGTCCGGCGCAGATCAGCACGATGCCTTTGGCCGCAGGATCGGCGATCGCCGCGTCGATCTCGGATTTGATGCCGGACCGCACGGCATGGCTCAGCGCGTTCACCGGCGGGCTGTCGATGGTGATGACGGCGATGGCACCCTCGCGCGTGCTGCGGACGACCTGGCCTGGCTCGGGCATGGGGCTCCTCCTCGGTTGCCACCGGCGCGAAGCCGGTTTTCGCCGAGGCTGGAGGTTTGCCGTCCTACCGTCAAGCTGAGGTCGGAGCCTGAACCGGGACGTCGGTTCTTTCCGCGCCGGTCCGGTTCTGAGCTCTAGGCAGCGCCGCAATGTTCCGCGGCGCCGCGATTGCGGGTCACGGAATTCACCCGGCGCCGGGGCTGCCGCGGCACGCACCGTGGAGCGCCGCCCGCGTGGTTAAACCGCCATTAACCTTTCTTTAAAGGGGTGCCGTGTATCAATGGGGTCCCTACCAATGGCGGGACTCCGCACCATGGCTATTCCCATTCGCGAGGACGCACCGGCCCGGGGGCAAGTGCGTCCCGCCGTCGATGTCACCAAGATCGTGATCTGGGTGGCCGGCGCGATCCTGCCTTGGACGGCGATTGCCATCGCCGTCAAGTTCGCCTTGGGCGGAGTCCCCTGATCGTCAGGCCGGCAACGCCGGCGCCGCGGTAAGGTCCTCTCGCCTTAGGCGCAGGCGTGCAACTGTGGGCAGGCCGACAGCACCTCGGCGCCCGACATTACGACGAGATTGCCGCTGTCGAAGCCGTGCCGTGCGGAGAAGGCGGTGCGCGCGCAATAGGGCAGCATGCCCTCGAAAAATGCGGTAGCGAGCGCGTTGCGGGCGCCCTGGCGATAATCCCAGGCGGAATCTGCCACCCGCACCTCATGCACGCCAATGCGTGCGGTGGGCGCCACGCAGACGCCGGAGCCTGAGCCCAGCTTCAGCGCGCAGGCGCTGTAGCA
>Ga0134128_10002083_pt1 | contig 25005 bp, 59 predicted proteins | sample KB31754_FD_96462 | JGI IMG/M metagenome (GOLD analysis project Ga0134128, IMG submission 96462) | Terrestrial soil microbial communities with excess Nitrogen fertilizer from Kellogg Biological Station, Michigan, USA - KB3-175-4 | ecosystem: Environmental > Terrestrial > Soil > Unclassified ...
TCAGTCTCAGGCGCACGATATTTTGCTTCGCGGCTATCCTGAAAAATCAAAGGCTTCTCAAGTTCATCCGCCAGCGCCGTTGCGTCCTGTGCAGGGGGCATGGTGCAATATCCGCCTTTCATGTAAGCGCATTCCGGATTGTGGCGAGGCGAGCAGGAGCAGTTGTCCTGTGCAGGGGTCATGCTTGCTCATCGTTGAAATAATCCCACTTGTTCAAAACCCAATTCCACACAACGAAGCCGTCACGATACGCGTGCTGCTACCATAGCAATGGCGTCCTCTAGGTCGAATTGTGCATTATCATTAGCCGGTTGCTCCGCAACTGGCATAGCATTGAACCGCGCTCCGATATCAGCGATGTATTCTTTCTCGCGTTCCATCAGGTAGCAGTTGAAGCCCTCAAGGTACGCGGCCTCGCCTGTGGTGCCGCTACCCGCGAACGGGTCTAGGATCGTTCCACCGGGAGGCGTAATGAGCCGCGCAAGATACCGCATCAACGCAACCGGCTTCACTGTCGGGTGCTTGCTGTTCGCGCGATCTGTCTTGTTGGCTTTGGCTTGGTAGAAGAAACGGGCGGCAGAGCCTTCATCGCCGTAACCCGGTTGCTGTGCAACCGCGCCGTAATGTCCGAAACAAGCACCGTCTACGCCTTTGCGTCCGAACTGGCCGCCTTTCCTATCAGGAAACGCACTCACAACCTCATCGCTGCCATCGGTAATGACGTTGGCGGGAAAGCGGCCAACAGCGGCCCGGCCGCTGTTCTCTGCACCTTTGAATTGTCCGTAAATCTCGTTGCTAGAGGCGCTGGCGTTGTGCCGCAATTCGTCACCAACCCTACACCCGTCAATATTGATCGCGCCCGTTCCCCACTTGAGCACGTTCGCGGCAACCGTCTTTTCAGACAGCGGCTTGCGAGCTAATACAATCGGCTCGTTGGCGGGCTTTAACGCTGTGCCCCAGCCTTGCCATTCAAGTGCCTCGGCGCATGGTGCTTCCGGCCGCCCGGTGATACCGTTCATTTTTGAGCCGCCACCGTTGTCGTAGTCGACACGACCGCGCCCGCTCGGCTCGTAATTCTCACCCATGGCGAGCTTGCGAATATCTTCGGTGCGCGCCGAGCCTAATTTGATCTTGGCATCGATGCCTTTAAGAACGTCATGCGACTTAGGAAACCCGCTGCCGTAGAGCCACTGAATCATGTCGCGGATTTCAAAGCCCGCGTCTTCTACGGCACAGGCCATCCGGTGATACGTTCGCGTACCGCCGAATGATAGAAGGTGTCCACCGGGCTTCAGGACGCGCAAGCACTCGCCCCAAAAGCCGGGGTCGTTCACTACCTCGCCCGTGTCCCAAGTCTTGCCCATAAAGCCCTTTGAGGCTCGTGCATAGGCTTCGTTGCCCTTGGCCGGTGCAGCGTTCGCGCCGCCGAAGCGCTTGACGATGGACACGAGCGCGTAGGGACCATCAGTTAAAATGGCTTCGATCGAGTTATCGGGAGCGTCTATTAAAATCTCACGATTGTCTCCACCAAACAATGTAACGCGGCCACCCAAGAATTCGTCGACAGAATAAGTCATGATGCTATGTTGCCCTGTGCTTCTTTCACTGGCGTAATCATCACTCACCGACCGAAGGCATTTCAAAGAGATACACCATAACATGAGGCTCAACATACGTCGGCGATAATGCTTTCGTTGTCGGGTTGAGGCAAAGAATCCAAGTGCCGTCAGCACTGGCCGGTGAGAACAGCGCATTAGGGTCAGCTTGTGGCAGTGTAACGTTTCCCTTATCCGATGTTTCGGAATAACCCGGAACGCGCATAGGATTCGTGAACTGCGTTGCGTAGGGAATACCGAACCCGCTTGAAGTCGTTGGGCAAACCTTGTGGCGCTTGCCGTTCATATCCAACGTATAGGTGTAGGTAACGAGATTGGCAGAGTCGCGGAGTTCAAAAATTGCCTTAAGCTGGCGCTTCTCCGTAAAATTAATGATGGCAGGCATACCAACCGTAACAGCGGCGTGTTGTGCCAATTGTTCTTGCTGTCGCTCTTCGATCGCAGTAGACGACGCTACTGCATCACAACCGGCCAAAACAGAACACGCGGCCAGAGCTAAAACAATTTTCCTAAACAAGTTAACCTCCCAACGAGTTGATGAATACCTGAAGATCGATCGGCAGTAATTCACGATTGCCAGCGTCCGCTTCGTGTAGAGCAAAGGCGCGAATAGTCGCGCGTTCGTCATCCGTCTTGGCCTGCAGGTATTGGCGCTTGAAGCCGTACATTTCGCGCGTCTGCGCTTCGCTATACGCCCGCGACTGAATCATGGTGTCACGCCGCACAATCTCATAACGCGGCGCGAAAAACCCGTAACTCATAAGTCCCGCGTAATTCAGGCCGAAACAAACCACTACCGTTAGCGCCAGAGCGCCGACGATTCCAAAAACTGCTTTCATGCTTTCCTCTGAAATAAAAACCGGTTACTTTCCACCGGCAAAGTCACGCATCTAGGCGACCCGCGTTCGGTCCAGTTTTTCTAAGGTTTCACTGTGCTATAATGAGGTTGGTTTTAATCGCGCTTCATGACTGCACCTATCTAGGTTTGGCCGGAGACCATTCGTCCGGGTCCATATCTCAGCATCGTTTTCAAAATCTATTTTTCAATCTAGGTTTTCAAAATCCCGGCTTTACGGGATGCGCGATACTAGAACGGAACAACCTCCTATGTTGGCGAGTACGTTTCGTGGGGCCGTTAGCCGGTCACATACGCGTAGTCGCTTTGGTCTATACCGGCCGCAGCCAGTCATAATAACGGTGCAGCCATCGCGCGGTTTTTGATCCCGGCATGATATTCGCGGCACCGCTAAATAGAATTTCTTGGGCTGTCCTTGCCGTCCTTGTCGCTGGCACAGCGGATATTCCGCACGGTGTAGCCGGGCAGCAAACGCGGCGCGATAATCTGTTGAGCCATCAGATAACAAACCTCTTCGCTGCTTTCAGCGCGAGCAATAACCTGTTCCTGACAAAACTCGATTGCTGGCATTCCCGGCGATACAGTCGCCATGTGGCAGAGCGTGGCTAGCATGGTAATCACGCCGCGTTCTCCATATTGTTTGCATCCTCTTGCGCCCCTAGCAGCGCTTCAAAGTCGGGGTCGCCGGTTTCAAGAAAATTGTAGATGCCGTCTGCAGCAATGGTGGGGGCAATCTAACTCCAACCAACGTCATCAGGATAATAAAGCGGATAGATGGATTCGGCGCAGTTGCGAACGTACGTGTCCGCGCCGCCGACCGTCATCCCCATTTCAATACCTACCCATCCACCAATACAAGCGACGGTGCCGCACGCGTGAGGTGAACACGTAACGTGCATGTCGAAGATTTTGCCGTTCTCTTCTGTGCACGATCCGCTCGCCAGCCCTGCCGCCACCGATTGGAGTGCCAACCATTCGGCGTCCGTGATTTTCAATTCCGCTGCGGTTTTCATGCTGCTTTCCTGATTTCAAAATCGCCACGCTCTGCACGCGCCTCACTGACGTATGAGAGCCAAATCTGTTTTCCGCTCGCTATGGTGAGGGGATTGAAACCGGCTGCGGTGCACAGCTCTATTGCGCGTTGCTCTACGAGCGTCACGACACCAACCCCTGCCGCAACGGTTCGGACAGCGAACCCCGCACCACTTCCGGCCAGTGCTCAATGATTTCTTCTGCGGTGAATTCACCGCACGAAAAAAGCACGTCGGGCTTTTCATGCCCGCGTGCTAGTTCTCGCATTCTTTGAAGGTTCGTCATTTTCACGGTTCCCTTATTGTGGGACCGTGTGTAACTAAATTCGCTACAAAACGCAAGCCGGTTTTAGAAAATAGTTACAATCCTGTTTCTTAACCTGCCTCTCGTGCCACTCCCGCTTCATATTTGTAAAGCGGATAGAGGAGTCCGGGTCGGTACGATTCGCCCAAGCCAAGAGGGCTGTAAGCCTCTCCCGATCCTTTTTGGATTGGGACAGCGGAAGGTAACTATCTATACGAAACTGATTTTCTTCAACGCATTTCCAGACGTACCAAACGGCAGACAAAGTGGCGCACGCTTTCACATATTCTTCGTAATCGAACGAAGACAGTTCAATACAGGCTAGCGGCATTACTTATCCCCTTGCACTATCAAATGCGAGCTATATTGCGCGCTTTGGTATCAAGGGTTGTGTAGCGATTTTGGAATCGGTTAACAACCGGAAATATACGGGCTACGAAAATATTCGTGTTGTCCGTCGTATAATTGCCACAACTCTAACGGTTTCATTTTCGGAACCGTTACCGCCCTTATTCTTTTTGCTATGATGAACAACCACCGGCTTGTAGCTGCTATTATCGCTACAAACGCGATACTCAGTTCTATCCGGCAGCTTGGACACTACACGCGCCGACAGTTCGATCAACCCGGCCCGGCTGCGCTCTATGATTACGCTCTGCCCTTCAATCGCTTCATAATTAGCTGGCGCTTGCACACATATAACAATGTCGCCGTTTAGAATTCCTCCCTTCACCATCGAGTCACCTTTGAACGCATAAGCGATCGGTTTGGCGTCGGGAAACTGGATATCGTGCGGGGCCTCAATAGTTCCTAGGTCTTCAAGCTGCGGAAGGCCCTGCTCAAACCACAGGCCGAGTCCTATTTCTCTCTCTATATGTATCCACATTGATTCAGAGCCGAGAACTTGGGCGGCGCGAACGTTAGGAATCGGCTCTTCGAGATATTGAGAAACTGGCACAAGCTCTTCGCTCTTAACTTTACGGATTCCGGAAGTCATCTTGTGCACGGTAATGCGGTGCATGGGCTTTTTTAGCTTGAGTGCCTTTGTAAGAAACTCCGCCAGCCCGATCGCGCTCTTACCCTGCTTCTCAAGTCCGGATTTGATCCACTTTGCATACATTACGTGTATGTACCCTCTCTTGAGCGATTCGCTGATTTGTCAATAGCCAACTTACAATACGCGGCTTGTGCACCATTAGTTTCAGAGCGTCAAACTTTATTTCTAAAACCACCTAGTAAATTGTAGCTAATATCGTTACAACCCGCCCCATAATGTTGCTCATGTAGCTAACAAAGGCGGGGGTAGGCTAGGTGACTGATTCTGTTATCGCCCAAGGACTTAAACGGCAACTCGAATGTCCTGAGATTCACAAGAAAGTTGAGAAACTGACGGGTTCCAAGATCGGGTTCAATGAGTCCGTATATAATATGGTTACCGATCTCAAGGAACACGTACCGGAACTCAGCACACGCCAATTGTCAGTCTTGGTGGGTGTAAGCCGCACCGTCGTAATGAAGGCTCTCGATAATACCGTTGAACGCGAAGAATGGTCGGAAGAAGACAACCCCGCTTCCTGTGCAGCGGAACTTACCGCGCTTCGTGAGCACCACCCCGGCAGGCAATACGAAGACGATCCAGAGGCCGCCGCCGAGTCGACCGTTCCTGTTCTCTATACCGCACCATCCTTACGCGATCCTTACAGGGTTGCGGATCAATCGCACACCGTCAAGCGTCCAATAACTCTTGCCACGTCGCCATTCAACGTCGCGGCGTAGTTTTTCTAAAACACAACCCGGAGTCAACACATGCTTTCGATAAAGAAACTGTTTCGCACGCGTACCGTTGAGTCGATTACCGCTCCAATTACTTCGATCGTGACGGAGCTGAAAGAGCACGCTGAAGACAACGCCACGCTTCAGTCAATGCATGAAATGGCTGCGGCAGAAGCAACTAAGCTGGCCGAAGCCACCAAGACGGAAGCCGCCCGCGCTCTGGCCGCAGCCGATAAGTTCGCCGCGTTGGTGGCGTGATGGAAGATTTTGATTTCGCTTTGGGCGAGCGCGTAGCAGTCGGCACGCAATCGGCCATCGTCACCGGACAGGCGACGTTCGCGTACGAGCCTGACGCGTACCAGCTTCTTTTGACCACCGATGACGGCTTGCCGCTCAAGAAGTGGTTTGACAGCCATCTTATTTCGAAAGTGAGGATGCAGTGAAGTACGGCGACAAGATTAAGTGCGTGTCCAACGTAGGAGGTCCGGGAGACTTCACAGTCGGGAAGACATATATCGTCGATGGACTGAAAAGAGGCGAAATGCTGTGGGTTGTCGCTGACGATCATGGCTTCCGCAACGCCATGTTCTCCCACCGTTTTGAATCTGTACCGCAACCGAAGTTCAAGCCGGGTGATGTTGTCAGCAACAACAACCCCGGCCATCGCGCTACGATTAGGCGCGTGAAAGATGACGCGTGGATTGGCGCGGTTGCTTACGATTATCAACACGAAGGTTGGGATTACGAACGCAGCCTGACTCTCGTGCAGCGTTTCGAAGACAACCTTATTGAGCTGGCCAAGGCGGGGAAGAAAATCGAAGCCATCAAAGCGCACCGTGCCGCTACCGGTTGTGGCCTCAAGGAGTCAAAGGACTTCGTTGAAGCCTTGGATTTGAGTCCGACGCTTGGCGATATTCTGTCAACTGCGCTTGCTCCGTTCAAGATCGGCGATCGTGTTTCGATCGGCCTTGAGTACGGCTCTCATTATCTACCCGACCACGGGACTGTTACGGACACTCGTTCCAATCAGGTTATGGTCAAGTTGGATGATGGAACCGGTTGCGAAACTTGGTTCGGCGTAGAGCATATCAAGAGATCGGATGAGCCCGCACCTAATCCCGCTTGGTGGGCCTCCCCCTCAATCCCCGCCATCGTTGTTCGCAAGGACTCGCGCGGCTACCATCCCAATACCAACCCGATGGTTCACGGCAGCGTAGAGCTGGCCAAGAAAGAAGCCGAACGGCTGGCGCTTGCCAACCCCGGCGTTGAGTTCGTTACGTTCGTGGTGGCCAGCCGCAGCACGGCTACAACTCCCGTCGCTGGCACCGTTACGACGGTGGCTGCATGAGGGGTTTCGCAGCATTAGCGGCCAGTGCGGCAGCGTTGGTCGCAGGGATAGGTCCAGATATCCGCACAATCTATCCTCACGGGCGGGCACCGCAGCGTAGCATTCCGCGCGGTCCTATGCCCGGTTCACCGCCGACGAACGGTGCTCGCGAAGTCGCGCGACGGCTTCGCCAGATTCAAAATGGGCAATTGAAGGTGACGTGATGATGGAAATTACAGGCACACTGAAGAATGCTGTATTTGTGAATAACGAATACGAGCGACGTAGCCCGTGTGTTCATGGGCAGGTCTATAACGACAGCAAGGGCCGCTTTTGTGATGGTGAGTGGATCACAACCAGCAAGATTGATTCCATATATGCAGGCGGCGTCATAAAGACTCGCTTCTCGGCATATCAAGTTGAGTTTGCAGAACAGGTGTCGGGATGAACGTACTTCGACCCGGCTACAGCTACGCTACTTGGACGTACGACTCGGCCGGGCGGTTTACGCTCGTGCCTGAGTACGTCGCGCCGGAAAGCGATGGGGCATGAAGACCACCGCAGAAATTGACGATATCCGCAGCGCGTTTGACGATCTGATTGAAGGCGTGCCGAAGACGCGGCGGACCAACCATCTATTTGCCATCAACGAAATCAGTTTAATTCTTGATGCGATGGACCGTGAAGCAAAGAAGGTTGCCACAAAATGATCTTCGAAGCGTTTCCAAAAATCGGCCGTCTCAAGCGTGACTGCCTCGTTACCGAAAAGATTGATGGCAGCAACGCACAGATTGGGATTATCAAAGACGACGGCAACACATCCGGCGCTGTAGCCTACGACGGCGGTTACGCGATGTTCGCCGGTTCGCGTAGCCGTTGGCTTCAGCCGGGAAAGACCACCGACAATTTCGGCTTTGCCGGGTGGGTAGTTGACAATTCTTCAGCCCTTTTTGCTTTGGGCGAGGGCAGACACTTCGGCGAGTGGTGGGGACTCGGCATTCAGAGGGGCTACGGGCTGACAGAACGTCGCTTCTCACTGTTCAACCCGTACCGCTGGAAAGACGACGTACGGCCCGCGTGCTGTCATGTGGTGCCTATTCTGTATCAAGGTGTGTTCGATAGTGCGGCCATCGAAGGAACTATTGAGACTCTAAAGGATGTTGGTTCTTACGCTCGCCCCGGTTTCGGCAACCCGGAGGGCATTATCGTTTGGCACTCCGCTACGAAAACTTATTTCAAACGCCTGATTGAAGGCGACGAAATTTCAAAGGGCGAAGCGCTGCAACCTGCAGCGTAACCCCCCACTCATAGAGGATTACATGAAATCGATTGGCATTGTTGCGGCAGTCGCCGCTAGCTTCTCTGCACTCTTCGTTGCGATGGCAGCTTGGGTGACTCACGTTATTGTCTGCATCAAAACCGCATCGTGGATTTTATTGCTGTTCGGATGCGTCGTCGCACCGATCGGTGTCATTCATGGCATTGGCGTTTGGTTCGGCCTGTTCACTTGATTACGTTCTTTGCCGGTGTCCTCGCATCGCTAGGCGTTAGCTTTTTCACCATCTGGCTATTGTTCATGGCCAGCGCTGTTCTATTCGCCTGCCTTATCGTTTTCATATTTGAAAGGTTTTTGCATTGGCTAAATCGATTTCTTCGCTCAACTCTACCAAATCCGACAAGCCGCCCATTACGCTGATTTATGGAGTCGACGGCGTCGGCAAGACTTCTCTAGCCGCTGAATGGCCCGACCCGATCTACCTGCATACGCAGGGTGAAGAACCGCCAAGCAATATCGAACTGGCGACACCCTCCGCAGAAGATGGCGAAGACACCGCAATTCAATCATATGACGAAATGATTGAGCTGATGACACAGCTTGTTGTCGGCGACCATGACCGCAAGACAGTCATTATCGACAGTGTCGACGGCTTCGAATCTCTCGTTTGGGCCAAGACGTGCGAGCGCAACGGCTTCGCTTCTATCGAAGCACCCGGTTACGGCAAGGGCTACATTGAGACAGATCAAGAATGGCAGTTCTTTATTGACGGTGTCGTAGCTCTCAAGCAACGCGGCATTGCTGTTGTGATGCTGGCCCATCCGGAAGTTATCCGGTTCGACTCGCCGATTACCGACCCGTACAGCCGGTACACCATCAAGCTTCACAAGCGGGCAAACGCCATGCTTCGTGAGAAGTCCGACATTGTGTTGTTCATGAACTACCGAACCACCATCAAGGAAAAGGAAGTTGCCCGGCAGAAAACAGTAGCGCACGGCGAAGGCGGGGGAGATCGACAGATGCACACCGAAGAGCGTCCCGGCTTCTTGGCAAAGAGCCGCTATCAGATGCCGCCGACGATTCCGTACAAGATCGGCAAGGGCTATGCCGAACTGTCCAAGTATTTCCCAGCGCCATACGGCGCTGTGGCTACGGAAACCAAGACGGCAACCAAGAAGGCAGCGTAATGGGGAAGTTTAAGATCGGCGATCGTATCGTAAATCGTCACGGAGAAACGGCCACTGTTGTTGATAGCAGTGAGATTCTTACTATCGATTGGGACGCGGGCGTTATGGGTTTTGTGCCTGCCTCTGCCTTCAAACTGCTAGCCCGCAAGTTCACCACAGGCCAGTACGTTCGCGTGGTTGATACCGACGATGATTTCGCGGGCGTCGTTGGTTTCATCTACGAAGATGACGGCGACGAAGAAGAGAACATGCCGTATGCGGTTGCGTTGTTCGACGACTTCGGCACCGAAGAAAACTTCAGCGCAAGCGAGTTGATTCCGTGGGTGCCTTTTGTTGGTGAACACGTAATCGAGGCCAACAACGAAGCCGAAGAAGACGAAATCGGCGTTGTTGTTTCCAGCGACCCCGACAACGGACGTGTCCGTGTGCTGTGGGAATCATTTCCTCTAGCTCAAGACTGGCCTGTTTCTGATCTTGAACCCGCCGACGAAGACGAGTTCTTTTCTGAAGGTGACGTTGTCGTTTACAACAACCCGCTCTTTACGACGCCAGCGCGGGCAAAGGTTGTTGCTGTAGAAGGCAACGTTCTGCGCGTCAATTTCGAAATCGGCAGCATTTTTGCCGATGGCAATTATCCCACTGATTTTTTCTCCTTCGCAGCATAGTTTTTTAACAAGGAATCAATTTTCTATGGCGAGTCTTAACGGTCAATACGATGCGGATGCAGGCGTACCGGGTACTTTCGAAGTCTTCGAAGCCGGGCCGCAACCGATGGAATTTACTGAGACGGATATTATCCCGACCAAGGCGGGCACCGGCAAGTTGCTGAAGTACAAGCTTCGCATTACTCAGGGCGATCTTGAAGACCGTTTGGTTTTCGGACAAATGAACCTGCAGAACCCGAATCCGGTTGCTACCAAGATCGGACAGGAAGAGTTTCGTGCAGCCCGTGAAGTGACTGGCGTGCTTGAGCCGGAAGATACCCAAGACCTTCATTTCAAGGAATTCATTGGGTACGTCAAGATCACACCGGCCAAGGGTGACTACGCAGCCAAGAATGAAATCGATTGGGGTAAGACGTACAAGATTCACGCTGAAGGAATCGACGCTGTTGCTGCGCCCGCTGCGGCCAACGACAACGTTGCGCCTGCCAAAGCTGCTACCCCCGCTGCGAAAGTAGCGCCTGCCGCAGTTCCAAAGAAGGCCGCGTGGCCGCGAAAGGCGGCGTGATGTTTTATGTTATAGCAGACATAGACAACAAAGAAGCCTTTTGGCTCACGGATTCTGACTATCAACCAGCGCAGTACATAACAGAGGCAGAGGCGGTAGCCGCTGCAAAAGAGGCTTGTTTGTCGGTTACGATCTTGAAGGCGGTTGCGACAGTGAAAGAGAAGATGACCTTTACAGTAACGAAGCTGTAGCGGAATGACGTTGTGGGTGAGCGATGGCCCGCGCCGTCTACGATAAACCCTCTGCAATTCATGAAAGACGTTGTGGGTGAAAACTCGCGGCCAAAAGTCGCTATGTACGATAAACCCTCTGCAATTTTCAGGAATCCGTTTTGGCCAAGATCACAGCCGAGCTAACCGCGAAGCCTACGTTAACCGTAGACGCGATATATCGAGCGTACGAGGCAGCAAAAGAAGAATGGGATTCCCTTGGTATATCCGTTGGCGAGCTAGGCGAGGAATGTGAAAGGAAGCTTTTTTATGCGCTTCATTGGGTAACTCATCCTGAGAAGATACCCGGCCGTAACCTTCGCTTATTTGAAACTGGCAATATTGAGGAAGAGAGACTCGTTGCCGATCTTGAACGCGCTGGCGTTGAAGTGTTCGGCCAACAAGAACGTATCCGGCTCGTGTCCGGCCACGTTCGCGGCAAGATTGACGCGCGATGTATCGGCCTGCCGGAAGCGCCAAAGACTGAGCACCTTGTTGAGTTCAAATCAAGCAACGACAAGAACTTCAAGAAGCTTGTAAAGGAAGGCTGCTTCAAAGCGAAGCCTCTGCATTATTGTCAGGTGCAAATCGGCTGTCACGCGTTCGGTTTGACGCGTGGCTTGTACCTTGTAGTCAACAAGAACGATGAAACCATTTATCAAGAGCGTATCGAATACGATCCCGTTTATTGCCTGAAGATGCTTGCCAAGGCAGAGCGTATTGTAAAGGCAACGTCGCCACCCGCACGAATATCAGAAGACCCGGATTTTTTCGGTTGTCGTTTCTGTAACAAGAAACAGGTTTGTCACCACAACGAGCTGCCGCGCATAAGCTGCAGAACGTGTTTGCATTCGACTGCGGAACTCGGCGGGACAGATGCCCATTGGTCTTGTGCTCGTTGGAACAAGCCTCTTTCGTTTGACGAACAGAAGGTGGGTTGCGGTGCCCACCTATACGACCCGGATTTTGTACCGGGAGAACAGACAGATTCTGACGAACTGGCAGAGACTGTCACGTATTTGATGCACGATGGTTCTGTGTGGATTGATGGGGCGGTAGCGGCATGAAAGAGCTAACGCAGGAATATCTTAAGTCCATTCTCAATTACGATCCTGTGACGGGTATCTTCACTTGGCTTGTTTATCGCTCACGATTGGCTCGCGCTGGATCAGTGGCAGGTAATCTAAACTCGATTGGATACCGAGTAATTGTAATCGATCAAGTCAGTTATTTAGCTCACAGGCTCGCATGGTTTTATCATTACGGAGTTTGGCCAACAGACTTAATCGACCACAAAAGTATGAACGCGGACGAAAATTGGATAGCTAATATAAGGGAGGCGTCTAAATCTACAAACTCTGCAAACACTCATGTTCGATCTACGAACAAACTCGGTGTTAAAGGCGTCAGTCAAACACCAACGGGAACGTACAGAGCTAGAATCGTTTTGAATGGAAAGGAGCGCCATATCGGAACATTCGATACAGTTGAACTAGCGTCAGCAGCTTATGCGAAAGCTGCAAATGACAGCTTCGGCGAATTCGCGAGGGCAGCATGATTTTCGAAAACGGCGACATAGTCACTAGCCATCCGATCGGCAGCAAAGAGTCTTTCACCGGCACGGTTGTTGGCATCGGCAATCACGATACGTACACCGTGCGTGATTTCTATGGTCTGCTTTGGCATCGCGCCGGTTGTGATCTTATTGGGGGTTCGAAATGAATACACTAACCGGACGTCGCCGCTATCGGTCGACAACTCACGGCCTGATTTTAGAGGTTGAGGTTTGCTATTTTGATTGGCCGCAATGGCGCTGCGAATGGCGAGACGCTGACACGAATGACGTAATGTCTGTGGAGTTAGTGTGATGGGCTGCGTTGTTGTTATGATCGCTTTTTTGCTTTTCGGCGGTTGTATCGGATTAGGTTGGGAGTCGTTTTCTCTCCTAGGATTTGTGCCACACATTACCGAAAATCAGTTTGACGGAATTATGGGCTTGTCGTTGTGCATCGGCTTTCCGGCTGGTCTGGCTCTTGAAATCATTGGTGCTTGATGCACCAATTGCGCCCATATCAGGAAGAAGCCCTATCCGCGTTGATGGACTATTGGCAAGCCGGTGGCGACCATCCGTTAGTGGTGCTCGCAACCGGCACAGGCAAGAGTCTTGTTCAAGCCAAGCTTGCGAAACAATTGATTGAGGAATTCGGTTGAGAATCCTATCCGTAACTCATGTTAAGGAATTGATTGAGCAAAATTATCTTGAGTTAATGGAGGAGTGGCCATTCGCCCCGGCTGGAATCTATAGCGCCGGGCTTGGTCGACGCGACACGCAAGCGCAGATTCTGTTTTGCGGAATCCAATCGGTACATAACAAAGCGAAGCGTATCGGTTGGGTCGACCTTCTTATGGTCGATGAATGCCACTTGATTCCTAAGACAGCCGACACGATGTACGGCCGGTTTATTCAGGACTTGCTTGCGATCAATCCGGAAATGCGGATTGTTGGATTCACGGCTACGCCGTTCCGCACCGACAGCGGACGGCTAGACGAAGGCGATGAACGCCTTTTTACAGAGGTTGTCTATGATTACGGAATCGCTCAAGGCATCGCTGACGGCTATTTGTCTCCTCTGGTTAGTAAGGCCACCGAAACCGGTATTGACATTTCTGGCGTGGCTAGGCGCGGCGGCGATTACGTGCCCGGCGCTCTCAACGCTGCAGTTGACAAGACGGCTACTACGCAGGCCGCAGTGGCGGAAGTCGTTGCGAGAGGCAGCGACCGCAAGTCGTGGCTTGTCTTCTGCGCTGGCGTTGAGCACGCCGAACACGTCCGCGACGAAATCCGATCGCATGGCATAACCTGCGAAATGGTGACCGGCGACACGCCGAGTCACGAGCGGGCGCGGATACTACGGGAATTCAAAGCCGGGCGCATTCGGGCGCTGACAAACAACAGCGTCTTGACCACCGGATTCTATCATCCGGGTATCGACCTGATAGCGGACCTTCGCCCTACTCTTTCGTGCGTGCTGTATGTCCAAATAGCGGGTCGTGGTACGCGCCCGATCTACGCCAAGGGGTTTGACCTATCCACGGTCGAAGGCCGCTTGCAGGCCATTGCTGCCGGTCCTAAGCCTAACTGTCTATACTTGGACTTCAGCGGCAACGTATCCAAGCGCCACGGGCCGGTAGACACGGCGCAGCCAAAGCCACCGGGAAGCGGCGACGGAGAAGCGCCGGTCAAGGAATGTCCGGAATGCCGGGAGTTGGTGCATATCAGCCGGAAGGATTGCCCGTGCTGCGGCTACATCTTCCCTGAGAACGAAAAGCCAAAGCACTCCGCAACCGCTGCAGCCGCGCCGATCTTGAGTACGGAACCGCCGAAGTGGCTCAACGTGCAGAGTCGCAAGTTTTACTACCACGAAAACGCGGAAGGTTCAGAATCGGTACGCGTCGACTTTCTCGCCAATTTCAACAGCTACCGAATGTGGCTGTCGATTAAGAAGGCCAAGGGACGCTCTGATAAATTCTGGCGCGACCACGCCGGAAAAGAACCCTACCCGGCCGATGTTGAAGAGTGGCTTGCGCGAGTGAGTGAGTTGCGCGAGACGTCGCAGATTCAAGTGAGACCGAAAGGAAAGTATTTCGAGATTGTCGGCATCAAACCTGCAGCACAACACGAGCCGCCGAACACGCCACAATACAAGCGGCCTTCTATTATTATTGACGACGATATCCCATTTTGAACGGAGAGAGACGGATATGTTTCACGAAATTGAAGCTACCTACATCATTACGGACGACGTAGCCAACGTCATCGCGTGCAACGATGACGGCACTACAACGGAGTTTACCACCGAAAGAGACGCCGTAAAGAGAGCCACCAAAGAACTTACTTTGGTGGGTGACGAAAACGAGATTTGGATTTGGAAACTGTCTCATGTTCTTTCCAAAACCTCGACTATTGATGTTGAGGAAGTGGCATGACCGGCAACAACAAAATCATTTTGAACAACGCCACGATGCAAGAGGCTGTCAAACTCTGGCTTAACAGCCAGACCGTCGTCCCAATAGCCAACGTAGGTTGGATTTCAGCCAGCAACAGCAGTCACGGGTTCACCGTTGATCTTAAGGGTATCGAAGCATGAAACAATACGTCTGCGGCTTCATTCGTGACAAAGACAACATCGCGCTTGTTCGCAAGAACAAGCCGACGTGGCAGGCCGGGAAGTTGAACGGCATTGGCGGCGGGATTGAGCCGGGAGAGAAGGCACACGACGCCATGCCGCGTGAGTGGCAGGAAGAAACCGGGATGGTATTCGACGATTGGAAATTATTCGCAGAGCTGTGCTTTGACGAAGCTGCTGTGCACTTTTTCAAAGCCACCGTTGAGCAGCTTCCGACCTTTCCAGCTATAAATGATATCGGCGAGGCTATTGAGGTTCACAACTACGAATCTGTTGTGCGTTCGTGCAGCACCATCCCAAACCTGAAGTGGCTCTTGCCGCTCGCGTTCGAAGACCCCGACGCCGGTTGGACGCGGTCGACTCCGTGGCTGCATAAGGTTGCGGCGAATGATAACTCCGACGTGTATGCATGAGCACCACAGCACGAGCAACTGTACAGGTTGAAGTCTACGCGTTGGGTAGTTGGGGAAAAACTTGCGAACTTGACCAAGTCTACCGACAGGCTGCGCAAGCAGCCATCGGACGCTTGGAAAATTGCAAAGACCTTCGCAACATTCGCATAATCGGCAAGCCGGTTATCACCGCAATTTTAGTTGAGGATGAAAAGCTATGACCACACACGAAGTAAAGTCTTGGTCACACCTTTTCGACGCGATTGTTTCCGGCGCGAAGCCGTACGATCTTCGCAAGAACGATCGTGGCTACAAGGTTGGTGATACGCTGCGACTTTGGCGATACGATAACATCAACGGAAAATACACCGGAGACCATCACGACGTCAATGTATCCTATATCACAAGCAACGATACGCCGTGTGCCGTTTCCAGTGCTGTGCTTCCGAATGAATATTGTATCTTGGGATTCGAGACATGAAACCCGTATCATTCCCCGAACAAAACCGCGTCTATGTCGCGCCTGCGAATTGGGACGAAGCCACCATGGGCAAGTGTGGCGACTTGCCGGTGAGGCAAGAGAACGGCGCTATTACGTCGTGCTACGAGTTGGACCTAGCCGACGTTGCAGCGTTCGAATGCGGCAAGAGACTTTACTTCACGATCTATACGGACGTGCAGCCGGTTGTTGGGTGGGAGATTAGATGACCTACGCTGGCGTTTGCTACGATGGGCCGCTTGAGGGCCAACACCAAGTAATGCAGGCCCGTCATTTTATCGTTCCAGTTATGCCAACATTTTTACAGCACGATGAAAACGGCACACCTACGAACATCGGTCAATGTTCTTATCGTTGGTCTTTCGCTCTCCGCAAATGGGTTTTTGAATCATGAAGCTAACCTTCGACGAAATCTACGGCAAACTTGATGGCATTGCCGCACTGTGCGTGGCTCGCGACGAATCTATGACGAAGACCAAAGACGAACGCGGCACAGCGTTTGTTAAGCGCATCGTTGCGCGATATTTGTACGTGGTGCAGAAGTGACCCCACAGCACTTAGCAGACGCTTGCGCCAACTCAATCAATTTAGCGACACAAATTGGCACGCCAACTGATAAGGCTTCAATTCAGATCACGACTCCGAAGGGGTGGAAAACTCCGCCAAAATTCCCGCGCGGCTGGCTAGCTCAAGTCAAAGAGGACGGCACGCGGATTCGATACGTCAACGCAATGAAGGTGCTCGCGTGGCTAGCCGCTAACGAAATGATTAAGACATGACCCCCGCCAACGACAACTCACCCCACTGGCCGCGTGGTCTTCGCCGCACGCTTGCCGCTGCCTACATTGGGGTTGGCCTCACCATGTGGGATACGATGGTAGCTGACGGCAAAATGCCAAAGCCAAAGCGCTTCTACGGACGCACGATTTGGGATAGGCTGGCCGTAGACGCTGCATTTGACGTGCTAGACGGCGGGCAGGCCACCGACAAAGCCGGGGAAACTATTTACGATTTTGCCGCTTGACACCTAGGGCGGGTTGCCCTATGGTCGTTTTTGGATGGGCCTTTCGCCTGCCACATAAAAGGGAGCATCGATCATGACCGAATATCGTTTCATTTCTCGCGGTCTCAAATTCGTTATTGAAGGCCACGGCTTCGCCAGCAGTGAGGCCCGCAACGATTTCGATCTGATCGCCGACAAAATTGAGACTGCACTGGACGCGATGCCCACCGCTGAACTAGCTCGCCTGCACGCCATCGCTGTCGAGGCCATTGAAGGCGGTAGCGGCACCTACGGTACGGAAGCTACCGCGTTAGATGACATCGTGATCGGCATAAAGGTCGAAGTCACACGCGGCTGGTACAACCCGAATGGATGCGACGTTAGCTTGATCGCACTGCCGACTTGACACCTAGGGCGAATTGCCCTATAACTGATTCCAGAGAGAATGAATTGGACAAATGGCGACCAAGGAAATCACCCTAAAAGACGTTCGCAAATACGCCGCGACGATCGGCGCGAAAGTCGAAGACGACAAGAGCGGCAATTGCCATTGCTGCCGAGTTGAAGCGCCTCACCGCAAGAAGTGGGCCTGTCGCGGCGTTCACGAAATGGTTGACGATACCAACCGGCCTTGGAAGCCTGACTATGCCGACATGCTTTCGTGTATGAAATTTGGCCTTGAAGATTGCGAAGACGCTGATTGTGAATGGTGTGATGACGCAGGGGAGTTTTCGTGATGGCAAAACCACCCACCACGCTAGACGATATTTTCAACGAGATTGAAGCGGAAGCTGCGGCTTCGCCGCGCCCCGCTCCTCTTACGCCCGAACAACTTGCAAAGCGTGAAGAAGAGAACAGAGCCGAGCACGAAAAAGGAATCAGGCTTGGATGGTGGGATAAAGACGGCAACCCGCTTGAGCAAGAGTCTGACGAAGATGAAGACGAAGACGAAGAGGAGTCCAAATAATGCCCCGCCTCAACGTCGACTCCCACAACTGCACGCCGGTTATTACCAAGACCTTGCGAGCGTTCTTGGCTCGCAACGCGGACAAGGTCGCAGAGTTTTGGGCTGAAGCCGATGGAATTTTTGTCGTGCTCAAAGAAGGTTGGTGTGACGCACACGGCGCACACACCATTCGCGGCGATCATTCCAGCGCGACGATTGCGCGGTTTAAGCAGATGGTGAGGCGGGAGTCATGACAAGCGAGCAAGCCAAACGCGTCAAGATCGGAGATCGTATCAAGTGGCAGTCGCTAGACGATTCCGTTGAACCAACATACGGCCGAGTCAGCTTCGTTGGTTACAATGGCTTCGAAGTCAAGTGGAACGACGGCGAGGAGAGCAATCAGAAGTTCAACGAGCCGGAACGGTTGTGCTGCTTCCATTTGGTGTTGTCATGATCCCGTCCGCAAAAGCTACGGCCATGGTGAAGCGTTGGCTTGGCAACAAGCAAATCGCCATAGCTATTGCGAAAGAGAACTTAGAGATACACACGCGCAACAACGACAAGGTAGCGATTGAGTTTTGGAAACAGGTTCTTTTGGCTTTGGAGAATGAGTCGTGAAACTGTTCTGCATAACCAGCGATAGCGGTACGATCGACTGGCGAGCCACAAAAGGCGAAGCCATCAAAGAGGCTCGTCGGTGGATGACCAAACAGGACGGTGAAGCCGAAGATATGTGCGCAATAATTGTTGAAGAGCACGAGATAGGAAAGCTGACCAAGGCAGTTGCTATATCGCTTGTCACGGGCCGAGGGTTTTATATCAGCAAGTGTAGAGTCTGGCCGGAGGAAAAAACGTGAAACGTCGCATTGACGCCGTGCGCGGGAAAATTCCTCCGCACTCATTCTTCTGCCAAGCTGAAATTGATTCAGCAAAGGTTGACGCGTTGGTGTCGCATATCAAAGCTGGCGGAAAAGTCGCGCCTGTTGTTGCTGTTAAATATCGCACGGAATACATGCCGATCGACGGCCACCACCGGCTTGCAGCGTTTGAAGAATTAGAGTTGGTCGCAGACGCGTGGCTTGTTGACGGAAATAAGTTCGAAACGTTGGACCAACTTGTTCGTATGGATAGCGACAATAACAGAGCTGAAGATTTTGTTTTTTGTGATGGCGTCCCGGCGCTGAAGGTTGCTCAATGTTTAACCTGAAGCGTCCATGCAAAACCTGCCCGTTCAAGGCCGACCAAGGCACTAGCTTTTCGCTTGGGAAGAGCAGGCTTGAGGAGATTTTTTCTGCAATTGCTTTTCAGTGCCACAGCACGATTGATTACGATTCATTTGAAGACCCCATTGCGAGGCAAGGAGATAAGCCGCAGCAATGCGCCGGGCTAATGTCGTTACTCCACCGTGATAACAGGCCGAATGCAATTATGCAGATTGCGGAACGTCTTGGATATTTTGACGGCAACAAGCTGGATCATTCCGGAGTCTATAATTCTATCGCCGAATGTATGCGCGATCATACGAAGCGCGTTTCGCGCAGGGTAAAAAAATGAAAACCCCCAAGTACGTCACCACCGACACTGGACCGGACGGCATGGAACGATTCTATTTCCGCCGCCCCGGTCAAAAGAAGGTCCGCATTCATGGCGTGCCGTGGACTCCATCGTTCATGGCGCAGTACGAGGCTGCGAAGGGTGGTGCTGTGCTCGTGCAAGGTATCGAGCCACAGAAGACGGGAACGTTTTCTTGGCTCTGCGATCAATATTTTGCATCGGGTGAATTCAAAGCGCTTGACGATGAACTTTCAAAACCAAAACGCCACAACAATCTTCTGAAGATTTGCAAAGAACCGATAGCGCCGAACAGCACAAAGTTGTTTGGTGACGTCGCGTTGCCAGCTTGGAACAAGAAAGCTGTCCGCGTCATTCGCGACCGCTTTTCGCAGACACCCGGCACGGCAAACGATTTACTGAAGGCTCTTCGCGTTATTTTCAAGTGGGGCAACGATGCAGAGCACTGCGACAGCGTCGCGCGTGATGTTGCGTACCTGAAGCTAACGAACGTTGACGGTTGGCATACTTGGACGATTGAAGAGGTTGTGACGTTCGAAATTCGTTGGCCTATTGGCACACGAGAGCGGCTAGCTATGGGTTTACTACTTTTTACCGGGCAGAGAATTTCAGATGCCATGCGCCTTGGGAAAAAGAATGTGAAGCTTGTTCCGACTCCTATCTTGGGTGAAGACGGCAAAGAAATAGTTGTTCTCAAGAAATGGCTGAAGTTCCGCCAACGCAAGAACCGGAACAGCAAGCCGGTTGATATGGAAATACCGCTTCGTCCGGAACTTGAGGAGCTGATTGACGCTGTACCCGGCGCATGGGAAGGCGAAACGTTTCTCAAGAACACCCTTGGCAGGCCGTTCACGGCTCACAACTGCGGCGATTGGTTCGCCGCCGCCTGCATAGCCGCCGACGTTCCCGGCCGCTCACACGGTCTCCGCAAGGCCGCTGCTTCCCGGTTGGCAGAGCTAGGTGCGACGGAAAAAGAGATCATGTCGATTACCGGCCACAAGACGTCGCAGGAAATCAAGCGTTACACGGAAGCTGCAGACCGAAAGAAACTGGCGGCGCGTGCAACTGCACTTAGTGCAAAGGTGGGGTGATGGCTAAACTAACTAAGCTAGAACTTGAAATTATCTCTCACGCCAAGGCCATGCAACATATGGGCGGCTTTTACACGGCCGATCGTCTACAATGGCGTCGTTGTGAACGTCTTCGCGAGAGAGGATTATTGAAGTTCTGGAATGATCGTAAATCTCGTTATTGGACGTCTCAGTTTTATACGATCACTGACAAAGGTAACAGTCAATGACTGACAAAACCTTTACCCTCTACTGGCGAACCGGAACACGCGAAGTCGTAACTGGCAAAGACACCGCCGATGCAATGACTCGCGCCGGTTACGGCGGTGGTGCAACTCGTGCGTTACAGGTTGGGATGCCTTCGCGGATGCCCGTCAAGGCTGGCGAGTTTGATGGTGGGGCGAAATGACCGACGAATTCCTAAAAGGCATCATGAGCCGCGAAAAACCAAAGCGCCTCACTAGGGCTGATAAGCTGGCCATCAACAAGGCCGGGCAACAGAATCTGATTCAAGAAATTCAGGATATCGAGAGTCGCGCCCATAGCCTTGGAATGCATGTCACCGGCCACGCGTTGAACCGCGCCAAGAACGCCTTGGGTTGGGAGATACAGGGGAAGATTGTAGAGGCTGACGCGGCTGCGCGAGGGTACGACTCCAAGTGACCTTCACCGGCCACATAACGCCATCTGACTTTACAGTGGCCCGCGTCTTGGCCGATCGGTTGATGGCATCATGCGAGCCAAATCAACATTGGGACGAACTAGACGAACTTACACCCGCTCAATGCGTGGCGCTCGATAGCATCGCCTTTGAGTGCCAGACCTGTAATCATTGGTTTCCAGCCGCAGCCAAGGGCCGTGAAGAGCGCGGCGGCTGGCTTTGCCGGGAGTGTGAGTGATGGGTGATTCTAGATTCATAGCCATTGAGTGCGATGGTATTATTAATGTTCACGCGGAAGGAAACGGTTTAGGTTTTGGCTATGCCACTCTTTGCGGTATGGATGGGGCTGATCCCGTTGCCGGGCAATATTTGGCCGATCTACCCCGACGCCCGAAAATCAATTGCGAGCAGTGCCGGGCCTTGATCGTAGAGGCCCGCCGATGGACTAAGCGCGACCTTTGCGCCTAGGACAAACCCGGCCTAAAACCGGAATAAGCCTGTCCAACTCTGTTCTTGCCTTGGACATTGGCCGAAATTCTTCAATGATTTTGCACCCCTAGACCATATAGGTAACTCCAATATGGGGTTACAGTCTAAAAAATACCCCTATATTTTCAGGCACTTACCTCTCGAAAATTGTCCAAGCATACTTTCGGCTTTCTAAGATATCGTTGAGCTATTGGTTTTATTGTCCAATCTTAATTCGTAAAAATGTCCAACGGAGAAAAACATTTCGAGGCTGATTAAAAGAGACGAAATAGCTACGTTCTTGCGAGCGTGGCCAAGCCGGGTTGATGAACTATTTGAGTGTGGCGCTATCAAAGAAAACGAAAGCGACGTCTACGATAAGGACGAAGTGGGGATGGCATTCAGCAACGAGCAACACATCAAAAATCCACCCTTACCCCCAAAGGTATTTTCTGAGCCGCCGCAAATCGTTTACTTTGTTGAAGATGGCGATTGTATCAAAATAGGTACTACAGTGGGAAAGGTGAAAATTCGGCTATCTAGTCTTCAGGTAGGCAACCCACGGCAACTGACTTTGCTTGGCACCTTTCAAGAGTCTGGAAACGTTGAATACGATTTGCACAATCGGTTTCATGCATATCACATTCGCGGCGAATGGTTCCGCGACAATCCAGAGCTTCGCGCCCTGATATCCGCCCGGTGCCCGGCCAACGATAACGCGGTTGCAGCCTCCTCCGAAGTCGCCTAGCCTTCCCTTCTTTCGGAGGTTGTCGCCATGCGTATTCTCGCCCTCGCCTTGAGCCTCGCCCTAGCGGGCTGCGCTGGCACGCCATTCTATTGGGACAGCGCGAAGCAGGTAAGGGTAGGGTCTAGCCAAAGCGAACTGGTAGCCCTCCTAGGCAAGCCGTACATGGTCAAGACCGCTGGCGATGAACAGACGTGGATTTGGTCATATTCCGGCTTAGACGGAACCAAGCTTGTTTCCTACGTCCTGCGAAATGGCACGGTTACGGTGGTGCCTACCATCGTCAATTAGCGGCCCCGCACAGCCCCGCCCTAGCCAAGTAGCAGCCCGCCCGGTCTAACGCACCACCGGGGCGGGCTGTACCGATTCTAGCTACATTTCCCTTGCATCCCGGCTCACCATCCTGTACCGATTTTGGCTACAGGAGGATTTGCCATGCTTACGCCTGCCGTCATTGAAGCCCCTCGCTCTGGCCTTTGTCTTCGTCCCTGTGGCCTTTTGGGCTATCTGCGGCCGGTGCCGAAAATAGGTGTTGACTCCTAGGGCGAATCGCCCTATCAACGATGCATCAGGAACGGAGATACGCAGATGGCCAGCCACGTTTTGAGACCCGACAATCGCCCGAACGAAGTTGTTTGGCACTGGGTTGAGAAGGCGCTTTCCGAACATGATTTCGCTCCCGTGTCTTGGGCGCTTGGCTCAGATTGGGGTAGCGGAATGCGAATACTCACCGCCGCCGAATACAAAGCCGAAGTCTACAAGCGAATGGAAATCATTTATGGAAAGCGCCCGACATGATCGATATGACCCGCCTTCACAAGCTGGCTTGCGATGCTGCTTACGCAGCCGTGCCCGGCTATCAAGACAACGACACGCCAGAGCATACGGCTTGGCTTGCCGCGTATGACAAAGAGTTTGCGATTCTGTTGCTGCTACCGGGTAATGTGTCGTGAAGCGCCCCGGCTATCGCGAAGCGATCGAATGGCTAGCTTGCAACGATGATTGCTATTGGCTTGGCGGCGAAGAAGGCGAAAGCATTTCTGTGGCTGCGGCCCTCGTGCGCGACCTATTCGACGTCGCCGACGAAAAACTATTTTCCGATATACGCCGCGCTCTCAAGCGAATCCACCCGAATCATGAGGCATTGAAATGACCGTTATTTATTGCTGGCTGGCGCTCAATGCTGCAATTCCTGTCGTGATCTATATTCGCGTGGTCACCAGCCGCCGAGTCAGGTTCTACCGGCACGCCAAATTATTTTCAATTTAGGTGTTGACACCTAGGGCGGTTGGCCCTATACCGAGACTACACCAACCGGGAGACGCGCCGTGAACCATCAAGAAATGACCAAGCACATTCGCGGTCGCATCAGGAAGGAAGGCGTTGAAGCTCGCGTTTCCCTCTACACTTCATGCGGCACGAAGTGCATTCGGGTAATCCCGATTGCTGCAGATAAATCTTGGAGCGGTGAAGAGGCTCGTAAAATCTGCATCGTTGCCAGTGCCAACAATCTTTACGGCTCAATGAAATCAACAATCGATTATTCGTTTGAACGTTGGGCCAATAGCGGCGCTACCAACTTCCAGTTTGAATTTCACGGCTAACTCACAACCAACACACAGGGGCTACACACCATGCAATTCCGTGACCACGAAGCCGTCAAGGGCAAGCGCGACTCCTACCCGGTTGATCCTCGTGAGCTGAAGGTCGACCCGGCCTACAACGTCCGCGACATGAAAGACCCGGAAACGATTGAGCACGTTCGGTGGCTGGCCGACTCGATCAAGGAGTCCGGCGTTCGTGTGCCGTTGGAAGTCCGGCTTGAGGGCGATGATATCTACGTTGTCTCCGGTCACTGCCGTCTCGCTGCTACCATGCTGGCGATCAAGGAAGGCGCGGAAATCGAAACCGTGCCGACGATTCCCGAGCCGAAGGGCACCAACGAAATTGAACGCGTGCTGAATCTTGTTATCAGCAACAGCGGCAAGTCTCTTACGCCGCTCGCAATCGCTGAAGTCGTGCGCCGGCTGATGGCGTTCGGCTGGGACGCGGCCAAGATCGCGCAGCGACTCGGGTGGAAGTCTGCGGCCACCGTCGACCAATACACTACCCTCTTGGGCGCAGCTCCCGACGTGCAGGAAATGGTACGCAGCGGCGCGGTAGCCGCCAGCACTGCGGCCAAGGTCGTGAAGAAGGAAGGCAACAAGGCCGGTGCAACGCTTGCCGCAGCGGCGAAGCAGAGCGGCGGTAAGGTGACCGCGAAGACCATTCGCGAGAGCAAAGGCGAGTTCGACCCGTCGCCGAAGAATGTCGCGAAGCTCTGCGATTACATTCGCAGCATCGCTACCGGCCATAGCGCCATGAATGCGTCTGCGCTCAAACTGATGAAAGAAGTTGGATTGGAGGCGGCGTGACCTGCAAACTGTGTGCGGGATTCGGAAGCCGGTTCTGCATACAGGGCGGCAACAAGGAATGGTGGACTTGCCAAGCTTGCGGCGGTTGCGGGGTTAGGGTTTTGTATGGCCCCGCAACCATAACAGTTCACAAAATCAAGGCAGTTAAGCCGCCGAAGCGCAAAAGATAATTGTTTTTGGTAGTTGACAGATAGGGCGACGTGCCCTATAGTGAGTCTATCGAAACGGGGTTCACGACA
>Ga0134128_10002084_pt1 | contig 24991 bp, 19 predicted proteins | sample KB31754_FD_96462 | JGI IMG/M metagenome (GOLD analysis project Ga0134128, IMG submission 96462) | Terrestrial soil microbial communities with excess Nitrogen fertilizer from Kellogg Biological Station, Michigan, USA - KB3-175-4 | ecosystem: Environmental > Terrestrial > Soil > Unclassified ...
ATGCCTCCACCTTCTTCGGCCGGGGCGGCGTTCTGGCGGAAGGCGCGGAAGAGCTCGCGGCCCATCCCAAAGCCGTTGGTCGCGAGATGCGCGGCAGTGACCGCCGACCGGCGGCTCCAGCTCTCTTCGGATACCAATACCCCGAGCGTTCCCTTCAGGCTGTCGAGCCGAATGAGGTCACCGTCACGTACTTTGCCCAGTGGGCCACCACTTACGACTTCCGGAGTCAGGTGAATCGCCGCAGGCACCGTGCCGGAAGCGCCTGACATTCTTCCGTCCGTGACCAACGCTACCCGATGACCCTTGCTCTGGAGGGATGCCAGGGGTGGCGTGAGCCCGTGCAGCTCCGGCATGCCGTTGGCGCGTGGTCCCTGGAAGCGGACGACCACTACTACGTCACGTGCCAGCTCGCCGCGCTGGAAGCTTTCCAACACGGCTTCCTGACTGTCGAAGACCCGTGCAGGGGCTTCGATCAGCCTGTGGCGGGGATCGACGGCAGACACTTTGATGACGGAGCGGCCGAGATTGCCGCGCAGGAGCTTGAGGCCGCCGTCGGCGCTGAAGGGCTCGGCGGCAGGACGCAGGACCGTGTGGTCGGCGCTCGCGGCTGGAGGTTCCCGCCACGCGAGCCCGCGGGGCGAGAGCCAGGGCTCGAGCGCACAGCTGCTGAGCCCGGCGCCGGAGAGGGTCTGCACGTCCTCGTGCATGAGACCTGCCCGCAACAGCTCGTTGATCAGGAAGCCCATGCCGCCGGCGGCATGGAAGTGGTTCACGTCCGCGCTGCCGTTCGGGTAGATGCGCGCGAGCAGCGGCACGACGTCCGACAGGTCACTGAAGTCGTCCCAGTCGATGAGAATGCCCGCGGCTCGGGCTATCGCGACGAGGTGCAGGGTGTGGTTGGTCGAGCCGCCGGTGGCGAGGAGGCCCACGATCGCATTGGCGATGCTGCGCTCGTCCAGCACCTTCGAGAGCGGCAGATATTCCTGGCCGAGCGCGGTGATCTGCGCGGCGCGGCGTGTGGCGGCGGCCGTCAGCGCATCGCGCAACGGGGTGTTGGGCGGCACGAAGGCGCTGCCGGGAAGATGCAGGCCCAACACCTCCATCAGCATCTGATTGCTGTTGGCGGTGCCGTAGAAGGTGCAGGTGCCGGCGGAGTGGTAGCTGCCGGCCTCGGACTCGAGCAGCGCCTCCCGTCCCAGCCTGCCCTCGGCAAAAAGCTGGCGGATGCGCGCCTTCTCCTTGTTGGGCAGGCCCGAAGGCATCGGACCTGCCGGCACGAACACGGCCGGCAGCTGCCCGAAGGAGAGTGCGCCGATGAGCAGGCCCGGCACGATCTTGTCGCAGACACCGAGGCAGAGCGCCGCATCGAACATGCCGTGCGAGAGGGCGATGCCGGTCGACATGGCGATGACGTCGCGGCTGAAGAGCGAGAGCTCCATCCCAGGTTGGCCCTGGGTCACGCCGTCGCACATGGCGGGCACGCCGCCAGCGACCTGCGCGGTCGCGCCGGCATCGCGCGCGGCTGCACGGATCAGGCCCGGGAAGCGCTCGAACGGCTGATGGGCCGACAGCATGTCGTTGTAGGCAGTGACGATGGCGAGATTCGGCCAGCGCAGGTCCTTCAACGCCTGTCTGTCAGGGCCGGATGCGGCGAATCCGTGCGCCAGGTTGGTGCAGGAGAGACGCTTGCGCGCAGACTCGCCGGCGCCTTGCCCCGTCATGCGCTCGAGGTACGCCGCGCGTGGCTCGCGGCTGCGCTCGCGTATGCGCTCCGTGACTTCGCGCACCCGTGGGTGGAGGGATGGTGGGCCGGACGCTGACATGTCAGGTCTCTTCCTCACTGCCGCGGGGCTTGTAGCCCTCGGGCCTGCTCGAGCCGGTGCCGAAAAGGAACTTCTCCAGCTCCGTCTCGAGGAATTTGCGGGCCTTGGGCTCCATGGGCGTCAGCCGGTACTCGTTGATCAGCATGGTCTGATGCTGCAGCCAGCGCGCCCAGGCCTCGCGCGAGACGTTCTCGTAAATGCGCCGGCCGAGCTCGCCGGGATAGGGCGGCCGGTCAAAGCCGGGCGCCTCGCGCTTGAGCACCACACACTGCACCATTCGGGCCACGTTGAGTCTCCAGTCAGTCGAAAAGTTGTGCCTGACATCCCGCGGCGCCGGCGAGACGCTCGAGCAGCAACCGGATCGGGGCAGGCAGACCGAGCCTCGCCGGCTCGCTTGCGCGGTACCACAGGCGTTGCGCCGGATCGGGGGCGCCCGCGCTGCCGGAACAATGGGCCAGGAGCGGCGTGATGACAAGGTCGAAGTGCGTGAACGCGTGCTCGACGGGCGCCAGTGGGACGGGATGGCCTGAGGCGCCATTCAGAGCCCGGAGCGCATAGTCGCTGGCTTCCGCCGCGCTCGCGAACTCCGGCAGACACCAGAGCCCGCCCCATACGCCGGCTTCCGGACGGCGCTCGAGGAGCACGTCCCCATCCTCGCGCACCGCAGCAAGCATGAAGACCTCCCGCAGCCGCCGCGCGCGGGTCTCCCTCGGCGAGGGCAGCTCATGCTGCCGCCCGGTGCGGTTGGCCATGCAGGTGCCTGACACAGGACAGGCCGTGCAGGAGGGATTGCGGCGGACGCACACGGTCGCTCCCAGGTCCATCACCGCCTGCGTGTAGGTATCAACTCCTCTGGCAGGCGTGCACCTGTCAGACAGATCCCATAGCTTCTCCAGGATCACGCGGTCGGAAGCGTTGCCTTCCACCCCGAAATGGCGGGACAGAACGCGACGTACGTTGCCGTCGAGTATGGGGAAGCGCTCGCCGCGGCTCAGTGCGAGGATTGCCCCCGCCGTGGATCGGCCTATGCCGGGCAGGTCCGCGATGGCCTCGAAGCTCTGCGGGAAACGGCCGCCGTGCTCGGCAGCGATTCGCAGAGCGGCGCGGTGGAGGTTGCGCGCCCGCGCGTAGTAACCCAGCCCCGACCAGAGATGCAGCACCTCATCGAGCGGCGCTGCTGCGAGAGTGCCGGCATCGGGGAAGCGCTGCATGAACCTCTCGTAGTAGGGGATGACAGTCGCGACCTGCGTCTGCTGCAGCATGATCTCCGACACCCACACCCGATAGGCGGTGCGACGGCGCTGCCACGGCAGGTCGTGTCTGCCATGGTGCCCATGCCAGTCGATGAGCGCCGCGGCGAAGTTCCGGGTGAGGTCATGCGGCGAGACTGTCATTTCATTGCACGTTGAGCCGCACGTCCTCGAGGGTTGCGCCGTCGATCTGCGCGCGGGCCAGCTCGAGAGTTCCCTGGGCGTGCAGCGCCTGCAGCGCGCTCACCGGGAGCGCACTTGCCTTGCGTTCCCGCGACTCCGTCACATACCGGTCGAAGTCGACCTGGTCCGCTCGCAGCGCAAACGTCCATAGGGGTCTCGGACCGGAAGAGCGGGCAGCCCACCCGGTCAGCGTCGTGGCATCCAGCCTCGCAGTGAGCGGTCTGACATCGAGCGCGCCGCTCGCATAGCTCCAGGCTCCCGACAACGATAGCGCTCCGAGCGTCGCGGGGTCCGTGGGCAGCGGCATGTTGCTGCCGAGCGCGCGGATCAGCCCGCGGAGCGAGGCGGCCGCGGCGGTGAGGGAGCCGCTCGCTCTGAGGTTGCCGCTGGCGTCCCGGTGGGCATCGAGAGAGCCTTGTAACTTCGCATCCGCGATGCGCAGGGACAACCGGGGTGCGGCGAGCTCGAGAGAGAAGGGCCGAGTGGTGTTGATCTGCAGGCTGGGGACATCGAGTGCCACGTGCACGTCGGCCGTGGGCAATGGCAGAGATCCGGTGCCGGCGGTGTGGCCATGCACCAGAAAGCTCGTGCTGAGGGATAGAGGCTCTCCGGTGCTCCACGGACCGACACCGAGCTGCCAGCCCGTGATGCTGACATGCGCTCCGCTGCGCTCGTCGGCGTAGTCGAGGGAGCTGTCGGTGAGATCGAGCCCGCCCCAGGTAGGAGACCGCGCCGGTTGCGCCGAGCTGCCGGAATGAAGGCGCGCGATCAGATCGTCCCAATTGTCCGTTCCATCGGCGTTGCGGCGCAGATGAACGTCGGCTCCCACGATGCGGATTCGCGCCACTTCGAGCTGCCTGTGCAGCAGCAGGGGCAGCAGCCGTACGCGCACCTGCGCCGACTGCCAGTCGAGGAGTGCCGGGCCGCCGGCACCCGAGGGGTTGCCGAGTCGCGCGGCGCCCGTGCGCACTCCGAGCCACGGAAACCAGGTGAGCTGCAGGTGACCCTCGAGAGCGAGCGGCCGGCCGGTCTCGCGCTGCACCGCAGCTTCAATGTTGGTCCTGTAGTCGTCGGGGTTGATGAGGAGTGTGGCAACCGTCACCGCGGCCACGGCGAGCAGCACGGCCGCAGCCACGAAGCCGAGGGTCCGGCGTACCCTGCGCACGGGCGTCATCCGGCTGGCCTTCGGCTCATGCCGGGCCGAGGGCTCCTGGCCGCTCACTCGCCGTCGCGCGTCCGCCGTCCGCGCCGCCTCGTCGTAGAGTCGACCGGAGCGCCGGGATGCGCTGCGACACTGGCCCGTATGACCTTGCGCCAGTAGTCATCGGCGGTGCTGCTCCAGTCCCGATCATCGAGGTTCGGCCACTCTCCGGGTCTGAAGCTCGGCGCGCCCTGCAGCTTCGCGCCATCCAACACGAGCCTGCCGTCTTTGATGCTCGCCATCGCGGCATCCCATGGCATCGCGGTGAGCCTTGCGTCGGGACTGGGCTCCGGATTGGCATCCTCCGGCGCCTCGCCGGGGCCAATCTGAGGCTCCCCGCTGTAGGCGACCACCACGTGCGTCGCCTGACCCTGTCGATCGAAGACGATGTCCTTCACCTCGCCCAGCGCGCTGCCGTCCACTGCCACCACGGGCATGCCCATCAGGGTCGAGGCGCGGCGCTGGGCCGGCGTGCTCCCCGCTTCGGCGCTTGCCTGTGCTGCGGCGGTCGTCGAGTCGGAAGGCGGGGGAACCTGCTCGGGTACCGGCTCAGGCTCCGGCGGCTTGGCAGCGGACTGAGGGGAGCCGGCCGTGGCAGCCCCGACAGCCGCATCGCGGCGCTCGGGATCGCCCTCTGCGGCCTTGTCAGGTGGGCTCGGCATTGCTGCGGCCGCCGTTCCATGCGGCGAGACGGGAGCCTCAGCCGGCGCGAAGGGCGCCCCCGACTGACTGCAGGAGGCTGCCGCAACGCCCAGCGCCGCGCAGATGAGCGGCAGAAAGATCCTGATCATGGGCGCACTTCAGATTTGCGGGTTGCAAGCCGCATTCCCATCCTCAACGTTCGGGTTTACCACCTGACGAGCGGCGGCAGGCTCATGAGATAGGCCTCCGGGTCAGCGTCGGTCTGGAAGCCGAACTTCGTCCCCCGATCATAGACGAGGTTGAACTCGACGTACCGCCCGCGCTTCACGAGCAGCCGTTCCCGCGCCGCCTCGTCGAAGGGGGTGTCCTTGCGGCGCGCGACGATTTTCGGGTAAATCCCGAGGAAAGCGTCGCCCACCTGCCGCACGAATGCAAAGTCGGCTTCCGGGTCGCTGCTGGCGAGATCGTCGAAGAATATACCTCCAACGCCACGTGGCTCGCGACGGTGGGGCAGGTAAAAGTACCGGTCGCACCACTCCTTGAACTCGCGGTAGGCGCCCGGTCGGTACGTGTCGCAGGCCGCTCGTAATGCGGCATGGAACTCCGCCGTGTCCTCCTCGAATGGGAAGGTCGGCGTCAGGTCCGACCCTCCGCCGAACCACGAGCAGCTGGTACTGAGGTACCGCAGGTTCATGTGGACAGTCGGGACATATGGGTTGCACATGTGCGCAACCAGTGAGATGCCGCAGGCCACGAAACGCCCGTCCGATTGCGCGGCACCGGTGACCTGACCGCGCGCCTGCTCACCCAGAACACCCCACACGTGGCTGACGTTGACTCCGACCTTCTCGAAAACCGCGCCGCGCATCAGGCGTGTCTCGCCGCCGCCCTGCAGGCGATGTCCCTCCGGCCGACGCCAGCTGCGCGCTTCGAAGCGGCACTCAGGCTCGAATGTTTCGAAGGCTGTGCAAATGCGTGCCTGCAGATCCCGGAACCACGCGCCCGCCGCCTCCGCAAGCCCTCCTGCGTATGGCGCGGCACTCATCTCGTGCCCTCCAGGCCGCGGGCGGACCGGTCATGCACGTAGTCGATGAGACGGCCAACCGCGTCGGGGTCGGTCTCCGGCCAAATGCCATGTCCCAGGTTGAAGATATGCCCCGGCGCACCCGCAACTTCATCGAGCACTCGCCCCGCGTGTTGCCGCAGATTCTCCGGCGAGGCGAAGAGCGCCGCCGGGTCGAGGTTGCCCTGCACGGCGAAGCCGGGACCCAGAATCCGACGTACCGCGCCGAGCGGCGAGCGCCAGTCCACACCGATCACATCGACATCCAGACTCGCTACCGAGTCCATGAGCGCCGAGCCCTGATTGACGTAGTAGATCAGCGGCACTCCGGTATTCCGTAGTCCCGCCACCGTCCGACGCACAGCGCGCAGCGCGAAGCGCTCGAACTCAGGGGGGCCGAGCAATCCGGCCCACGATTCGAACAGCATCAGCGCCTGCGCCCCCGCAGCGGCCTGCGCGCGCAGATACGCGGCCATGGCGTCCGCCAGCCGGTCGAGCAGGCGCTCCGCCGACTGCGGGCTCGAGTACAGGAATGATCGTGCGGCACCAAATTCCTTCGAGGGCCGCCCGCAGACCAGGTAGCAGAGCAGCGTGAAAGGACCGCCGGCGAACCCGATGAGCGGCACGGCTGGCGGCAGCTCGGCGCGCACCAGACGAATCGACTCGAGGACGAAGGGAACGTCGCGCTCGGGGACGAGCTCGGCGAGGGCATCGATGGCAGAGTCGCTCCGGATGGGCTCGCGTACCACCGGGCCGGGTTCGAACGAGAGCCCTACACCCATGCCCTGAAGCGGAGTCATGATGTCGCTGAAGAGGATGGCGGCATCCAGAGGGAAGCGACGCACGGGCTGCAGCGTGACTTCCGCAGCGAGTCCCGGGTCTCGCAGCAGCGCTGTGAACTCGGCTCGCGAGCGCACCCGCCGGTACTCCGGCAGATAGCGGCCTGCCTGGCGCATGATCCAGATGGGCGTGTGCGGCACGGGTTGGCGCCTGCAGGCGGCAAGAAATGGCGCGGCTTGCACGGCAGCGCGTTCGATGCCGGGGCTGCTCATTGCCCGGCCAGCCAGCGCGCCACCTGAGGCGCGTAGTAGCTGATGATGAGGTCCGCACCCGCGCGGCGGATACCGGTCAGCGTCTCGAGCACTGCCGCCCTCTCGTCGATCCAGCCGCGCTCGGCGGCGGCTTTGATGAGGCTGTACTCGCCGCTCACCTGGTACGCCACCACGGGCACCGTCACGGCATCGCGGACCTGGCGGATGACATCGAGGTAAGGACCCGCCGGCTTCACCATGACCAGATCCGCCCCCTCCTCGACGTCGAGCTGCACTTCGCGCAGCGCCTCCCGCGAGTTGGCCGGATCCATCTGATAGGAGCGGCGGTCGCCGAATGCCGGGGCGGATTCGGCGGCTTCCCGAAACGGTCCATAGAAAGATGAGGCGTATTTCGCCGCATATGAAACAATCGGTGTCATTGCCCGGCCCTCCTGATCGAGGAGCCGGCGCGTCGCCTGTACGCGCCCATCCATCATGTCGCTGGGCGCCACCGCATCCGCGCCGGCTCGGGCGTAATTGAGCGCCACCTGCGCGAGCGTCTCGACGGAGGTGTCATTGTCGATCGCGCCGCCTGGCAGCACGTGGCCGCAGTGTCCGTGATCCGTGGAGCCACACAGGCAGACATCGGCCCACACGAGTAGGCCCGGACAAGCGTCCTTGACGGCGGAGATGGCCTGCGCGGCCAACCCCTTCGGGTCGAGCGCCGCACTGGCGCGAGGGTCCTTTTCCGCTGGTGCCGCAAAGAGCAGAACCGCCGGGACACCCGTGGCGGCAACTGCCTTGGCTTCCTTCACCAGCTCGTCCACTGACAGTTGCGACACTCCGGGCATGCTCGAGACGGGATGCCGGACGCCGCGGCCAGGGACGGCGAAGAGCGGATAAATGAAGGCGTCGGGGGAGAGCCGCGTCTCGCGGACCATACGGCGCCACACGTCCGACTGACGCGTCCGGCGAGGCCTTGTTGCGGGATGACTCATCGTTACCTCGGGATGGGCTCAGTGTCTCATGGAGGCGGAGCACGCCACTTCTGGGGTTGACCTGTGTGGACGGCATGCAGGCTCGTGCGTGCCAGACCTCGCAGGGTGGCTGACTCGGCCAGGGTGGGCGTGTATCCCCGTTCCGTGAGCGCTCGGGCGGTGGTGGGGCCGATCGCGACTGCAGGTGTGTTGTCCAGTAATCGCGCAAAGTCTTCTTTACCCAGGGCGGTCTCGAGCTCCACGACCGCTGAGGGACTCGCGAACGTGACTGCCCCCACTCCCTGATGCGCGATCCAGGAGCGGCAATCTTCCACGTCGAGTGTGCTACCGGACACCGTACGATAAGCCTCAACGGTCGTGACCTCCGCACCCAGCTGTGTCAAACCGGCAGCGAGTGTCGGTAACGCGCGCGAGCTGGCGGGGTAGAGGACGTGCACCCCGCGTGCGAAATCCGAGGCCGCAAATGCAGCCACCAGGCCCGCGGCGCTGTGCTCACCCGGGATCAGGTCTACCGGCCAGCCGTGCTGCTTCAGCACGCTGGCGGTTGCCCGGCCGACAACGGCCGTCCGTACGCCCGAGGGGGGCGCCGGGAGGCGGGCGGTCACGGCGGCGACCGCGTGACGACTGGTGAAAACGATCCATTCGAACGATGCCGCGCGGCTCAGAGCCTCATCGAGGCGCGTGGTGTCGGCTGGCAAAACGCGCACGGCGGCCCAGACCAATACCGGAAGGCCCAGGCTCTTGAGCTCCGTGGACAAAGGACCATCGCTCGCCTCGGCCCGTGTGACGATGACGGGCTTCAGCTGCGCCGCTGTCGTGCGCTGTTCCATCAGGGCTCTTCCGCGCGGCCTTGGGCGGCGCGCTCCGCCGAGATGAGGCTGGCCGCCCCTTTCGCGATCAGCTCGGTTGCCAGGCGCACACCCAGCGCTGTCGCGCCGGCCACCGTCGGCTCGGCGTCTCCACGCGCGGCCAGCATCTGCGAGCCATCTAGCGCGCAGACCGCTGCCTGCAGGCAGATGCCCGCCTCCGCAACGCTGGCAAGCGCGCCGAGAGGAACCTGACATCCTCCCTCGATGCGTTCCAACAGTGCGCGTTCCGCCGTCGTGGCGAGGCGTGTCGGTAGGTCGTCCAACGACTTCAACCAGCTGGAGGAATGCGGATCGGCGGCGCGCGTACAGACGCCGATGGCGCCTTGCGAAACTGCAGGCGGAAAGTCTTTGGGAGAAAGATGCTCGGTGATGCCGTGCTGCAGCCCGAGGCGTATGAGTCCGGCAGTAGCGAGGACTATGGCGTCGTAGTCTCCTCGCTCGAGGCGCTCGAGGCGTGTCGGTACGTTGCCGCGGAGCTCGAGCAATGTCAGGTCTGGCCGCGCACGTGTCAGGAAGGCGCGTCGCCGCAGGCTGCTCGTACCGACGCGGGCGCCCTGAGGCAACCGCGCTAGCGGCGCACCCGCACGGCTGATCAGCGCGTCCCGCGGGTCCTCACGCCTCAGGACTGCCGCTAGCTCGAGCTCCGGTTCCATCGTGGTCGGCAGATCCTTCAGGCTGTGCACCGCGACATCGATCCTGCCGTCGAGCAGCGCTCGGTCGATCTCTTTGGTGAAGAATGCGCGGCCGCGCACCGCCCACAGCGGCACGTCGGCACGCATGTCTCCCGTCGTGGTGATGGGAACCAACTCCACCGGCGGCGCGCCAGGCAGCGCACGGATCAGCGTCTCGACGTGACGCGCCTGCCACAGCGCGAGCGCGGACGCGCGCGTGCCGATCCGGAGCGTCTGCCCACCCTTCGATGCGCTCGTGCCGCTCAACATTCCCCCTCGGACATGAACCGGTAGCCGACACCCCAGACGGTCAGGAAATGCCGCGGATTGGCAGGGTCGCGCTCGAACCGCTTGCGCAGCCGCAGGATGAAGTTGTCCACCGTGCGCGTCGAGGGGAAGACGTCGTAGCCCCACACCCGCTCGAGCAGATCCTCCCGCGAGACGATCTCTCCCGGCCGCTCGGCCAGAACCTTCAGGATCATCGCCTCCTTCTCCGTCAGCTCCTGTGCGACGCCGTTCCAGGAGCGGGCGCGGAAGGCGCGGAAGTCGACCTCGTTGCCGCCGAAGCGCAGTGTCCCGCCTTCGGCGGCCGATGCGCTCTGATACCAGTCCCAGCGGCGCAGGATGGCCTTGACGCGCAGCAGCAGCTCGCGCAGGTGAAAGGGCTTTGCCAGGTAATCATCACCGCCGGCCTCGAGGCCGCGTACGCGGTCGGCGGGGTCCCCGCGCGCGGTGAGGAAGAGCACCGGGGTGTTGTCGCCACGCTCGCGCAGCGTCCGGCAAACGGTGAAACCGTCGACCTCCGGCAACATGACATCCAACAGGACGAGGCCACAGGGTGTCCCGTCCAGCCACTCGAGGGCCCGCCGGCCATCCGCGACCGAGTCGACCTCATAGCCCTCGGCACGCAGGTTCTCCACGACACCCGCGGTCAGGTGCGGATCATCCTCCACCACCAGGATGCGGCGTGCGTACTCGGCAGATGCGGTCACGAGTGCTCCCGCCGCGCGGCTGGCCCGGTAACGGGGGGCTCGCTGCGCACGGTCGGATCGGACGATGGAGCCTCATGCGCCGCGCCTGCCGGCCAGGTCAGCACGAAGGCGGCCCCCTGGCCGACGCCTGCGCTCTGCGCGCTGACTCGACCGCCCGCAAGCTGCATGAGGCGCCGGACGATGTAGAGGCCGAGCCCGGTTCCGAAGTGGCTCCCGCCTCCTCCCGGGTGCAGCCGCGAGAATTTCTGGAAGAGCCGTGTGCCATCGCCCGGCCGGAAGCCGACGCCGCTGTCACGGACCGTCAGCTCGATCTCACCGGCGATCCTCCTTCCGGTGAAGGAGACGCTGCCGCCACCGATCGGCGCGACCGCCGCAAGCGCGTTTTCCAGCACGTTGCGCAGAATCACATCGAGCGCCAGCGGGTCGGCCATCACTTCCAGCCCGTGCCCGATCTCGGCGCCGACGCGGATCCGGTCCTTGGCGGCGCGTTCCTCGAAGCTCGCGATCACTCGGGCAACGGCGTCGCCGAGATCCACCGGCTCGCTCTTGAGGTCGATGCGGCCGCGATCGAGCCGCATGCTCTCGAGGATCTGCGTCACCATGCCTTCCATGCGCCCGAGGTCGGAGAGCATCCGCTCGATCAGGGCGCTGGAATGCTCGGGCGAGAGCGGCCGCATCGCCATCGTCTCGAGCGACAGCTGCAGGCTCGCGAGCGGTGTCTTGAACTGGTGCGACACCAGGGCCAGGAAGCTCTCCTGCTCCTGGATGACCCGCGCCTCCGCCCGTAGCGCGCGAGCGATCACTGCGATACATACGGCAAGGGCGATGATGAAGAACGAGCCCTCCCAGGCGTATTGGGCGATGTGCCGCCGCTCCTCGGCAATGAGCCCTCGGTCGACATCCGGGGAGAGCGCGGCCTGTTGGCCGGTCACCATGATGCCCGGCATCAGCGCATGCACCCGCTCCCCGGGTATCCCTGCATCGAGCAGCGCCTGCGCGGCGCCGACCTGCTGCGCATAGACTTCGTGCATCTCCCGGACTTTGTCGACGGCAAAGCGGTGCTGGTCGAGCAGCCACCAGCCGACTTCCACAGCCGACACCAGCACCAGCGCCAGCGCCGTGAGTTGGAATAAGCGCGGTGCCTTCATCGCCGGGACGTCAACCGAGGTTGGCGAGCGCCGAGTGCAGGCTCTGCGCGAGGCGCTCGAGGTCCGCGCCCGTGTGGGCGAGCGAGAGGAAGCAGGCCTCATACGCCGAGGGCGGCAGGTAGATGCCTTCCGCCAGCATCGCGTGAAACAGCGCCGCGAAGCGGTCCACCGCCTGCTGCGGGAGGGGCGCTGCCGTACGCGGGGCGCCGCCTTCGTGCAGCGACAGCCAGAAGAGCGATCCGACGCGCACCAGCTGAATCGGAAAGCGCGCCTCCTGCAATACCGGGTGCAACAGCCGCTCGAGCTGCTCGCCCAGTGCCTCGAGCCTCTCCCAGCCGTTGCCGGCACTGAGGGCATCGAGCGTCGCGATCCCGCTGGCCATGGCGACGGGATTGCCGGAGAGAGTCCCCGCCTGGTAGGTGTCCCCGTCCGGCGCGAGCCGCGCCATGATCTGCCGCGGTCCTGCGAAAGCCCCGACCGGCATCCCGCCACCGATCACCTTGCCGAAGGTGGCGAGGTCCGGAACGAGACCCAACCGCTCCGCCGCGCCGCCGCGAGCGAGCCGAAAGCCGGAGATGACCTCATCGAAAATGAGCAGCGCACCGTGCTCGCGCGTGACCGTGCGCAGCCGCCCGAGGAATTCCCGGCGCTGCGGCAGCAGCCCGTGGTTGGCTGGCACCGGCTCGATGATGACTGCGGCAATTCGCTCGCCGTCGCGACCGAAGAGCGCATCCAAGGCCGCCTCATCGTCGAGTGGCAACACGCGCGTGCACGCAGTGAAGGCTTCCGGGACCCCTGCGGAGGAGGGCCGCCCGAAAGTGGCGAGGCCGGAGCCCGCCGCAACCAACAGATGATCCGCATGACCGTGATAGCAACCGGAGAATTTTACGATGAGGTCGCGTCCGGTGAACGCGCGTGCGAGGCGGATCGCACTCATAACCGCCTCCGTGCCGGATGACACGAGACGCACTTGCTCGATGCCAGGATAGGACGCGACTACGCGCTCGGCCAGCTCGACCTCCGCAGGACATGGTGCACCGAACGTCGTTCCCTGCCGGCAGGCCTGTGCGACCGCTTCGACCACTGTCTGGTGTGCGTGGCCCAGTATCAGCGGTCCCCAGGAGCAGACGAGATCGAGATAACTGCGTCCATCGGCATCCGTGAGATACGCTCCGCGGCCGTTGACGAAGAAAAGCGGCGTCCCGCCTACGGCCCGGAATGCGCGCACCGGCGAGTTGACCCCGCCCGGAATCACGCGGCTCGCGCGCTCGTAGAGCTGCGCCGAGCGCGGATGCGATCGCGTGGGACTGCCTTCTGCTGAGTGGCTCATCGGGGTCCTATGGTAGTGGCTCTTCGGCTGCCGGCTCGGAGCGTTTTCCGCGATGGAGGCGCGCCTCCCGGAAGAACGCCTCGATGACCTCCGGGCTCGCGTGCGCGGCGGCCGTGCGCATCCCGGCTATGGGCAAATGTGCGAGACGGCGTGCGAGCCGCGACGTCAGATGCTGCAATGCTTCGCGCTGATCCTCCGTCAGGCTGCGCAGCTCCGCCGCAAGCGCCCGGTCGAGCTCTTCCGCCGCGATCCGCTCGAAGCTGTCGCGCAGCTCAGCGAGCCTCGGACCGATGGCGCGGCTGGCCATCTCCTCACGCAGCCGTGCCAGCCGCTCGTCGATGGCGGCGCGTACGGGCGCCAGGCGCAGGAGCTCGGTCACGCGCTGCGCCTGCACTTCCTGCACGAGCTCGTTCATACCGACCCTGCTGATCCCCGCGCGCCGCGCCTCATCGGCATCGACATTCGGAGGCACGCCGAAGTCGATTGCCAGCGGGGCACCCGTCGGACGGTGATCCGATCGCGCCAGCGACGCCTGCCTGGCGCTCTCGGCAAGGAGCTGCAGTGAGCGGCCATCGAGCACCGGCTCGCCGCCGCCCGCTGCCAGCACCAGCGCCGCGACCGCCACAGGACGCTCGCGGAACTGCTCTAGGGGCAGTGCGTGCCCGGAGACGCTCGCGGCGAACTCTGTCGCCGGCGCGAGTGTGCGGTTGACGATGAGGAGCGGCACCCCGGCGCGATGCAGCATGAGACCGCAGCGCCGCGTCATGGGCGAGACCCCGATCAGGGCGACCGTTTCGGGGCTGCCGGCCAGGTGATCCAGCACGCGAACGGCCGCGAGATCGGCGAGCGAGCGCGACCGTGCCCCGGCCTGCAGGCGCTGCACCCGATTGGCCATGCCGAGTGCCTCACCGACCAGCCGGTCGAGCAGCGGGCCGCTCGTTCCAGCAGCGCGGGCCGCCTCCCAGGACGCACGCAGCTGTGCGGTGATCTCACGCTCGCCGGCCTGAGCTGAGTCGAGCCCGCATGCGAGCAGCAGCACGTGCTCGAGGGCCGACTCGCCGGCCCAGGCCCGCAGCAGGCGCGACGCCTGTCCCGGTGCGCAGCGCCCGCCGCCCAGATGCTCCAGGGCAGCCTCGCGCAGGTCGCCGGCAGACTCGCCATCCCGGGTGGCAAAGAGAAGCTCGACCCGGTTGCAGGTGCCGAGATAGAGAAGCTCAGAGACTTTCAGCGCCTCGCGCAGCGAGGGCAGGCGGGCCTCGAGATCGGCCTTGGGAATGGAGAGTCGTGCGACGTCGTCAATACCGGCATGCCGGTACGACAGGCCCACGACGCCGATCTGGTGCATGGGCCAAGCAGACCACGGCCCCCCGCGTGATGTGTCACAGAACCATCACGACGCGCATCCGGCCATTGCGGATGCGCAGCGTGACGTCATTTACGCCCGCGCAGCAACCCCATGAGCAGCAGCCCCGCCGCGAAGCCGACCCCGAGCGCCCAGGCTGTCGACTGATACGGCTGGGACTCTACGCTGTGCTGCAGGTCACCCCATCGCGACTTGGCCCAACGCTGCGCCTGATCGGCACGCTCGCGCGCGGCGCTCTTTGCCTTCGCTGCGGTGTCGCTCGCGGTTTCCGCCATACGCTCCGCCTGGCGCCTGGCCTCATCGGCGGCGTTGTCGCCGCTCGTCGAAGTAAAACTCGGATTCATGGTAGCGACCTCCTGGTACGTTCTCTTCGCGGTCAACGGAGGCCGCTATCGAAAGTTCCGGCGGAGCAGAGTCCCTACAGCCGGATCAGCCCTCTCTTGTGGGCGACGGCGACCGCCTCAGTCCGGCTGATGGCATCGAGCTTGGTCAATATCGATTTCACGTGCGTCTTGGCGGTCCCTTCCGTGATCGAAAGGCGCCGCGCGATATCCTTGTTGCTCCTGCCCTGAGCCACCAGCTCGAGCACGTCCAACTCCCTCTGCGTCAGGCTGGGCTTCCCCATTCTCTGCAACGCTTTCGCTGCCACCGACGATGAGGTATAGGGCCGATCCTCACTCACGGCCCGGATCGCCGACAGGATCTCCTGCCGCGGCGCGTCCTTCAGCAGATATCCCTTCGCCCCCTGGCTCAAACACTGGAAGATGTCCTCATCCCCGTCATAGGTCGTCATGATGAGGATCCGCGCCTTGGGGTTGATCTCGAGCACCCGCTGCACGACCGCCACTCCATCGCGTTTCGGCATGCGCAGGTCGAGCACCAGCACATCGGGCTGATGCTGCTCGTAGAGCCCAATGGCCTCATCCCCATCGCCGGCTTCCGCGACCACCTCCATGTCCGCCTGCTGGTTCACCATCGCCGCCAGCCCGTCCCGCACCACCGGATGATCGTCCGCGAGGATCACCCGGATCTTCTTCTTCGTCAGTACCGCGACCATTATGCAGCCGCCTTGCGCTTCGCCAGCCGCACGCTCACCCGCGTGCCCGCGCCCGGTTGACTCTCGATCTGCCACTCTCCTCCGATCGCGCTCGCCCGCTGACGCATGCTCGTGAGGCCAAAGCCCTCGCGCGCATACAGCTCCGGTCGCTGCTCCATGCCACGCCCATCGTCCTCCACTGCCAGCACCCAGTGCGCCGTCTCATCCGTCATGGTGATGCGGACGGCCTGCGGCCGCGCATGGCGCACCGCGTTGCTGACTGCCTCCTGCGCGATGCGCAGCAGTTCGTGCTCATGCTCCGGCTTGAGGCCGGTGATGATGCCGCCACCGTCGAAGGTGCACGTCACACCGCCCGGAACCGTCGAGCGCTCGGCGAGTTGCCGCAGCGCCAGCTCGAGCCCCGCGCGCCGTGTCTGATCGAGCCGCAGCGCCATCACCGAGCGCCGCGCCTCTGCGAGACCTTCGCGGGCGAGGTCGCGGATGCGCGTGAGCGTCAGCGCCAGTCCCGAGTTCTTCTTCTTGCAGGACGGGAATTCCTCCACTGCGCCGAGCTGCATCAGAATCCCCGTGAAGGCCTGTGCCAGGCCATCGTGGATTTCCTGCCCGATGCGCGCCCGCTCGACCAGCACCGCCGCCTCCTTCGCCTGGTAGGCGAGGCGGGTGAGCTGCACGGCCAGCGTCGCCTGCTGGGCAAGCGCCACCAGGAGCTCGCTGCGTTGCACGTCGTGTGCGGTGCGCCGGAATCGCAGGATGAGGAAGCCCACGTTGCGGGAGCCGAACACGAGCGGATACACCACGGTGCCGGCATAGCCCTCCTGCCGGTGGAAGGCGAGCATGCCCGGCCAGAACTCCTCCGACTGCTGCTCGACATCGAGATACATGGGCTCCGTCGGCTTGGTGAACCGGTCGCCGAAAGAGGAGCCGTTGATCGGCACACTGACGGGATAGGGCGGCTCTTCGATGCGGCCGTCCCTGACGTGCGCCGCGATCCGCCATTGCTGCAGGCTGTCCTTGGAGACGACGACCGCGCCCGAGGCCGCATCGAACTGGCGGGTCGCTTCCAACAGCACGTGACCAAGGAAGCCGTGCAGGTCGGGCTCGCTCGCCAGACGCTCGAGGTTGCCGCGGATGACAGCGTTGGCTTTTGCCAGCTCCGCCACGCGTTCCTCGGCCGCGCGCTCACGTTCCCGTCTCATGTCGTCGATGAGGCGCTGACGGTGCAGCGCGGCGCCAATGACGCCTGCCGCGTTTTCGAGAGCCGCAAGCTCCGAGGAGTCGATTGCGCGACGCTGCCGCGTGTTGTCGAAGCCCACGACGCCGATGAACTCTCCGGCGACGAAGATCGGTACGATGGCCTTGGTCTTGGTGCCGATGCCTTCGAAGCCCGTGACACCCCCACAATTGACGGGTGACTCACTCTTGTTGAGGCAGACGCTCCGTCCGGCGCGCAGCTCTGCCGACACGGCGGAGAATTGACGCTCATCACACATGCACACCGCAGGATCGTCGATGTGCGGCGGCACGCCTTCGGCAGTCCACTCGCTGACCACCACCAGGAGGGGCTCGCCCTCCGGGCCCCGCCGCGCCAGCATGACGTTGACCCGATCCACATGGGCCGCCTCGCCGATGAGCCGCAACACTGCGGGAATGGTGCCGCGCACGTCGGGAGCCTCGAGGAGCATCCGGCTCGCCTTGGCGGAGGCCACGAGCAGCGCCTCGCGGCGCCGCAGGGACTCGTTGATCTGGCTCAGCTCCTCCGTACAGGGGGTGGGCCGCGTCAGAGTCTCCAGATGGGCCAAGGTCGGATCGACCACGGAAACGCTCATGAGACATCTCTCTATCGGGAAATCGAGGCGTCAGTGTACCTCGGCAGGGGGGCTGTCTCCCAACCACCCCCCAGCGCCTTGTAGACGGCGATCAGGCTGGTAGCGGCCTCCGTACGGCTGCGCGCCAGGGCATCCTCGGTCTCGAGCTGCGTCCGCTCCGCATCGAGGACCGAGAGAAAGTCCACCATACCGCCCTTGTAGCGGATCTCGGCAAGCTTGGCGGCGGTGGCGCTGGCACGTGCCGCTTTCTCGGCATTCAGCAGCTGGTCGCGGTCCCGCGCGTGCGTGACCAGGGCATCTTCGGTCTCCTCGAGCGCGTTCAGCACCGTTCCGTGGTACTGGTCCAGGGCAATTACCGCTCCGGCACGCGCGCCGGCAATCTCGGCGTGCACACGGCCGAGGTTGAAGGCGGCCCAGGTGATGCCGGGCCCGATCATGTAGCTGCGCGAGGCCGCGGAGCCCAGCCCGGCAGGCTCGGCAGCCGCGTAGCCGAAGTTGCCGGTGAAGGTGACTTTAGGGAACAGGTCCGAGACGGCCACTCCAACGAGGGCCGTGGACGCAGCCAGGTTGCGCTCCGCGGAGCGAATGTCGGCGCGGCGCCGCAGCAACTCCTCCGGGGTGCCGACCGGCACGATATGCGGCAACGGTGGCAGATCATGCGGGGCGCTCAGCACGCCCGTCAGCGCGTCCGGGTCGCGGCCGGTCAGGACGCCGAGCCGGTGAATGGAGCGGGAGACGGCGGCATCCAATGGCCCGATGGTCGACAGCGTCGTGCTGAGCTGTGACTGTGCGCGCGCCACGTCGAGATCCGTTCCGCTGCCCGCCTCGAGCTGCGCCTGCGCGAGCGCCAGGACCTGCTGTTGGTTCTTGACGTTGGCGCGAGCGACCGCGAGCTGGGTCTGCTCGCCGCGCAGCTCGAAGTAGTTGCGCGCGACTTCGGCGATCACGGATACCTGCGCATCGTGCAGGTTGGCGATCTCGCCCTCGAGCTGCGCGTTGCGCGCCTCGATGCCACGGCGCACGCCGCCGAAGAAATCAAGCTCCCAGGTGGCATCGAAGCCGGCGTCATACAGCTTGCTCGTGTAGGCGCCGCCTAAGGGGTTCTCGACCGCCGGCACGCGTTGCTTCGTGTACCCGGCTGAGGCGGTGACCGTCGGGGCGAGGTCGAAGCGCGACTCGTTGCGCAGCGCTCGCGCCTGCACGAGGCGTCCGAGCGCGACGCGCAGATCGTAGTTCGCTGTCAGAGAATCGCTGATCAGGCCATTCAGCACGGGATCGTCGAACTGCTTCCAGAACTCCGTCTGCGTGGGCGCGTGGGAATAGACATCGCCGGATGCAGGTGTCTCCCCGGTCGTCTCCTGCGTAGTTGCCGTCGTCGGGAACTGCGTCGCCACCTGAGTCGTGGGGTGATGGTAGTTCGGGCCGACGGCGCAGCCGGACAGCGCGACACTCACAAAGAACGCGATGATGGATTTACGCATGAGATGTATCCGCGGAAAGTTGCCTACTCGCGCCGGACGTCGCGGCCTCCTGGCTGCGACCCGTGATCCGACGGATGAGGACGTAGAAAACCGGCGTCAGGAGCAGGCCGAAGAAGGTGACGCCCAGCATACCGGCAAACACGACAGTGCCGAGCGCGTGACGAATCTCCGCCCCTGCGCCGCTCGCCAGCATCAACGGCACGACCCCCATGATGAAGGCGAAGGAAGTCATCAGGATCGGCCGCAGACGCAGGCGAGCGGCATGCAATACGGCGGAGACCGCATCCTGGCCCTGCTCCTCCTGCAGGTGCTTCGCGAACTCGACGATCAGAATCGCGTTCTTGCAGGCTAGACCCACGAGGACGATGAGTCCCACCTGGGTAAACACGTTGTTGTTGCCGTGATCCAGGATGACGCCCGTGATCGCTGCGAGCAGACACATCGGTACGATCAGAATGATCGCCAGCGGCAGCGTCAGGCTTTCGTACTGTGCCGCCAGCACCAGGAACACGAACAGCACGCAGAGCGGGAAGACGATCGCGGCGGTGTTGCCTGAGATCAGCTGCTGATACGAGAGGTCGGTCCACTCGAACGACATGCCGGGCGGCAGCGCGTTGTGCAGGATCTTCGTCATCGCCGCCTGCGCGGTTCCCGACGAGAAGCCGGGTGCCGGGCCGCCGTTGATGTCGGCCGCCGTATAGGCGTTGTAACGATCCACGATGTCGGGACCGAAGCTGCGGTTGACCGAGAGGAACGAGCCGAGGGGGATCATCTGCCCATCGGCATTGCGTGTCTCGAGCGTCGAGACGTCCTCGATATTGGAGCGGAACGGCGCATCAGCCTGCGCGATCACCTGGTAAGTGCGCCCGAAGCGGTTGAAGTCGTTGACATACAGAGACCCGAGGTAGACCTGCAGCGTCTGGAAGACATCATCCAGGTTCACGTGGTCCTGCATCACCTTGACGCGATCCACATTCACGTCGAGCTGTGGCACATTCACCTGATAACTGCTGAAGAGGCCGGCGAGCGCCGGGTTCTGATAACCCTGCTGCAGCGCCTTCTGCACGGCGGCGTAGAGCGCGTTCGGGCCGAGGTCGCCCCGATCCTCCACCTCCAGCTTGAAGCCACCGAGCGTTCCGAGGCCCATCACCGGCGGCGGCGGGAACACGACGACCATGCCCGCCTGGATGGCGGCGAGCTTCTGGTTGAGCGCGGCGGCGATCGCCCCGGCGGAAAGCGCCTTGGATTTTCGCTGGTCGAACGGCTTCAGGCCGAAGAAGACGAGGCCTGCGCTCGAGCTCGGCACGAATCCGTTCACCGACATGCCGGCGAACTGCACGGCGTGCTCGACGCCGGGCTGGTGCATGCCGATGTCACCGATCTGCTTGATGACCTCCTCGGTCCGCTCGAGCGAGGCAGCCGGAGGCAGCTGCGCGATCGCGACCAGGTATTGCTTGTCCTGGTCCGGAATGAACCCGTGCGGCACGGTCGCGAAGCCGAAGTACGCGAGCCCGATGAGGCCTGCGTATACCGCAACCGCGATGCTGGTACGGCGCACGGTACCGACGACGGCGCGCTGATACGCGTTACCGGCACGCTCGAATCCGCGGTTGAACCGGCGGAAGAATCTGCCGAACAGGCGATCCATTACGCGGGTCAGCACATCACGCTTCGCGCCATGAGGCTTCAGCAGCACCGCGGCGAGCGCGGGGGACAGTGTCAGTGAGTTGAATGCCGAGATCACCGTCGAGATCGCGATGGTGAGCGCGAACTGGCGATAGAACTCACCCGTGAGTCCGCTCACGAAGGCGACCGGCACGAACACGGCGCAGAGCACCAGGGTGATGGCGATGATCGGCCGGCTGACCTCACTCATCGCGGATTTCGCAGCCTCGCGAGGGCTCTGGCCGCTCTCTATATGGCGCTCGACGTTCTCGACGACGACGATCGCATCGTCGACCACGATGCCGATCGCCAGTACCAGGCCGAAGAGGGACAGGGTGTTGATGGAAAAACCGCAGGCCAGCAGCACCGCGAACGTGCCGATGATCGACACCGGCACTGCGATGAGTGGAATGATCGACGCGCGCCAGGTCTGCAGGAACAGGATGACCACCAGCACGACGAGCAGCACCGCCTCCAGCAGCGTGTGCACGACCGCTTCGATCGACTGGCGCACGAATACGGTCGGGTCGTAGACGATGCTGTAGCTCAGGCCCTGCGGGAAGTCCTTCGAGAGCTGCGCCATGGTGGCGCGCACCTCATCGGAGAGCTGCAGCGCGTTGGATCCGGGGGCCTGGAACACCGGGATGGCCACCGCGGCCTGGTTGTCGAGGTAGCTCTGGATGCCGTATGCCTGTGCGCCCATCTCGACCCGAGCGACGTCACCCAGGTGGACCACCTGCCCATTGGCACCGGTCTTGAGGACGATCTCACGGAATTGGTCGGGCGTTTGCAGCCGCCCCATGGCATTCAGCGCGAGCTGAAAGTCCGCGCCCGGATCGGGCGGGGCGCCGATCTGGCCGGCGGCCACCTGGATGTTCTGCGCACGGACGGCATTGATCACATCACCGGCAGTCATGTTGAGGGCTGCCAGCTTTTGCGGGTCGAGCCAGATCCGCATGGCGTAGTCGCCGCCGCCGAAGATCTGCACGTCGCCCATTCCTGGCAGCCGGGCCAACACGTCACGGACGTTGCGCACGGCGTAGTTGCGCAGGTAGAGCGTGTCGTACCGGTTGTCAGGGGAGTAGAGGTGCACCACCATCGTCAGGTCCGGTGAGCTCTTGGTGGTCGTGACCCCGAGGTTGCGTACCTCATCGGGCAGACGCGGCAGCACCTGGGAGACGCGGTTCTGTACCAGCACCTGTGCACGATCGACGTCCGTGCCTACACGGAAAGTGATCGTGAGCGCCATCGATCCGTCCATGCTCGCCGTCGAGGACATGTAGAGCATGTTCTCGACACCGACGATCGACTGCTCCAGGGGCGCAGCGACAGTCTCCGCGACGACCTTCGGGTTCGCTCCCGGATAGGTGGCGCGCACGACCACAGATGGCGGTACGACCTCCGGGTACTCGCTGATCGGCAGCTCGATCATCGCGATCGCGCCGGCGATCGTGATGAAGGCGGACAGAACCGCCGCGAAGATCGGGCGCTCGATGAAGAAGTGGGAGAGTTTCACCGGTTCATCCTGGTGGAGGTGTGGCGGGAGTTCCCGTCGGCGTCCGCAGTCAGGTGCGTATCGTCGGTCGGGGAGGGGCTGTCGGCCGCGTGCTGAGCCACCATGGCGGCGTGAGCCTGATCATGGGAGCCCATGGCGACGAGTTGCGGATTGACCTGCATGCCCGGGTGCACGCGCATCAGGCCATCCACGACGACGGCGTCGCCGGCGTGCAGTCCGCTGCGTACGACGCGAAGCCCGTCGACCATCGGCCCGAGCTCGACCGGCCGGTACTGAAGGTGATGGCTCTGATCGACCACGAGCACGAAGCGCACGGTCTGATCGGTGCCGATGGCGCTGTCGTTGACCAGCACGGCCTCGTAGCGGTTGTTGCCGATCAGCTTCACGCGGGCGAACAGTCCCGGCACGAACGTGTCGTTGGGATTGGCCAGCAGGGCGCGGGCGTGGATCGTGCCGGTGCCCGGATCGAGTGCGTTGTCCATGAAGATGAGCTGTCCCTGGTGCGGGTAGCCGTTCTCGTCCTCGAGGCCTACGTACACGGGGTTGCCCAAGTCATTGGGCGCCGTGCGTGCACCTGTGGGCACATCCTTGTGTCCATCGATGTGGGCGTACTTCTCGAATTTGAGATAGGCCTGCTCATCTGCGTCGAAGGTCACGTAGATCGGATCGAGGGACACGACGGTCGTCAGCAGCGTCTGGCCGCTCGTGACGAAGTTGCCAGCCGTTATGATCGCGCGGCTCACACGGCCGGCGATGGGCGCCGTGACCCGCGTGAAGCTCAGATTGAGCGCGGCATCATCGAGAGCAGCCTTGGCAGCCTCGACGTCCGCCCCGGCCTGAGTGGCATTCGCGCTGCGGGTATCGAACTCCTCACGCGAGATGGCGCGGGCCGCGAAGAGCTTCACGGCGCGGGCCTGCTCCGACCTGGCCAGGGAGAGCTGCGAGCGGGCCTGGTCGAGCTGCGCCGCGGCATGCTGGTAAGTCGCCTGATAGGGACGAGGGTCGATCACGAACAGCACCTGGCCCTTTTTCACCATGCTGCCGTCCGTGAAGTTGACGGAGGAGATGTACCCCGTAACTCGGGGACGCACGTCGACATGGTCCACGGCCTCGAGGCGGCCGGTGAACGTCTCGGAGTCCGTGACGGTCCGCGCGACGACTCGCGCCACTGGCACCTGGGGGGGCGGCGGCGGTGCCGTCCGCGCCGCCGCCTGGTCGCTGGAGCAGCCGGAAAGCGTCAGAAACGTCGCAGCAACCGCAGCGGCGAGCGAAGCGAAAGCGATGGATCGATTGCGCACGATGAGACTCCCTCAGGGTTCCTGCTTGTAGACGCGGCCGAGCCCCACGGATCGACAGCGGGGGTGCGGAATTTATGTGTTGCGCAAGCGGTTCCGGTATGGCTCGCGCGGAGGGGCTCCGGAGCATCCGGAGACGGGGGGAAAGCTCCCCCTTAGTAGGTAGATACGGCGGGTCAAGCCTCGCACGGCCCTGGGCGCGCGGGCTCGCCTGCTGTTCCAGCTGCTGCTGGGGCTCGTTACATCGTCGCGGAGTGCACTCCGCCCACGAGCGGCGGGGGCTGGATGCCGGGCCGACGGATCTCCTGCCGGAGGGTGGGACGGCGTCTGCGTTGTGACAGCTCGGTCGATACCCACTTGCCGGTCTCGATGGATCGATTCAATGCCTCGATTACCCTGACGTCGGCAATACCTTCCTCACCGGACGGCTCCGGCTCCATGTCATGGAGGATGCAGTCGGAGAAGTAAATGAGCTCCGGCGCGAACTGGTCGCTCTTCTCATAGCGCTTCTCACGTTTGCGCTTGCCGAGGCGCAGCGTGTACTCCACACCCTGGGCATATTCGTATGCCGGATCGAGCGTGATGCTGCCCTTGGTGCCCACGATTTCGTAGGCAGAGCGGTCCGCACCCCCGAAGCTGCAGGTGAACGAGGCGATCCGCTCCTGCGGAAACTTCATCACCACGGCCACCGTCTCGGGGATTTCCTTGAAGCGCTGATCGCGCCGCGTCACTGCCGTGGCTAACACGGCGGTTGGCTCCGCCGCGAATGCGGCGCGGGCGGCGTTGATGCAGTAGATGCCTATGTCGTAGAGCGGTCCGCCGCCGAGCTTGCGGCTGCTGCGGAAATTCTCCGGCGCCACCTGCATCGAAAAATTGGAGCTGAAGAAGCGCAGGTCTCCCAATGTCCCGGAGTGCGCCATCTCCACCGCTTCCAGATTGCCCCGCTCGAAGTGCAGCCGATAGGCGATCATCAGCTTGACCGCGTTCTCCCGGGTGATCTCGATCATCCGTTCACAGTCGCTCGAAGTGACTGCCATCGGCTTCTCGCAGAGCACATGCAGGCCCGCGCGCGCCGCGCGCTCCGTGTACTCGCGGTGCATGGAATTTGGCAGCGTGATGTAGACGGCATCGATCTCGCCGCTCTCGAAGAGCTCGTCTGCCTCTTCGTAGCTGCAGACGCGGTTGATGCCGTAACGCCGGGAGAGCTTTCGCAGCTTCTCCGGGTCATCGGAGACCAGAGCCGCCAGCGTGCTGTTCTGCTGCGCCTGGAAGAATGCCGGCAGTATCGCGATCTGCGCGATGTGGCCGAGGCCGAGGACTGCGTAGCGGACGGTCCCGGCCAATGTCGCGCTCTCGGTGGCCCGGCGGGTACCGCCTCGACCGCGGTTCCTGCGGGCGGGGACTGCGGTGGCGCCGTCGTCGTTGGCGGCCGCCAGGGGCAGTGGAACGGCGCGTTCCGGTCTGCCGGCGCGGCGGCTCGGGGTCCGAGAGCTCCCCGTGGCGGCGGCTTTGCGGGTCGGGGCGCGGCGAGGGATGGATGATCGCGTAGCCATGCGCGCGGCGAAGCAAGCGCGATGCCGCGATGCG
>Ga0134128_10002087_pt1 | contig 24976 bp, 21 predicted proteins | sample KB31754_FD_96462 | JGI IMG/M metagenome (GOLD analysis project Ga0134128, IMG submission 96462) | Terrestrial soil microbial communities with excess Nitrogen fertilizer from Kellogg Biological Station, Michigan, USA - KB3-175-4 | ecosystem: Environmental > Terrestrial > Soil > Unclassified ...
GCGGGAGATTCTCGATGTCGCGTGGGAGTTGGTGCGGGCCGATGGTCTCAGTGCGTTGTCGATGCGGGAGCTGGGCGCGCGCGTCGGGTTGCGGGCCCAGTCGCTCTACGTCTATTTCCCCTCCAAGCACGCCATCTACGACGCGATGTTCACCAACGCCAACCGCGAGCTACTCGACCGGCGTCGCGCGCTGGACCCGCCCGCCGACCCGACGGCGGCGTTGCGCGAACTGGCCCACCAGTTCGTCGAATTCTGCACCGAGGACACGGTGCGCTATCAGCTACTGTTCCAGCGCACCATCCCCGGCTTCGAGCCATCGGAGCAGTCCTATGCGGTGGCGCGTGAGGTGCTCGACTGGGGGCGTCGAGTACTGGCCGATGTGGGCGTCACCGACCCCGCTGACTTCGACCTCTACACCGCGCTGATCGCCGGGCTGGTCGCGCAGCAGAACGCCAACGAGCCGGGTGGGGACCGGTGGACCCGTCTGCTGGACCGGGTGATCGACATGTTTCTCGCCGAGGTGGCTCGGCGGAATTCCAACACTGATGCGACACTGCCCCGGGAGCCCTCATGACTGCCCCAGCCCCTCACGACGTGCTGCCCTACCAGATCGCCGAGGACACTTTCCTGATCTCCTGGGGGTTGGACGCCCCACCGGTTGGTCATTTCCCCATGCATTCGATGCTGATCCGGGGCCGGGAGCCGGTCATCGTCGACACCGGCGCGCCGGCCTCCCGCCAGCAGTGGCTGGCCACCATGGCCGAGTTGGTCGATCCGGCCGACGTCCGGTGGATCTTCCTGTCCCACGACGACCGCGACCACGCCGGAAACCTGCTGGCTGTGCTCGACGCGTGCCCGAACGCGACCCTGCTCACCACGTGGTTCAGCATCGGCCGGATGGCCGAGGAGTGGGATACACCGCTGCCCCGCTGCCGGTTCGTCAACGACGGTGATCAGATCGACGCCGGCGACCGGGTACTCGTCGCAGCCCGCCCTCCGGTGTTCGACAATCCGACGACGCGCGGGCTGCTCGATACCTCGACCGGTGTGTTCTGGTCGGTGGATACCTTCGCCACCAACACGCCACAACGGATGCTCGAGGGTGATGAACTCGCCGACGATGAGTTCCGGGATGGGCAGTTCCTCGGTGCTCGGCTGGTCGCGCCGTGGCATCGCTACCTCGACCAGAGCAAGTGGGATAGCTGCGTGGACGGCGTCCGCCGCCTCGGCGCCACCATGATCGCCGGCTGCCACTCACCGGTGCTGCGCGGTCGGCGCGTCGAGCAGGCGTTCAACCTGCTGAGCCAGCTACCCGCGCTCGACCCGTGGCGGGAGTTCGACCAGTCCGATCTGGATGGCTGGCTCGCCGATGCGGGTGCATTCTCCGAGCCCGTCCCTGCCCCGTAGTCCCCCAAGGAGCTTGCCATGCAATCGACCGCCACAGCTGTCGAGCAGATCCCCTCGTTGGAACACGAGGAGGCCATGCGGCTGGCGCAGACGGAAGACCAGCGCCTGATCGAATTGGTCGAGGCTCTCACGCCGGAGGATTTCACCCGCCCGACCGACTGCATCGGCTGGGACGTCACCGCCGTGCTCAGCCATCTGCTGGGAATGCTCGAGCACAACGCCGATCCTGCTGAGGCGGCCCGGCAGTCCACGGCTGCGGGACAGCGGGCCGCGGCCAGCGGCGAGATGTGGATCAACGCGCTCACCGCGTTGCAAGTCGCCGAGCACGCCCACCTCAGCCCCGCGCAACTGGCCGAAGCCGTGCAAGCCGCAGTGCCGCGGTCACTCGCCGCGCGTCGCCAGGCGACGCCCGAGCAATGCGCCATGACATTCAATACGGGTCCGCCCGACGACGAAGAGTGGACCTACGGCTACCTCATCGACGTGATCCACACCCGCGATCCGTGGATGCACCGAATCGACATCTGCCGGGCCACCGGCATCGGGCTCACGCTGACGCCCGATCACGACGGGCGAATCGTCGCCGACGTCGTCGCCGAGTGGGCACGGCGCCACGGGCAACCCTTCACCCTGATCCTGGACGGGCCCGCCGGCGGCAACTACACCCACGGCACCGGTGGCCCGCAGCTACAGCTCGACGCGGTGCAGTTCTGCTGCCTGCTATCGGGCCGTGGAACCGGTGACGGCCTCCTCGCCCAGCAGGTGCCCTTCTGACCGACCGCACCGGCCAGCAGCGCCTGACTCCCGATATGGAGACATATCGGGAGTGGTCGGCGGCGCACCGGGGACTAGGCGCCGCCGGCGGTGAGCAGCATGTCGGTGGCGAACCCGGCTACCAGTCCGGTCCACAAACCCCAGTACAGCAGTGACCGGTGCCCGCCTCTCAGGGCGATTGCCACGAGTTGGATGATCACGTAGAGGATTGAGCCAGCGGCCAGGGTCAGGAACACCAGGCTGACCGGGTCACTGCTGAACTGACGGCCCACCAGTGTTCCGATCATCGTGGGCCCACCACCGATAAGGCCTAGTAGTAACAGGAAGCCCCATCCCGGTGTCTCGGTGTCGCTGGCCAGGGGGGCCACGATGCCGAATCCTTCAGTCGCGTTGTGCAGGGCGAATCCGGTCACCAGCACGGTCGCCAGTGCAATTTTGCCCTGGGCCGCGCTACCGCCGATGGCGAGGCCCTCACCGAAGTTGTGCAATCCGATTCCCACCGCGATCAGCAACGCGAGCCGGCGCGGCGCCGTCAAGCGGCTGGCCTCGCGGATCGCGAGCTCGTTGGCCGCCATCGCGCCCGGACCCAGGAACGGAACCGTGCCCTCTCCGACGAGCCACCGCTCGTACCCGGCCAGGGTCAACAGCCCCACTCCCAGTCCGGCGAAGAGCAGAGCACCGAAGCCGATCACCGGCGCCGCGCTGCTCGCGCCGTCGTGCACCTTCTCGAGGGTGGAGTCGATCATCTCCCAAGCATGGGTCAGTACGTCCCACAGGATGAATAGCAGGATGCCGATCGAGGTGGCGTTGAGGAACACTCGCACGGCGGGCGTGGTGCGGCTGTGACGTGGACTACGCAACCGGCCCAGCGGTAGCCCGAGCAGAATCGTGACCCCCGCGATGAAACCCAGGGCTAGCGTCTGAACGTTGTCCACGGGCAATCAACCGCCACTTCCGTTGAACCGCATTTGTCCCCCTACCCCTCGCGAGCTGCCAGCCTTCCGTCCATGAATAAGATCTGTCAAGAAGGCCGACGAGCGATTACAGAAAAGTGGCGCAACTGTGACGCCCGAGCGTCACCGGACGGTGATTGCGCGAACACCGAACGTGATCACTGGGCACAACTCACTGCTTATCCGAATTCGTCTGTTAGGCCATCCTCATGCGTTATTAGTTAGGCCGTACTCACCAATTCGCAGTCGACCACGCTGCCAGGCCATGACAAGCTGGGATCTCCGTGGCGACCGGAGCAATGAGTGGCTCGCGCTCAGCGACAAATTCACCCGAGCCGCCCGGGGGGAGCAGCGCAACATCTTTTCGAATGGCTCTGCAGCGTTGACAACCTGCATCAGTTCCGCTGGTCGAGCCCTCGAGTCAGGCCAATCAGGCCGAATCCAGGTCAGCGCGCGACCACTTGGTCACAGCCGGTGTGCGTCGCGGGACACGATATGTCACCAGATGCACACAGAAAGTGAGCCTGCGTGCGGGCGCAGAATCACTCGCCAAGCTCGCCGATGAAGTCTCCCGACATTGTCGGCCGAGAAAACATCGGGAAATCATAGGTGATGGCATTATCGTGCTGTTCGAGTGAGGTCGCGGCCATGCAGTCTGTGAGCGTAAGGACCTGATAACCGTGCTCGTATCCGGTCCGCATCGTCGACTCCACGCAACAATTGGTGAGAAAGCCCCCGAGAACGATCGTCGTAATGCCCTTACTACGGAGAATGAAGTCGAGGTTAGTGCTGGCGAAGGTGTCCAGGCCGCGCTTGCCCTCGATCACGATGTCGCCCTGTTGTGGCGCCAGCTCGTCGATGATGGCTGCGCCCCAGCTGCCTTTGACGAAGCACTGCCCGTCGACGACCCCTTTCAAGATCCCGTAGGGATGCGCGCTGAGCTCGCCGTAGCCTTCGGCGAAGGTGATGGGTGCATGCATGACCGTCACCCCGGCGGCCCGGGCCGCGTCGACGACCCGCTTTGTGTTGTCCAGCATGTTGGTCTTATCCATCACCCCTTCCACCGCGCCGTGCAGAGCGCCACCTTCGGAAGCGAAATCGTTCTGGTACTCGATCAGCACGACGGCGGTGGTCTTGGGGTCGATTGTCATGCCGGCCTCCTCTTCCCGGTGCGGTTGCCTACCGGCCGAGCCTAATGCTTGCCGGCGCATCATTGGAGGAGTCTGGTCACTGAGCCGGCCGGTCTGCGGTTGGCGCAGCCTGTCAGCCGGAGAATTCCGCCATGAATGAGCCCGAGCTGAGCGTCCAGTTCCGCTCGCCGATGGACCGCTGCCGTCGGGCGGCCGGCACGTCACGAGACGCGACTGCTCGGTGACGCGCCGACTGGGGCCGGGGAAGCCCCGCTTGCGGTAGCCCATTCGCGGCCCAGCGGAACTCGGTGCGTTAGTGAGAGATCTGATACAGGCGGGCGTAGTCGGCATTGCGGGCGAGTAGCTCACGGTGAGTGCCGGTCTCGGTGATGCGGCCGTGGTCGAGGTAGATGATCTGATCGACGTCGGTGACCGTGGTCAGGTGGTGTGAGATCACGATGGTGGTGCGCCCGGTCATGAGACGCCGCAACGGGGTTAGCAGGCGCGCGCCGGCTTCCGCGTCGAGGCCGGTGGTGGGTTCGTCGAGGATCAGCACGGGCGCGTCGCGGATCATGGCCCGGGCGATCGCGACGCGCTGGCGTTGCCCGCCGGACAGCAGCCGGCCGCGTTGCCCGACCCGGGTGCGGTAACCCTCGGGTAGGGCGGTGATGAACTCGTGGGCGTCGGCGGCCACCGCGGCGGCGATCACCTCGGGGTGGGTGGCGTCCGGACGGCCGGCCAGGATGTTGTCGGCGATGGTGCCGTCGAGCAGCAACGTCTCCTGCAAGACGACGGCCATGGCGGCGCGCAACCGGTCCGGGTCGAAGTTGCGGATATCGATCCCATCCAGGCGGATCGCTCCGGTAGCCGGATCATGCAGCCGAAGCAGCAGCTTGGTCAGGGTCGTCTTGCCTGCACCGCTGGTGCCGACCAGCGCGATGCTGCGACCAGTCGCCACGGTGAAGCTGACATCGCTCAACGCGTCGGCGGCGGTGCCGGGATAGCGGAAGCTCACCCGGTCAACCGACAGTTCGCCCTGTGGACGGCGCAACCGGACCGGGTGCGCCGGAGTACGGATCTCGGGCTGCGTGTCGAGCAGGTCGACGATGCGTTCGGCGCTGGCGGCAGCAGCGTAGACCGTGTTCGACAGCTGGCCGAGGCCGCGAACTGGGCTGTAGAGCTGGGAGAGGTAGACCAGAAACACCAACAGCCCGCCCAGCGAGATGCGATCGCCGGTCAGCTCCCACACTCCCATGCCGATGATGGCCAGGACACCGGTCACCTCGAGCAGGTCGGTCAGCGACGAGAACACCGCTCGGAGCCGGGTGGCCGCGAGCTCGGCGACGACACTGCCCCGGCTCTGCTCGGTGAAGCGAACGATCTCGGCTTGCTGGCGGCCATAAACCTGGATCAGGGCGGCATTACCCAGGCTCTCCTCGGCCACCGTGCTGATCGAGCCGCTGCGCCGGCGGACTTCTCGGGACGCGGCCTTGATCCGGACCGAGAAGAACCGGGCGGCCAGCCAGCACACCGGCACCGCCACCGATGATGCGAGCGCGAGCTGCCAGTTCAGGTAGCACAGGACACCGGCGAACAAGATGATCTTGATGACCTGCGCGATGGTTTCCGTCACCGCGGAGAGCACCAGCGTCTCGATCGCGCTCAGATCCCCGGTGAGCCGGCTCAAAATATCTCCCAGCGGACGCCGGTCGAAAAAATTCACCGACAGGGTCTGCAAATGGGAGAACACGCGGGTCCGCAGCCTGTGCAGGAAATTTTCACCAATCCAGGCTGCCAGGTAGCCATCGGCGAACTCCACGGCTGCGGCGAGTACAGTGATCGTCACATAGGCCAGCGCAATCGACCAGAACACGGCAAACTTGCGAACCACCAGCACGTCATCGATCAGCAGTTTGAACAACCAGATCGTGGCAGTATCGAGCAGCGGTGCCGTCACCACCAAAACCAGGCCGAGCCCCATCCAGCCTCGAAACGGTCGGGCGTCGGGCCAGAACAGTCTGAAGATATCCCGTGGGCGCAGGGCGGGTGCCGGCTGAGCCGGCCCTTCGGCTGTGACGAGGGCGGAAGGAATCAGCCACGCCACCAGTTGCCGCGGCGACCGCATCACGATTGTTCCCCGTTCAGCCCGGTGGGGGTCTCCTTCGAAAGACCCATGAAGGAGACCCCCGGTCACTCACTCGGTTTTATTTGCAGCGCCTTCTGCGCCGGCCTTCGTCCTTGTCGTACCAGTAGCCGTCATCCTTATCGCGCCGGCGCTTGCCATCTCGATCCGGCTTACCCTTCCAATCCCACGGCTTTGGCGCCATCTTCCCTTCCCTTCTCATTGAGGGAACGCCCTGCGCGTTCCCTTGAGCGACTGGTATTCACGTGAAATCCCGTTGCGCTGTCAGTTATGGCCTAGCGAGGTGTGAGCAGGCTGCACGCAACCTCATAATTTGCTGGGAACGATCACAGACGGTGACAGGCCGCACCGCGCGTCCGACGTCAGGCCCGGTTGACCACCACAGCCTCGGTAAGTAAGTAACATTGCGCGAGACCGGCGGTAGGTGTCGACTGCACGCGTTCGACCCAAGGGCAACAGTCGCTGTCGGCCCGAGGAGCTCGCATGACTAGTCACGAGCGCGCCCACCGAGACGCCGATGCTGGCAGTGTGTCACCCGTGATGGCCGGCCGTAACGCGGCGGTTGTGACGCCGCAGGATGTCGATTGGCTGGTGGACCACCTGCGGGCGGTGGTGGTGGCCAGCCCCACGGTGTGGGCCGGCCGGGGGATGACGCTGGGGCAGCTCACCGCGCTGCACGTCATCGGTGCACTGGCGCCGGTGGGGCTCACCGGCCTGGCTCAGGCTCTGGGTACCAGACCGCCGGCCACCTCTGCCATGGTAGATCGGCTGATCGACGCCGGGCTGGTGTGCCGAACCCCTGACCCAGCCGACCGTCGACGCATCCGGCTGAGCCTCACCGCCGATGCTGAAGCGATCATCGGAGACACCGACCGGGACACTGGCCGGCGCGTGCAGGCGGTGCTGCGCGGCATGGGCCGTAAGACCCGCCGCCACCTGATCGACGTTCTCGTGGACACCATCCGGCGGTCCGCCAAGTGATCGTCGCTGCTCAGGGCGCTGTCACGGAGCTGAGCCGGCATAACGCAGTGGCGATGCGCGCGCCAACCCGCGCATTGTTCAGCAGCAGCGCGTGGTTGGCGGCGATAGCTCGCGCTTCCAGGGCGCCGCTCACCGAAGCCAGCAGCCACGGAGTGAGGGCTTTTCCGGACACGCCCGCCGCCGCCGCGTCACGTAGCGCGCAGGCTGTCGCCTCCTCCACCTCGGCAGGCTCTAGTGCCTGATCTGCCGGGCAGGGGCAGGCGACGAGTACACCACCGCGCTGACCGAGCCGGCGCCAGCGGATGACACAGAATCGGGCGATGTCCTCGATCTCATCGGTGTGCTTGTCCAGCACGAGCCCGCTGCCGCGGGCATAGAAGGCGGGGAAATCCCGGGTGCCGAGCCCCACGACCGGAATGCCCAGCGTCTCGAGCGCCTCCAGCGTTTTCGGTAGGTCCAGAATGCTCTTCGCGCCGGCCGCGACTACGGCGACGGGATGCTGCGCGAGGGTGGGAAGGTCGGCCGAGACGTCGCCGGTATCCCCGCGGTGAACCCCCCCGATGCCGCCGGTGGCGACCACGTCGATACCCGCCGAGGCCGCAGCGAACACCGTCGCGGACACCGTCGTGGCCCCGTCCGCGCCCCGGGCGATCGCCCATCCGAGGTCTGCGACGGCGCACTTCAGCACGTCGCCAGGGCCGCCGAGGTGCTCGATCTCCTCGGGTGCCAGACCCACCCGCAGCCGTCCCCCGATGATCCCCACCGTCGCCGGCGTCGCGCCGGCCGCGCGCAGTGCTTCCTCAAGCGAATGAGCGACGTGAACGTTCACCGGCGCCGGCAGCCCGTGGGCGATCACGCTCGACTCCAGCGCCACGACCGGACGGCCCTCGGCAAGCGCCGCGCGGACGTCGTCCCGTACGCTTATCCACTCCACTGCGGCATTGTGCCAGCGACCTCGGCCGCAGAACCGGACTTGCCGCGCGATTGGTAGCCGGCAATCGAACGCGCCACGACAGCTGCCTCCTCACCGACACCGACCAGCAGCGACGACCTGCACGCCCGGCGCGAAGCGCCATAATGGGTAGGGTGCTGAGCGCCGGGCTGGTGCTGCTGGGCGCTTTGATCGCGCCAGTCACGGCGCTGTGGCTGCTGCAGCGCCGGCTGATCTATTTCCCGGACATCGCCGTCCCGAGCGCCGCGAGCGTGCTGCCCACGGCACAGGAGATCACGCTACGGACCGCGGACGGGCTGGTCCTCGGCGCCTGGCACGTCACTCCCACCGGCGGCGACCGCGGCCTCACGGTGCTGGTCATGCCGGGTAACGGCGGCTCGCGGGAGATGCGCGCACCGCTGGCCCGCCGGCTGGCCGCCAAGGGTTTCGCGGTGCTGCTGCTGGACTACCGCGGCTACGGCGGCAATCCCGGCCGTCCCTCGGAGCACGGGCTGATCACCGATGCGCGGGCAGCACGCGCCTACCTCGTCGACCACGGGGTGGCGCCGGAGCGCCTGATCTATTTCGGGGAGAGCCTCGGCGCGGCGGTAGCGACCCGACTCGCCGCCGAGCAGCCTCCCGCAGCGCTCGTGCTGCGCTCACCGTTTACCGACCTCGCCGCTGTCGGCGCCCGGCACTACCCGCTGCTGCCGGTCCGGCTGCTGCTGCGAGACCGGTTCCCGGTGACCAAGCTGATCAGCCGGGTCCAGGTGCCGGCAGCGGTCGTCTACGGCTCGGCCGACGGGATCGTGCCACCGGAGCAGAGCGCGGCGGTGGCGGCCGCCGCGGCTGGTCCAGTGCGGACCGTGGAGATAGCCGGAGCCGACCACAACGACGCCGCGCTCCTGGAGGGCAACGAACTGGTCGCCGCCGTGGTCGACCTTGCCCGGTTACTGACCTGAGCAGCGGGTCGTGCCGGTCTACCTGAACAACGGTCCCCAGCCGAGCATGCAGCCCGGATCGGAATAGCGGTCAGAGGAGCTGCAGCCGGCTTGTGCTGAGGAGTCGTCGCCGCCGGTCGGCCGTCTTTGATCGGCAGCGGCGGCCACGCCGGCGGCCGCAAGGATGGCGCCGCTGACCGCAGTAGTAATCGCCACAGAACGAATAATTGATCGTCGCACGATGTCCCCCCAAGATGAAGTTTCAGACAACCTCAGACAACCTGGCCCCACCGGTTTATCGAATGCGGCCACGTTGTGTTACCTGACAGCCGGACCGCCGAAAGGAGCAGCAGGATGGGACGCGTGACCGTCGGCGAAGACAACGGCACCCCCGTTGAGCTCTACTACGAGGATTACGGCTCGGGACAGCCGGTGATTCTCGTGCACGGCTGGCCGCTGTCCGGCCGCTCTTGGGAGCAGCAGGTTCCCGCGCTGGTCTCTGACGGTTTCCGGGTGATCACCTATGACCGCCGCGGATTCGGCGCCTCGTCGCGACCGTGGGGCGGGTATGACTACGACACTTTCGCCGCCGACCTGCACAGACTCATCGAACACCTTGACCTGGTCGGGGTGACCCTCGTCGGTTTCTCGATGGGCGGCGGCGAGGTGGCGCGCTATGTCGGCCGCTACGGCACCGAACGCGTCTCCAAGGCGGTGTTCGCCGCCGCCGTCCCGCCGTACCTGTACAAGTCCGCCGACAACCCCGACGGCGGCATCGACGAGGCGGCCCTCACCGGCTTCCACGACGGCATCCGTGCCGACCGCATCGCCTTCGTAGACCAGTTCGTGACCGCTTTCTTCACGGTCCGCGGCCGCACCGACCTGGTCAGCGAACCGCTGCGGCACTACATCGTCGCCATCGCCGCGGCCGCGTCACCGAAGGGCACTCTGGACTGCACCACGGCGTTCACCAAAACCGACTTTCGCGGCGACCTACCAGGGTTCACCATCCCGACCCTGGTGATCCACGGCGATTCCGACGCGATCGTGCCGTTCGAGGCCGGCGGCCGGCGCACCGCCGAAGCCATCGACGGCAGCAAACTCGTCCTCGTCCCCGACGCTCCGCACGGACTGAACGTAACCCACGCCCGAACCTTCAACGCCGAAGTGCTGGCATTTCTCCGCGGCTGACAACTCGGCAATGACCGAGGCCTCCGCGGCGCCCTTCGCCGGGCGCACGGCGTGGACGCGCAGTCGCCAGACACCGCTGCGTGTCTTCCTGCGCACGGAGTCCGCTAGCGCCGCCATCCTGCTTGTCGCCACCCTGATCGCGCTGGCGTGGGCGAACATCGATGTGACGTCGTATGAGTCGGTGTGGCGATTGCCGCTGTCGATCCGTCTCGGCGGTGCCGGCGTGTCGCTGACTCTTCGTGACTGGCTCAACAGCGGCCTGATGACGTTTTTCTTCTTCATCATCGGGCTGGAAGCGCGCCGCGAGTTCGACATGGGCGAGTTGCGCGAGCGGCGGCGGGTCGCGCTGCCGCTGGTTGCGGGCATCGGCGGGATGGTGGTGCCCGTTGTGATCTATCTGGCCGCCAATGCGGGCCGCTCGTCGGCAGACGGCTGGGGTGTCGCGATGTCGACCGACACCGCCTTCGCGCTCGGTCTGCTCGCGCTGGTCGGACGGCATCTCCCGGACACGGTGCGAGCCTTCCTGCTCACGGTTGTCGTCGTCGACGACGTCGTGGCGCTCGCAGTGATCGCGACGGTCTACAGCGGGCACGTCTCACTACGACCGCTGGTCATTGCCCTGGCCATCTTCGGGGTGGTCCTGCTGGTCCGCGCCGGCCGGATCCGGCACGGCCTGATCTACACGCTGCTCGGCGCGGCCACGTGGGTGGCGCTGTTGTTCTCCGGTGTCGAGCCCGTCGTCGTCGGCCTGGCGATGGGGCTACTGACCTTGGCCTACCCACCCGCCCGCGACGACCTCGAGCGCGCGACGGGCCTGTTCCGGCTCTTCCGCGAGCAGCCGACTCCCGAACTCGCCCGGTCGGCAAGCACCGGGCTGACCGCGGCGCTATCACCCAACGAGCGATTGGTGCAGCTCTACCACCCCTGGACCAGCTACCTGATCGTGCCGCTGTTCGCGCTGGCCAACGCCGGCATCGCGATCAGCGGCGAATTCCTGTCGCGCGCCTACACCTCGCCGATCACACTCGGCATCCTGGTCGGCTATGTCGCTGGGAAGCCGGTCGGCATCGTCGGCAGCTCATGGCTGGTCACTCGACTGAGCCGAGCCAGGCTGCGGCCCCCGGTCGGCTGGGCCGCCATCACGGGTGGCGGCACGATCGCCGGGATCGGCTTCACCGTGTCCCTGCTGATCGCAACACTCGCCTTCGACGGCGTCCAGCTGCAGGAGGCCAAGCTCGGTGTGCTGTCCGCGGCGCTGTGTGCATCCGTGGCGGCCTGGGCGGTCTTCGGCATCACCGCGCTGTTGCCGCCGCAGCGGCGGATCCGGGCCCTGCTGGGCACCGCGGACCTCATTATCGACCTGGTCGAGCCGGTCGATCCGGAGCGCGACCACATCCGCGGCCCGGCCGAGGCATTGGTGACCGTGGTCGAGTACGGCGACTTCGAGTGCCCGTACTGCGGTCAGGCCGAACCGGTCGTCCGGGAACTGCTCGCCGACTTTGGCGAGGTGCGCTACGTCTGGCGGCACCTTCCCCTCACCGACGTCCACCCGCGGGCCCAGCTGGCGGCCGAAGCCGCCGAGGCGGCAGCCGGCCAAGGCGAGTTCTGGGGAATGCACGACCAGCTGCTGGCTCACCAGCAGGATTTGCGGCCGGCCGATCTGATCCGCTATGCGGGCGACCTCGGCCTCGACGTCGAACGGTTCCGCAGCGAGTTGCGCGACCATACCCACGCTGCCCGGATCGCCGAAGCCGTCGAGTCTGCCAGCCTCAGCGGAGTCTCTGGCACCCCCACATTCTTCGTCAACGGCCGGCGGCATTACGGCGCCTACGACATCGACACCCTCACCGCCGCTGTCAAGACCGCCAAAGCCCGCGCGGTATTCGTGGACAATGCAGGCAATGCAGTCAACGGACCGTGATGGCCTGACGCGAGGGGGTGCGGACATGTCGCTCGTGTCCCGCGGGTTCACCGCGGCGGAAGCGGGCCACGGCTGGACCTGACCGTAGCGCGGTTGCTCACCGCTTCGATACCCGCGTGACCCACCCCCAGGAGAACCCGTGGAGCACTTTCCCGATATTCCGTTCGCGGCGTGGAAGGACACTCTCGCGACGCTGCACCGCTTCGCCCAGATCGTGGGCAAGATCCGGTTAGCGGCCAGCCCGCGGCGCAACCACTGGTGGAACGTGCCATTTCAGGTCACCGGCCGCGGCATCACCACCCGCCCGATGACCGACGGGACCACGCTTTTCACCATCGACTTCGACTTTCTGGACCACCGGATCGACATCACCGCCCTCACCGGCGAGCGGCACTCGTTCCCGCTCGCCGGGCAGTCGGTCGCCGGCTTCTACGACCGCGTGCAGCGTGGGCTGTCCTCCGTCGGGGTCGACGTCACCATCGCTGTCCCCCGACCGTTCGACCTGCCCGATTCAGATCGGCCCTTCGCCGAGGACATCGAGCACACCACCTACGACCCGGCGGCGGTGACCCGTTACTGGCGCGTGCTCAGCCAGGTCAACATGCTCCTTGAGGCGTTCGCTGCACGCTTTTCCGGCAAGACCAGCCCCGTGCACCATTTCTGGCACACGTTCGACATCGCGGTGACCCGATTCGGCGATAAACACGTCGAGCACTCCGCGGCGACGGATCCCGTTACCCGGGAGGCCTATTCCCGGGACGTCATCAGCTTCGGCTTCTGGTTCGGCGACGACACTTTCCCCGCGCCGGCCTTCTACTCATACACCGCCCCGGAGCCCACTGGATTGGCTGACGAACCGCTACAGCCCCCGGCGGCGCGCTGGATCGAGCGCCACGGCAGCCATCTCGCGGTCCTGCGCTACGACGACGTCCGAACACTGCCCGATCCGCGGACCGCAGTGCTCGACTTCTACGAAAGCGCCTACCAAAGCGGCGCTCGCCGCGCCGGATGGGACATCGCCCACTGGGCCTGCCCCGGTGGCGTCACCGACCTGACGGCTTCCCGAGCCGGCGCGCACCGGGCGGGATGAGGCCTCGTCCCTACCTCATGGCGTGCGCCAACGTCGCCGCAGCAGCGCTGGGGTATCGCTGATCCAGCCCCGCAGTCGAAGACGCTGAGTCACAAGGCGCGAAGCGGACCGATGAACCGACGACTGACGCCGCGCACGCAACCACGGAACCACACGTCTGCACAGCGCCAACCCCACCAGACAGCAGATCAACCAGCTGATCACAAAGACGGCTAGCCAGAACACCAACCAGACAAACACAGACAGCAACCAGAGATCCACGATGGAACCATTCACCAAGAAGATACGATTCCACCGAATACCCGAAATAAGACGCTCAAACCCATAGAGCCCAGAACACACGCTATGCAGGGCGCTGCCGGGTGGCCGCCGCGGCTCGAGCCCCGCATTCTTAGACGGCGGGATGGGGCATGGGCCGAGGAGGAGACGATGGCTGGGGTCCAGCGCAGTCAGGTGCAGCGGTGGCGTGACTTGCTGAACAGTGAGCGCGATGCCGCCGCGTTGTATGCCCGGCTTGCGCAGGCCGAGACCGGGGAGCGCCGTTCGATCTTCGAGGAGTTGGCGGCGATCGAGCGCCGCCATGCGGGGCATTGGGAGGGCAAGCTCCGCGCGGCTGGGGCCAGAATTCCACCTCCCGGAGGACCGAGCCTGCGGACCAGACTGATCAGCCTCGCGGCGCGCCGGTTATCCACCGAGGCGGTGCTGCCCCTGATCGAACGTGGTGAACGCGCTGATGCCGGCATGTACGACGACGAGCCCGACGCCGCGCCTGGGATGGCCGCGGATGAACGCCGCCACGCCCGCACCATCGCCAAGCTCATCGACGGCGGCCGACCCAGCCCGCAGCAGCAGATCGCGCGCCGGGAACCGTGGCACCGCACCGACCGCTCCGGCAGCCTGCGCGCTGGGGTGTTCGGCGTCAGCGATGGATTGGTGTCCAATACCGCACTGGTGATGGGCTTCGCCGGCTCGGGTTCATCGCGCAGCGCGATCCTGCTGGCCGGGATCGCCGGCCTGCTCGCGGGCGCGTTCTCGATGGCTGCCGGCGAGTACGTGTCGATGTCCAGCCAACGGGAGATGTACCAGCGGGAAATCGCGCTGGAGGCCCAGGAGGTGGCCGAGAAACCGGAGGAGGAGCGCGCCGAGCTGGTGCTGCTCTACCGCGCCAAGGGCCTGGACCGTGCCGACGCCGAGCGACTGGCCGACCGCATCATGGCCAACCCGCAGGTGGCCCTGGACACGCTGGCCCGCGAGGAACTCGGCCTGGACCCCGACGAGCTCGGCTCCCCGTGGTCCGCAGCGATCTCCAGCCTGCTGACTTTCGCCCTGGGTGCCTTCGTGGTGGTGCTGCCTTACCTGATCCGGGGTGGCACGGTGGCGCTCCTGCTGGCGATCGGGTTGGCGGTGGCCGCGATGTTCGCCGTCGGCGCCGGCATCGGGATCCTCAATGGTCGCTCTGCCCTGCGCTCAGGAGTGCGCCAGCTCATCGCCGGTGGTCTCGCCGCGGCTGTCACCTTCGGCGTCGGGCATCTCATCGGCACCGCCGTTTCCTGATTGGAGTCCGGCGGGTGGCCAGCCGGCCTTGGAGCAGGACGGCCGCCAGACCCGGGCGACCGGTGGCCAGGGGCCGTTCGACACACCACCTGGCGAGGATCCCCGGCCAGTGGACGAGCTGCTCGATCTTGCGTTCTCGGCCGCCGGGGTCGCCGTCGAAACGGCCGGCCGCGCTCCGGGCCGTCACCAGCTAGCCCGATAAGGTATCGAGATGCTGACGGAAAGGCGGCTGGGGAGTCGGTTGGCTCACTCCGGGTGGGTCTTGGTGCAGCGGGTTCATCGGGTTTACCGGGAAGAGGTCAGGGCGACCGACCAGGTCCTCTTGGGGGCATGGTCCGCCTTCGGTATCACCTTCGGTGTCACTCGTGCGCTCACGTTATGGCTGCGCGGCGGGCACGGCCCCGCGGGCGGGGGGATCGTCATCCGTGGCCGCCACGTTCATCACTACAACCTGGGTATCGTCCTGCTGACATTGGTCGGGGCGGTCGCGTTGTGCGGCCTGGAACGTCACCGGCGCCACCCGTTGACCGTCACCGCCTACGGCAGCGGCATCGCGCTCATCGTCGACGAGCTGGCGCTGCTCATCGACCTGCAGGACGTGTACTGGGCCAAGGACGGGCGCTGGAGTGTCGACGCTGCCGTCGGCACCGTCGCTGTTGGCGGGCTCTACCTGGCAGCCGTCCCGTTCTGGCACCGAGCCGTCCGGCAGGTCGTCACAACTTGCGCAGAGGCAGCTAGTGGGCAGCTCCCCACCCCAGCGCTGTGATGCCAAGGGTTTACGTCAGCCTCATCCAATCCGACTTCGGACGCAGCCGCCACGGTAACTTCGAGGCCGTCATCGTAGAGGGCAAGCAGCTGTGGCATTGGTCGCGCGACAACTCCACCAATGATTTCGGGCCCTGGATCCGCGGGCAACAGATCACGGGTGAGCAAGATGAGGTGGCCGGGCCCGGCTGCATCATCCAATCCGCAGCCCTCCCGGGAAAGCACGGCAACTTCGAAGTCGTCGTACCCTTACGACGCGCAGACGGTGTTATCGAACTGCGCCACTTCTACCGCGACAACAGCGACGCCCAACTACCCTGGATCCGCGGGCAACGAATCACCGGCGAACACGACGACGTGGCCGGACCCGGCTGCATCATCCAATCCGCGCCCCGCATCGGGCAGCACGGCGACTTCGACGTCGTCGTACCCTTACGACGCGCCAACGGTGCTATTGAGCTGAACCATTTCTATCGGGACAACAGCGATGCGCACCTACCCTCACCGCTGCGACAAAGGTTGACGATGAGCTTGCACGCTCCCTGGCTGCGCGGGCAACGAATCACCGGTGAACAGGACGAGGTGGCCGGACCCGGCTGCATCACCCAGTCCGCCGCCAGTACGGGACAGCACGGCCGATTCGAAGTCGTGGTACCGCTACACCTCAGCGACGGCTCGATTGAGTTACGCCATTTCTTCCAGAACAGTAGCGATGCCTACGCGCCGTGGATCAAGGCTCAATTCATCACTCAATCCTGCGCCGGGCTCGGTGGCATCATCCAGTCCAGTTTCGACTCACCAGGTCCAGGAAATTTCGAGGTCCTGGTCGACGAGCGTGCCGGCTCAGTCGTTCATTACTGGCATCCGAACACCCGAGTCGACGAGGTGTGGATCAGGACTGATCGTTTCACCGTCCTCGAGCCGCATCCGCTACTTGCCCACCGTGCGCAGAAAATCGTTCAGCTAACCGGCGAATTCGATCGCGAGGGCTGGAACGGCAAGGGAACGCCGCGACACGCCTTCAATCGGACCGAGAGCAGGTTCGGCATCATCGGCACGGATCTCGGCGTCTCCTTCGCCCACCATGACCGCCTCTATTTCCTGTTCGGTGACACGTGGCGCGTGGGTCACAGCATCCCAAATGATGATCTCGATTCCATCGCTTTCTCCACGGATAGGGACGCCGACCATGGTGTTGAACTGACCTTCCTGCCGCGGCCGCCGTTGGTACCCGGCGTCACCCTGGGCGCCTTCGAGGTGCCGCTCGACGGGATCAGCTGGAACGGCCGGATGTACGTATTCTTCAGCACCGATCACCGGCGGGCGGGAATCTACACACTGATGGGTAGATCAGTACTGGCCAGGTCAGACAACAATGGCGTTGACTTCACTTTCCTGCACGAAGTATCACGCTACAAGTTCATCAACGTGTCGGCGATGATCGTGGACGCGCGCGAACACGGACTCCCGGGGGACGGGCCACAGCTCATCGTATTCGGCAGCGGCCGCTACCGTTCGAGTGATGTCTACCTCGCGGTCAAGCCGGCAGCGCAACTTGAGGAACCGGATGGTTTCCTATTTTATGCCGGTGGACTTGGTAAACCGCGCTGGAGCCGTGATGAGGACGACGCAGTCCCGCTATTCGGCGAAGGCTGCGTCGGCGAATTATCAGTCCGCTGGAACCCGCTGCTCGGCGCCTGGGTGTGCCTGTACAACGCGGACTGGCCAGCGGATAGATCATCCGCAGGCGGGATAGTGATGCGCTGGTCGAGACGCCCTTACGGCCCCTGGTCCAGGGGTGAGCTCGTTTTCTCGGTGTACGACGGACTCGGGAAATTCATGCACCTGCCGGGCGCCGACCATACCCAGGAAGGCTTTGGCTCCGACCGCCGCGCCGATCTGGGCGGAATGTATGGTCCCTACCAGATTCCCCAATACGCGCGACCTGCCGGTCATGGAGCGCGGATCTACTTCACAATGTCCACGGCTAATCCGTATCAGACAATGTTGATGACTGTCAACATACCGGCACTCCCCGGGTCACGCTGACGGTTTAGCCGACCGTGAGTCCGGCTTGCCGGCGCCACGCTTGCGCGATACGTCGACAACCACCTGCGTTGGCGTAACCAGTGGAGCGGGTCGGCGTTGTAGCGGTGTAGGCAACATGCACCGCATCAGGCTGGCTCGGCGGAAAGCGGGATATGGCATTCACCACAAGTCGACGCTCTGTCCTGATGCTGCTACTGACCCCAGGCCTAGCATTCCTCTACAGCGGCGACACCCGCGCGCCTGCGCAAACTGCCAGGCCCGGGAGCACCGAAGCAGGCCGCGCGGCGAAGTTCGCATGGGCGGCGCAAGGACGGTGGGAGCCGGTCTTCGAACTGCCGAACGTAGCGATCCATACGCACGTGTTGCCGAACGGAAAGGTGCTGTTCTGGGGACGGCGCAGCCACCTTACCGGCTCGATGCACGAGCAGAACTGCACGCCATATGTCTGGGATCCCAGAACGGGACAACTGACCGCGACACCTCAACCCACGCGCACCGATGGTACAAAGGTCAACCTATTCTGCTCGGGACATGCCTTTCTGCCCGATGGCCGGTTGCTGGTCGTCGGTGGGCACGTCACCGATGGCGACGGGCTCGACCAGACCTGCGTCTATGACTACCGCACCAATGCCTGGACAGCCCTTCCGGTGATGAACGAGCGCCGCTGGTATCCGACCGCCGCAGCGCTTCCGGACGGGACCGTGCTGGTATCGTCGGGGAGCTACAAAGAAAACGGTAGGGTCGTCATCAATGATATTCCGCAAATATGGGACGGGTGCCAGTGGGCACCGGCCACCCGCTTCGCCGGCCTCTCTCCGTATGCGCGCCTGCACGTCACTCCGAGTGGGCAGGTTGTCGCAATGCCTCATCCGCGCGGACAGCACGAGTACAGCTCTGCCGTGATGTACGACGCCGGCAAAGTGATTTGCATCGGCGGCAGCAACGAAGGAACCACCGATGTCCCCACTGCAGCGGCAGCGGTCATCGATCTGGGCGCCAATCCTGCGGTGTGGCGTGAAATCGCGGGTATGCGCTTCCCGCGCCGCCAGCATAATGCGACGATTCTCGCGGACGGGACGGTCCTCGTGACCGGAGGGACCAGCGGTCCCGGATTCAACGACCTGTCGCCAGGAAGGCCTGTCCACGTTGCCGAATTGTGGGATCCGGCGCGGGAAGAATGGAAGACGCTTGCCGCCGAAGATGTGGACCGCTGTTACCACGCGACAGCCGTGTTGTTGCCGGACGCGACGGTGCTCAGTGCGGGGGGCGGCGAGTTCGCCGTTGGCAGCGAGTCAAACGATTCTCGGGACAGCCACCGCAACGCGCAGATTTTTCGTCCACCCTACCTGTTTCACGGCCCGCGCCCGGTGATCGTGTCGGCCCCTGAGGAAGTCAATTATAGCGAGACATTCAGGCTTACGGTGTCTGGACCCGACGTCGGAAAGGTCACCTGGATACGGCTTCCGTCGGTGACTCACGCCTTGGACCACAGCCAGCGCATCAATGTTCTCGAGTTTCGCCGCGACGACCGTGGCTTGATCATCGACGCGCCCGAGGGGCCACAGATCTGCCTTCCGGGGCACTACATGCTCTTCGTCGTCAGCAAGGCCGGCGTCCCCTCCGTTGCCAGTATCGTGCGGATCGACGACGTGGGCGCCAAGCTAGCCGATTGCCTCCAGGGCGGGCGGCCGCCTCTGGTCCGGCACGGTCGAGGGATCTGACCAGCTGACGAGGGCTTGTGCGGCGCTGATCGGCCCGATGCCGCGCCGGTCAGTCAGCCCGGGGGCGAGGTCATCGACGATGGTTCGTAGCTGGGCGCTGTTGGCTTTGAGCTCGCGGCCGGTCGCGATGAGGACGATGGCGAGTCGCCGGATCTCGGCATGGCGCACGGACTGCTGGCGGGTGGCATCGCGCGGCTCCGGGCGCCGGACGAGACTGATCAGGGCGGCCTCGGTGAAGGCCGCTCGGGCAATGCGGCGGTCGGTGCCGTCTCCGGTGAGCAGCAGCGCCCGTAGCCGGGTGCTCTGCCTGGTCGTCGTGGTGGTGAGGTCCTGACGCGCGCCGAGCAAGATCCGCAGGGCATCGCGGTCATCCGCGGCTCCGGGGGTACCCAGCTGATCGGCGTTGAGCTGCAATGCAGTGACGGCGGCACTGCGCGCGTCGATCGGGTCGGACTGGCCCTTGCCGCGGCGCGGCATGGGGTGGGATTGCTCGGTCTCGATCACCAGCAGGCCGGCGGCCGCCGCCGCGCGCGCCAACCCAGCGGCATAACTGCTGGTCGCCTGGCTGGACACGGCCAATCGGGGTCCGGGCGCGTGGGTAACGATCCAGCCGAGCAGATCGCTGTAGCCTGCGCTGTCCTTGTTGATCGACACCGTCGCGATCGGTGTCCCGGGTGGGGAGACGAGCTGCACCTCATGGGTGTCGCGGTGGGTGTACACCACCACGATGGCATCGACGACTTCCACAGGCATGATGTCCTTTCTGACCCGCGCGCAGGCTTCACCGAGTAGACGGCCAGAACCTGAGATTCGCCTGATGGTCTGCTGTGGGCCTCATATGAGAACCTCCGGACGTGCCGATGGGAAGTGTTGCGGTGCTGACTGACAGCGTCAGGCCGACCTTCCTCGCCGTGCTGGTGGTCGCCGGCATCGCCGGCGCGATCCTGGGGGCGGTAGGGGCAACAACCAACAGAGTCAAGACCTCGGACGAGTTCCTGCTGTGGGTGATCGGTGGGGTGATCGGCGGCATGGGCGCCGTCTTCGTCTGGTCGGGCATCGGGTCCGGCGTGGGGGCGGTGTCCGGACGCGACGTGCGCGTCATCACCACCGCTACCATCAGCATGATCATCTTCGCCACGGCGGCCTTGGTCGGGAGCACGGTCGGCCCGCTGCTGGACAACACGGACAGTCCGGTGGCGTGGCTGGTCAGCTTCCTCATCAAATGGGTGCAATCGCCGCTGCTGACCACCGTCGGCCTGTTCGCAACGCTGGTCGTGGCAATCCGGCGCGGCAAGGTCGACTTCCGCCGAGGCATGCTGTTCATCGCCGTGGGTCCCGGCGGCGGCGCGCTGACGCTCGGTGCGGTGGCATGGACCCAGTCCGGCCGGTTCAACCGGGACGGGAGCGTGCCGGACAACCTGGCCCGGCACGAATCGACGCACAGCCGAACCGTGGCGTCCATCGGCGAGCTCGGCTTCTACCTCACCTACGTCACGATCGGCGCCATCTGGGGATCGGTGCAGGGCGGCTCGTGGAACAACCTCAACGCCGCCGGTTGCGGCAACCCGTTCGAGAAGACGGCGCACACCTTCACTTCGTCCCGCATTCAGCGGGCGTAGAGGGGTAAATGACCACCGAATAACCCCGCTGAGCCCACTGAATGCGGGGATAGCGGGTTATTCGGTGGCGCGCGCTAGCGCCGCGCGGATGTGCGTCAACAGCGTGTCAGCCTCAGCACGAGCCCATTCGTCGGCGTCCCAGGTCGACCGCATGAACATCAGTTCAGGCTGGCTGCGAATCTGCGCGCGGTGGTGCGCGATCAGGGCATCGGCCAAAACGTCGCGGAAGGCGTCGTCCAGGAAAACCGGGGGTGCGCTGGCCGCGGAAGCAGGGCTGGGCGGATAACTAATCGTCGTCACATCGTGCCTCTCGATGGGCTGATCGTGGTACCCATATCACGCAATCAGTACTTCTGACACATGGCCTGCCATGAACAGGCGGCTTAACGGACGGCGAAATTAAGCCTCCGCACCGAACGCGTCAGCTGCCGCCACGGCATGGCAGTGCTCAGAACGCACGCAAAATACCCGCATCCCAGCCGGCGATCCGCACGGGGTAGGTCACGCACGGCGGGTGGGCCGTCACTTCGTGTCAAGCGTGGTGCCGTGCGGAGACATGCTGCTGGCGGCTACAGACAGTGACTCTGCGGGCAATCGCCACCGCGTGGTCGGCGAAGCGCTCGTAATAGCGCCCGATCAGCGCAGCGTTCACCGCCGGTTCCACCCCGTGCGACCAATCCGCAGAGAACAGGATCTGGAAGATCTGGCGGCGTAGCGCGTCCACCTCGTTATCGACCTGTACCAACCGGGCAGCGGATAGGGGGTCTCGGCTTTCGATCGCTGCTGCGGCGTCCTCCGCCAGGCGGGAGGCGAGCACGCCCATCTGCAGGGACACCGGCCGGATGTCAGCTGGGATCGGCTCGACCGGATGTGTCCGTCGCGCGACTACGGCGATGTGCTGGGCCAGGTTGCACATCCGCTGGAGGTCTTTCACCACGTGCATGGCCGCAACCACCATTCGCACGGTTGTGGTCACCGACGCGCGCAGGACAAGCAGGTCGAGGCAGCGCTGGTCGGTGTCCTCGCACCGAGCCTTGATCTCGTCCGCATGGGAGATGACCAACTCGGCAGACTTCAAGTCGGCCCGGTGAAGTGCAAGCGACGCGTTGGTCATCAGCTGCCCGGCCAGCCGGACGATCGTGGCCAGGTCACCGATCAGGCTGTCCACCTCGGCGTCGGAGGTCGGCTGGCCGGTCCGGGGATGTTGAGCGTGACCACTGGTGAGTTGCTGCCACGTCGCGCGGGCGATCCCCTTGATATCGACTCTGGGGTTGGACCGGAAGCTGCGGCCCTCGGCGGCCATGGTGCCAGGATCACCCCCATCAGCTGTGCTCGTCCACGCGCCGTTGCAGAATTCATCAGCGGTTCGCGGTGTGCTTCCACGCCTTCATTCGGCCTGCGACTCTAGGCCCTGCGTTGATGAGACAGCTACGCCAGGCGGGGAACATGATCAACCGGTTCTGATCCGGCCTGGGGTTGGGGGGTCGGCACCGGAGGGGAACGCGGCTGTGATCCGTCGGGCTCGGAGGTCCGCTCGGTTGCCAGGTAGCCCACCTGCCGTGCGATGGCCACTGCATGGTCGGCAAAGCGCTCGTAATAGCGTCCGATGAGGGCGGCGTCGACTGCCGGTTCCACACCATGAGACCAGTCCCCGGCGAACAGGAGGCCGAACAGGTGACGGCGCAGCGTGTCGACCTCGTCGTCCGCTTCGGCCAGCCGATCACCGGATAGCCGATCCCGCTGCTCGATCGCGATAGCGGCGTCGCCGGCGAGCTGGCTGGCGAGCAGGCTCATCCGGGCTAACACCGGGCGGGCCGGGCTGGTGATCATCGGGTTCGGCTGCTTGAGCCGCGGAATGATCGCGATGTGCCGGGCGAGGTTGGCCATCCGCTTCAGATGGTCCAACGCGTGCACGGCTGCGACCACCACGCGCAGCCCCCCGGCCACCGGGGCTTGCTGTGCGAGCAGGTCGACGCAGCGCTGTTCGTTGTGGTCGATGGAAGCGGTCATCTGGTCGCACTGTGCGATGACGACTCCAGCAAGCGCCAGATCGGTCTGGTGTAGCGCGATCGCTGCGTTGGTCATCAGCTGGCCGGCCAGCCGGGTCATCCGCGCGAGGTCGGTAACCAGCTCACCGAGTTCGGCGTGGAACGTGGCCCGCATGACTTCGACCTTCTCCATCCGATACGCGGCGTGAAACTGCCTCTGCGCAGAGCAATCGGTCTTTTAGCTGCAAGTGGACACTTTACCGGCCTGGTCGGCGCATACGAAGGGACGCTGAAGGGCCGTGAGTGATGCGGACGTGGCCGTCACTGCCAGCCACCCCACGAACCTGGTTTTCGAACAGTTCATCCAGTCTTAGTCGGGTGTTGTGTCAGCGGAGATGGTGTGGGGGCAGGTTGGCGTACGTGGTGGTGTGCCCGCCTGGGGAAGTTCCGAACGTTGGTGTTCCGGAGCCCATGGCACGGTCGATGACGGTCGCGGAGCAGCAGGAATGGCTCCAGTCTTTGCTACGGGCGTCGATCTGCTCCGCGCCGTGCCCACCAAGCGCTGCGGCACGGTGTCGTGAACTCGACGCCACCGACCTCCCCGCGCCGAAAAGGGACGGCCACGTCGAGTTCACGACACGCACCAGCAACTAGATGATCTATTCCAAGGGGTGGTGGCCTGGCGTGTCGTGATCGGTTGATACGCGAAGGGTGTCCAAGATCGGCGTTCTCACCCAACGTCGAACCCGGAGGCCCTCGTGGACGCCGATCTGGACACCCTCGCGACCGCACTGTACGTCAAGATCGATGACCTGTTGCGGATGGCGCCGCAGCGCGCGCCGTGGCGCCCGGCGATTGGATTCAGCCCGCAGATCTCCGATGCGGAGCTGGTGACGCTGGCGGTGATGCAGGCCCTGCTGGGGTTCACCAGCGAGTCCCGCTGGCTGCGGTTCGCCACCGCTCACCTGCAACAGTTGTTTCCGTATCGTCCGCAGCAGCCGGGGTACAACAAGCGGCTGCGCAATCTGGCCGCCACGATCAGCTGGCTGATCGGGATGTTGGCCCGCGACACCAGCCTGTGGACCGATGACGTGTGGGTGATCGATTCCACCCCGGTGGAATGCGCCCGCTCCCGCGAGGCCGTGCGCCGCAGCGAGCTCGCCGGGTGGGCCGAGTACGGCTACTGCGCCAGCCACTCCCGCTACTTCTGGGGACTACGTCTGCACATGCTGGCCACCCTGCACGGCCTGCCCGTGGGCTTCGCGCTGACGGGAGCCAAGGCCGATGAACGAGCGGTCCTGCTCGACATCCTGCACACCGATCCGACGCTGAGCGCGCCACGACCCGGCCAGATCGTCATCGGGGACAAGAACTATTTCGGCGTCGAGTTCGAGACCATCTTGGCCGAGGCGGGCCTGACCCTGCTGCGGCCGGCCCGCAAGGGCGAACCCGACCGTATCGGCACCCGGTTCTTCAAGCCCCTGCGCCAGACCATCGAATCGATCTTCGACACCTACAAAGGTCAACTCGACCTCGAAGACCACGGCGGCAAGACTCCCACCGGCGTCCTGGTCCGCGTCCTGCAACGCATCCTCGCCCTGACCACCGCGATCTGGCACAACGACCACACGGGCCAGCCGATCAAGCGGTCACTGCTGGCCTACGACCACTGACCGACCCCTTGGAATAGATCATCTAGGGCGATCAGTTCGCCCTTGCCGTCGCCGTCGCGGTCGGGCACCTGGTATTCGACGACCCGGACGTGCCTGGCCTGGGCCGGGGTCAGGTCCTGACCGGCGCGGGCGGCCTCGATCAACC
>Ga0134128_10002089_pt1 | contig 24956 bp, 25 predicted proteins | sample KB31754_FD_96462 | JGI IMG/M metagenome (GOLD analysis project Ga0134128, IMG submission 96462) | Terrestrial soil microbial communities with excess Nitrogen fertilizer from Kellogg Biological Station, Michigan, USA - KB3-175-4 | ecosystem: Environmental > Terrestrial > Soil > Unclassified ...
ACGCCCGTCGTGAACAGGTAGGTGATCGCGACGATGAAGAGCAGCGTGAAGGCCGCCGTGACGATGAAGCCGACGTAATAGCCGGCGTGCATCGGCCGCACGAGGACGAGGTCGGCGATCTTGTCGGTGATGATCGCGCCGGTGTAGCGTTCACCGGGCGGCGGAACGAGCGTGCCGGCGTCGGTCGCCATGGCGTCAGCGATCCGCTCGCGGCCGCGTGTCGACGGCGCCCGCCGGCGGCGCTTCGCGGCGGCGCGACTGCTGCGTCGACTGCGCAAGTGCCGGCGACGGGTTCGTCACGCGCGCGAGGTACGTCGTCCGCGGCCGCGTGTTGAGCTCGGCGAGCAGCGCATAGTCGAGCGGCGAGCTCTTGCGCCGGTTGACCTCGCTTTGCGCATCGGCGAGATCGCCGAACACGATCGCGCGCGCCGGGCACGCGGCCTGGCACGCGGTGACCACTTCGCCGTCGCGCAGGCGCCGGCCCTCGACGTCCGCGGCGATCTTCGCGTTCGTGATCCGCTGCAGGCAGTAATTGCACTTCTCCATCACGCCGCGCATGCGCACCGTGACCTCCGGATTGCGCTGCGAGTCGAGGCCGGGCACGTCGTCGGTGTACTGGAAGAAATTGAAGCGCCGGACCTTGTACGGACAGTTGTTCGAGCAGAAGCGCGTGCCGACGCAGCGGTTGTAGACCTGGACGTTGATGCCCTGCGCGTCGTGCACCGACGCTTCGACCGGACAGACGACCTCGCACGGCGCGTGCTCGCACTGCATGCAGGGAACCGGCTGGAACAACGCTCGCGCATCCGCGATGTCGCCCTCGTAATAGCGGTCGACGCGGATCCAGTGCATCTCGCGGCCGTTGCGCATTTCCGCCTTGCCGACGACCGGGATGTTGTTTTCCGCCTGACAGGCGATCGTGCACGCGCCGCAGCCGATGCACGAGGACAGGTCGATGCTCATCGCCCACGCGTACGGACCCGTCGGCGGCGTCTCGTACAGCGTCCGCTCGTTCCGGTAGCGCGGCGTCCCGCATTCGTCGGGCGTGCAGGCCTGCGCTTCACCGAGCGTGAACGTGCGCACGATGTCGCGGCCCTCCATCGCGTGATGCGTCTGCGCGCAAGCGAGCGCATGCTTGCGTCCGGTGCGCGTGATCGCAACGCCGCCCGCGAACCACGGCGCGTCGCTCGTGCGGATCGCGTAAGCGTCGACGCCGTGGCCGTTGCCGACGTGGCCTGCGCGCGTGCGTCCGAAGCCGAGCGCCAGCGTGATGCTGCGCTCCGGCACTCCGGGCATCAGCCACGCCGCAACCTCGATCCGGCGTCCGCCGACGCGGATCTCGACGATGTCCTCGTTCTCCATGCCGTAGCGGCGCGCGAGCGCGGGCGCGATCAACGCCGCGTTGTCCCACGCGAGCTGCGAAAGCGGCTTCGGCAGCTCCTGCAGCCACGCGTTGTTCGCGTGGCGGCCGTCGCCGATCCGCGGGTCGGCGACGAACACGATCTCGATGTCGTCCGCCGCGCGCGGCGGCTGCGAGGGGGTGGCCTTCGCGAGCACCGCAGCGAGGTCGCCACGCAACGCCACGTTGATCGGCTCGGGTGTCGAACCGTCCACGATGCCCTCGCGGAGCGCACGGTCGTTGAACGCGGCGAAATCGCTCGCACGCTCACGTTGCCAGTACGCCTCGACGAGCTCGCGGTTACCGCGGGTCGTGTCGCCGGCGAGCGCCGCCAGCAGTTCGTGCGCCGACTTGCCGTCGTAGAGCGGGGCAATGCCCGGCTGCTGCAGAGCGAGCGTGCCGTCGAACGCACGGAGGTCGCCGAAGCATTCGAGCGGATGAGCGGCCGGTACGTGCCAGTCGCACCGATCGGCCGTCTCGTCGACGTAAAGACCGTGATGGACCTTGAACGGCACCTTCGCGAGCGCGGACGCAAACGCAAGGTCGGCCGGCGCCGTGTAGACCGGGTTCGCGCCGAGGATCAGCAGCGCGTCGATGGCACCGCCGTTCATCGCTTCGACGAGGTCGCGGAGCGAAGCGAGCTGGTTCGTTGGATCGTCCGCCGCCGGCGGCACGTGCACGATCGTGTTGCCGACGTTGCCGAGATGCGCGTTGACGACATGCGCGAGCGCGTGCACGTGCGGTGGCTGGCGGCGTCCGGCGACGACGATCGACGCGCCGCGATTCGCGCGCAGGTCGGCCACGATCGCGGCGATCCATGCGTCGGGCAGCACGTTCGCGACGTCGACGGTCGTCGCGCCGAGCGCACGCGCGAGCTGCGCGATCGCCGCGCCGACGTCCGCTGCCTGAATCGGCAGACGATGATCGGCCGCGGCGCCGGTCAGTGTCGGCGTGCATTCGAATGCGTAGAGGCGGCTCCGCGCATCCGCTGCGGCGTGCGCGTGCCGGCGCGTGGCGAAATCGAGCGCGCAGCGAATGGACGCCGGCGCGTCGTCGAGGAAGTCGCCGTCGAACGCGACGACGATGCGCGCGCGATCGAATCGACAGACGGTGTCGAGCCGCCGGCCATACACCATCTCGGCGGCGTCGTGCAGGTTGTCGTCGTTCAGCGGCTGCCACTGATGCCACTTCGCGCGCGGGAAGCGCTCGAGGACCGACTGGATTTGCGCGTGCAGCGACGGTGAGGCGATCGTCTCGGTGAGGATGCGAAGTCCCGTCCCCTTGGTGCCGGCGCGCGCGTCGAACTGCGCCTGCAGCGCCGCGAGAAAGTCGTTCCATGTGGCGATCGTTCCGCCATGCTTCACGGTTTGCGAGCGATCGGGATCCCAGAGCTCGAGCACGGCGGCCTGCTCGATGACGCCGGTCGCGCCGAGGCTCGCCGGATGGGACGGATTGCCCTCGATCTTCGTCGGCCGGCCCATGTTCGTCTCGACGAGCACGCCGACGCCGTAGCCGTCGCGGGGCAGCACCGACGCGTAGAACACGGGCTTGCCGTACGTCTGCTCCGCGGGACCGGCGCGATAAGGGACGATCTTCTCGAGCGACCCGTGCGAGCAGCCCGATACGCCGGCGAGCGCGATCGACGCGCCCATCAGCTTCATGAAATCGCGTCGATTCGGCGCGAAGCGCGTGTCGATCGGACGCGGCAGCGTCGCGTCGGGAATGCCTTCCGCTTCGGACAGCGAGCGCCAGAAGCGTTGCCGCGCGCGCATCGCGAGAGAACCGCTTGCTTCGGTGACGGGCGGCGGCATGGGTTAGCGATGACAGGTCGAGCAGTCGGTGAGTTCGCGCGTCGAGCGCAGCCCGTACTCCTGCCGCAATTGCGCGCCGCGCTGCTTCTGATCGCGCGGCGGCTGCCATTCGACGTTGAAGACCTGGTCGCGCGGACGCAGGACCGCTTCGGGATTGCGATGACAGTCGAGGCACCATTGCATGTAGAGCGACGCGACGCGACGCGTCAGCGGCATCCGGTCGATGGCGCCGTGACAGGTGCTGCAGCCGACGCCCTTCGCGATGTGGATGCTGTGATCGAAGTAGACGAAACCCGGCAGGTCGTGGACACGATTCCATTCGAGCGCCTTCCCGCCCGCGTACGCCTCGCGCAACGGCGCGAGCACCGGGGCGTCGTTGAAAAGCTCGGCATGGCACGTCATGCACGTCGCGAGCGGCGGGATGCCCGCGAAGGCCGAGGTCTCGACCGACGTGTGGCAGTAGCGGCAATCGATGCCGTCGTCGCGGACGTGGTGCTGATGGCTGAAAGGGATCGGCTGCTCGATCGGGTCGTCCTGCGGCGCGTCGCCGCGCGCGTTGACGCGGTACACGACGGCCGCCGCAACGATGCCCGCAAGCACGAACACGGTTGCGATGCGCAGAACGAGCGCAAAGCGCGGCGAGAAGACCTGTGACATCGGAACTTCGGCGTGTTCGTCGGCCGAGCGAGTTGCTTTGCGGCAACCTGCTCGGCGACGAGCGTTGATCGACCGGCGGGGAGGCTCGGTCCTCGTCGGAGCGAGCATCTTCCGAGCCAACACCGGGCAACGCATTGTTGCGTTTCGACGCGTCGGTTTCGCCGCGAATCCACGCGGCGTGCGGTATCGAAACGACGAATCGCCGGGGCCGCCGATGTAATTTGCACACGTATCCGCGTAATTCCTACAGCCGTTGCGCCAAGGGGGCACATGCGATCGCGCTGGCCGTGGATCGGCGCGCGCCGACATCGCCGGCGACGCCGGTGGGGCAATCCTTGCTTGCCGTCGTTGGACCTCCGACAGCCACCACGACCTCGCGAATGCCACGAACCAAGCGAAGCGCCCGTCGCCGCGGCCGCGCCGCTCGCCGCGCCGCGGCTCGCACCCGTTCGACGATTCGTGCGTCGGCCCGAGCGGCGCAACCGCGTCCCTACGGCACGGACAGGCATTCCCGGAATGAGAGGCTGGTGCGGCGAATCGATTCCCGTCGTCTGCGCGTGCGCAACCGGCATGACACGGTGCCGGGTGCTGTCCGTTCCACCTCGAGGCCGGCGCGAACGCGTCATCCGGCCGGCGCCCGTGAAGCGCCTGCGCCAAGGCGCTCGCGATCGCTGCGCCCGCCACGCTCGCGTGCAAGCACACTACGCGCGCGTGGTCGTCGCCGGACATGACCGCGGGCGATTCACAGGCGTCCGGCACTCGCGAAAGCGCCCGCAAGGCTTTGACCGGCGAGAAGGCCGCTCACGCGCCGAGCGAGCGCGAGCTGCCCGCGAAGCGCGAGAAGCGGGAAGAACGACAGGTCGAAGAGCGCTCGGGTCTGCGCACGCCGGTCATCTACGAGATCGTTCGCAAGCGCGGCGACGAGGAGATGGCGCGGCCGGCGACGTCGCTCTGGTGGTCCGGCGTCGCCGCGGGGCTCTCGATGAGCTTCTCGCTGCTCACGCAGGCGATCCTGCTCACGCGCCTGCCCGACGCGCCGTGGCGCTCGCTTGCCGTGAGCGTCGGCTACCCGGTCGGCTTCCTGATCGTCATCCTCGGCCGCCAGCAGCTGTTCACCGAGAACACGATAACGGCCGTTCTCCCGGTCATGAAGCAGTTCACCGTTCGCAACGTCGGGCGTCTGCTGCGGATGTGGGCGATCGTCTGGATCGCCAACACGATCGGTACGCTGTTCGCCGCCTGTTTCTGCACGTTCACGCCGGTCATCACGCCGGAGATTCGCGAGGGCATGCTGCAGGTGAGCGCGGAGATCATGCAGAACGGCTGGGTCGCGATGTTCTTCAAGGCAATCTCGGCAGGCTTCCTGGTCGCCGCGACGGTGTGGCTCATTCCGAGTGCCGAGGCGGCGCAATTCTGGGTCATCTCGCTCTTCACGTTCCTGATCGGCGCGGGCGGCTTCGCGCACATCGTCGCCGGCAGCGTCGAGACGTTCATGCTCGTCGTGAACGGCCGCCTCGGTCCGCTGTCGATGGTCGCCGATTTCATCGTCCCGACGCTGCTCGGGAACATCGTCGGCGGTACCGCGCTCTTCGCGCTCATTTCCTATGCGCAGGTGATGGAGGAACTCTGAAGCCGGCGCGCCGGCCATGCATCGGGTCGCGTGCTAAATTCGCCGGATGCGCAACGCTCCGCTTGACCGATGGTGACGATCGCGCCGGCCGGCGCCGGCGACATCGGCGTCGTTCAGTCGTTGGCCGATCACGTGTGGCGCAGCCACTACCCGGGCATCATCAGCACTGCCCAGATCGACTACATGCTGGAGCAGGGCTATGCGCGCGAGGCGCTGCTGCGTTACGTTGAAGCCGCCGGTGCGGGTCTCGCGCTCGCGCGCATCGACGACGAGCCGGTTGCGTTCGTCGCCTGGCGGCAATCCGGTTCGGGGGCGATGAATCTCGAGAAGCTCTACGTCGCGCCGGCGCATCACGGCAAGGGCGTCGGACGCGCGCTGATCGAGCATGTCGCCGATGCGGCGCGGCGGTCGGGCTGCCGCGAGCTGACGCTGAATGTGAACCGCAACAACGAATCGTCGATTCGCGCCTACGAGCATTGCGGCTTCGCGATTCGCGAACGCGGCGACTTTCCGATCGGCAACGGCTTCGTGATGGAGGACTACATCATGGTGCGGGCGCTCGCGCCATGAGCCAGGAGGCGAGGCCGGTGACGGCTCTGGTCCTCTACGACAACTACGCGCGGAGCCTTCGCGCGTTCGCGCCGCTCGCAACGAACGCGCCCGTCGGCCTCTACACCTGCGGGCCGACCGTTTACGACTACCAGCACATCGGCAACTACCGCACGTTCCTGTTCGAAGACCTGCTAAAGCGCGTGCTGCTGTGGAACGGTCATCGGGTGCACCACGTGATGAACGTCACCGACGTGGGGCACCTCACGTCCGACGCCGACACCGGCGAGGACAAGATGGAGAAGGGCGCCCGGCGCACCGGCAAGAGCGCGTGGGAGATCGCCGCGCTCTACACACAGGCCTTCGTCGACGACATTCGCGTGCTCAACATCCTGCCGCCCGACGTGCTGTCGCGCGCGACCGATCACATTCCCGAGCAGATCGCGTTTGTCGCCGATCTCGAGACGCGCGGGTACACATACCGGACATCCGACGGCATCTATTTCGACACGAGCCGCCAGGCCGATTACGGCTATCTCGCGCGTCTCGACCGCGAAGGCCTGAGCGCCGGCAAGCGCGTCGACGTCGGCGAGAAGCGCAACGCGACTGATTTCGCATTGTGGAAGTTTTCGCCGGCCGATCGGAAGCGGCAGATGGAATGGGACAGCCCGTGGGGCAGGGGCTTTCCCGGATGGCACATCGAGTGCTCGGCGATGGCGCAGCGCTATCTCGGCGACTTCTTCGACATCCACTGCGGCGGCGAGGATCACATTCCCGTGCATCACACGAACGAGATCGCGCAGACCGAGGCGCGCGCCGGCACGCGGCTCGCGAACTTCTGGATGCACGGCTACTTCCTGCTCGCGAACGACGCGAAAATGGCGAAGTCGGCAGGCGAATTCCTGCGTCTTGGCGCACTCGTCGATCGCGGGTATGACCCGCTCGCGTTCCGCTACCTGTGCCTGACCGGGCATTACCGGACCCAGCTCAACTTCACGTGGGAGGCGCTCGACGCGGCGGCCACCGGGCTTGCGCGGATGCGCGCGTCGTTTCATGCGTTGCCTGAAGGTGCGAATGCGCGCGCCGACGATGCACTGCTCGAGCGCTTCACGGCGGAGGTCAACGACGACCTCAACGCGCCGCGTGCGCTGGCGCTTGCGTGGGAGACGTTGCGGGGAGACCTTGCGCCGATGGTGAAACGCGCCACGCTCGCGCGCTTCGACGACGTCTTTGGCCTCCGTCTCGGGTCGTGGCAACCGGCGGAGGAAACGGTCCCCGACGCGATCGCGGCGCTCGCGGCAGCGCGCGCGGAGGCGCGCAAGGCGAAGAACTGGGCGGAAGCCGATCGGCTGCGCGAAGCGCTCAACGCGGCGGGCTTCGTGATGGAGGACCGTGCTGACGGCTACGCAGTGAAGCGCAGCAAGTAGTCAGCGCGAAAACCGAAGCAGCGTCAGAGACGACTTTTACGCAGCAAAAGTCGTCTCCGAACCTAATACATCCGCTCGATCGCTCCCGAATAGAGCACCGGCCCCGTCGGCTTGCCGGTCGGCGATCCGCCGGGCGGCTCGACGCTCACGGCGAGCGTCGGAATGTTCGAGAGCACTTCGTCGACCGGATTTTGCAGCGGCACGCGCACGATGCCGCCCTCGGGAATGACGCCGAGCGGTTGCGGCGACCCTGCCTGCGGCAGCGCCCACAGCTCGAACGCCTTGTCGGCGCCCGGGGACGCGTTGCCGACCGTGCGCACCGTCAGGTAGCGCTGGCCGCGGCTGCCGGTCGCGATCATCGCGACCTTCGCATCCGAGCCGGAAAGGACGACGACGAGCGGGGCCGGCACGACCGAAGGCGGCCGCCGCCATTCGGCGAAGCCGAGCACGACGACACCGGCGAGGCTCGCGATCGCGAGCGTCCGCCAGAACGCGGCGTTGCGCTGTCCCTTGACCTCGCGTTCGGACGGACGCTCGGGCTCGAGGCCGAGGCGGGCGACGATGTTTCGCCAGACACGCGGCGCCGGCGTCACAGGCGGCACGCGCTCGCCCAGCACCGCGATGCGCCGCTCCCAATCGGACAGCGCCGCCGCGACGGACCGGTCGCGGCGCGCGATCGCGACGAGGCGCCGGCGTACACGGGGCGGCGTGGTTCCGAGCGCGAATTCGGCGGCGAGCCGATCGAGCCGATCGTGGCGATCGGGGCGCGAAAGATTCATGGCGCGATCCCCGCGGCGTCGAGGCAGCGTCGAAGCGCGGCGAGACCGCGGCGCACCCACGACTTCACCGTGCCGAGCGGCTCGCGCATGTGCGCGGCGAGCTCCGAGTGCGACAGTCCCTCGAAGAATGCGAGCGCGATCGCCTGGCGCGGGCCCGGCTCGAGCGCATCGACGCAGCCGCGCAACGCCTGCGCGTCGGCGGCCGCGAGCAGCAGGTCGACCGGCGACGGACCGTCGGACGGCGGCTCCCACGGCATCGCGTCGTCGTTGCGCGCGAGGCTTTCGGTGGGCACCTCGCGGCGGCGCAGCCAGTCGAGGCAGCGATTGCGCACGATCGACGTGAGCCAGGTGATCGGCCGGCTCCTGGCGGCATCGTACGTGTTCGCGTGATGCCAGATGCTCACGAACGCTTCCTGCAGCATCTCTTCGGCCAGCGCCCCATTGCGCACGATACGGATGGCGATCGCATACAGATGCGGACTCGCGGTGCGATAGAGCTCGGCGAACGCGCGCTGGTCTCCGAGCGCGACGCGCGCGAGGAGGTCGGCCAGCCTGTCGACGCCGGGGTCCGGCGCTGGATTCACACCGGCGCTCATCCGGTTGCGCCGCGGTTGCGATCCTTTTGCCAGAGAACGTCCGGCACGTTGCCCGCGCGGTTCAGCACGCGCGCGAGGACGAACAGCAGGTCGGACAGCCGATTGACGTAGATCCGGCTCGACGCCGAGACCGGTTCATGCGCCGCGAGCGCGACGAGCGTGCGCTCCGCCCGCCGGCATACGGTGCGCGCGACATGCGCGAACGCCGCCGCGCGCGTGCCGCCCGGCAGGATGAACTCCTTCAGCATCGGTAGTGCGGCGTTGTGATGCTCGACGGCGGTTTCGAGCCGGTCGATGTGCGATGGCGCGATCGCCGTGTGACCCGGAATCGACAATTCGCCACCCAGGTCGAAGAGATCGTGCTGCACGTCGGTCAGGAGCGACGCCACGTCCGCGGGCAGCGCTTCGGTCAGCACGACGCCGATCTGCGAGTTGAGCTCGTCGATGGCGCCGATCGCGTCGATGCGCGGGCTGTCCTTCGGCACGCGCGAGCCGTCGCCAAGCCCGGTCGTGCCGCTGTCGCCCGTGCGCGTGACGATCCGGGATAGCCGATGACCCATGCCTTTCCTCGATTGGCCGTTCGGGGGATTTCGCCGCCGATTGCCGCGGCATCCGGCCGACACTAGCGAAATCCTGACGGCGCGGCAAGTCGAACGCCGCGCGCGCGATTCTCGCCTCGATTTTGCTACGATTGTCCCCACCATCGCACGGCCGGAGGCATCCATGGCGGCCCCAGGGATCTTCGACACGCATCTCGATCGTTGCCCGGCGAACTTCGCGCCCTTGACGCCGCTTTCGTTCATCGCGCGCACGGCCGCGATCTGGCCCGATCGCCCCGCCGTCGTGCACGGGCCGCGCCGCTATACGTGGGCGCAGACCTACGCGCGCGCCCGCCGCCTCGCGTCGGCACTCGCGCATCGCGGGATCGGCGTCGGCGACACGGTCGCTGCGATGCTCTCGAACACGCCGGAGATGGTCGAATGCCACTTCGGCGTGCCGATGACCGGCGGCGTGCTGAACACGCTCAACACGCGGCTCGACGCCGAGGCCATCGCGTTCATGCTCGAGCACGGCGAGGCAAAGGTGCTGATCACCGACACCGAGTTTGCGCCGACGATCGCTGGCGCGCTGGTGCGACTTTCGAAGAAGCCGCTTCTGATCGACGTCGTCGACGCACTCGGCCCCGGCGGCGACCTGCTCGGCGAATCCGATTACGAGACGTTCATCGCACACGGCGACGCCGATTTCGCGTGGCAGCCGCCCGCCGACGAATGGGATTCGATCGCGCTCAACTACACGTCGGGCACGACGGGCAATCCGAAGGGCGTCGTCTATCACCATCGCGGCGCGTACCTGAACGCGCTGTCGAACATCGTCGACTGGGGCATGCCGCGCCATTCGGTTTACCTGTGGACGCTGCCGATGTTCCACTGCAACGGCTGGTGCTTCCCGTGGACGATGGCGGCGAACGCGGGCACGAACGTGTGCCTGCGCAAGGTCGAGGCGAAGGCGATCCTCGATGCGATCCGCGACGAGAAGGTCACGCACTATTGCGGCGCGCCGATCGTGCACGCGATGCTCATCAACGCGTCCGACGACTGGAAGCGCGGCATCGATCATCGCGTCAACGCGCTCGTCGCGGCGGCCGCGCCGCCTGCCGCCGTCATCGAAGGCATGGAGCGGATGGGCTTCGACATCACGCACGTCTACGGGCTCACCGAGACGTATGGACCGGCCGCGGTCTGCGCGAAGCACGACGAATGGCAGGCGATGGACATCGCGCGGCGCACCGAGCGCAACGGACGCCAGGGTGTTCGTTACACATGCCAGGAGGCGATGAGCGTGATGGACCCGGCGACGATGCTGCCGGTGCCCGCCGACGGCGAAACGATGGGCGAGATCATGTTCCGCGGCAACATCACGATGAAGGGGTATCTCAAGAACCCGTCGGCGAGCGACGAGGCGTTCGCCGGCGGCTGGTTCCACACGGGCGATCTCGCGGTGATGCAGCCGGACGGCTACGTGAAGATCCGCGACCGCTCGAAGGACGTGATCATCTCCGGCGGCGAGAACATCAGCTCGCTCGAAGTCGAGGACGTGCTGTACCGCCATCCGGCGATCCTCGGCGCGGCCGTCGTCGCGAAGCCCGACCCGCGCTGGGGCGAGACGCCGTGCGCATTCGTCGAGCTGAAGCCTGGCGCTCGCGTCGAAGCCGACGAGCTGATCGAGCATTGCCGCAAACATCTCGCCCGCTACAAGGTGCCGAAGAGCGTCGTGTTCGGCGAATTGCCGAAGACGTCCACCGGGAAGATCCAGAAGTTCCTGCTGCGCGAGCGCGCGGGTTCGGCGAAGGCTATCGAATAAGGACCGACGATGAACGCACCTGTCGAAGCGGGCGTTCGCCCGTACGTGCTGGCGCGCACGCAGGACGGCGTGCGGACGCTGACGATGAACCGCGGCGAGCGCTTCAACGCGCTGTCGCGCGAGATGCTCGCGGCGCTCGAGGCCGCGATCGACGAGGCGGATGACGACGCGAGCGTGCGTGCGATCGTGATCGCGGGCGAAGGCAAGGGCTTTTGCGCCGGCCACGATCTCAAGGAGTTGCGCACGCACGAAGATCCCGCGTGGCATCGGGAGCTCTTCGACGCCTGCAGCCGCGTGATGGTGAAGCTCACCCAGCTTCCGCAACCGACGATCGCGCGCGTCCATGGCATCGCGACGGCCGCCGGCTGCCAGCTCGTCTCGATGTGCGATCTCGCGGTCGCTGCGAGCGACGCGCGCTTCGCGCTGCCCGGGATCAATGTCGGCGTCTTCTGCACGACACCGGCGGTCGGCGTCGCCCGCAACGTCGCGCGCAAGCGGGTGATGGAGATGCTCGTCACCGGGGACCCGATCGACGCCAAGACGGCCCTCGACTGGGGTCTCGTCAATCGCGTGGTTCCGGCCGGCGAGCTCGACGCCGCGGTCGCATTCTTCACCGACCGCATCGTCGCCCGAAGCGCGTCGGTGATGACGCTCGGCAAGCGCGCGTTCTACGCGCAGATTGACCGCGCGCTCGGCGACGCCTACGGCTACGCGTCCGAGGTCATGACGTGCAACCTCGCCGACCCCGACAGCGCCGAAGGCATGGACGCCTTTCTCGAAAAGCGTCCGGCACGCTGGCACCGTCATGACGATTGATGCCCGCCCGCGCCGGTATCTGGGATAATCCGCGCCAGCACAAACGGGGAGGGGCCGCAGCACCGTGGCGGACGACAACATTCTCGAAGCGCGCGGCCTCACGAAGGAGTTCAAGGGCTTCGTCGCCGTCAACGACGTGAATCTCGCGGTCCGCCGCGGGACCATTCACGCGCTGATCGGGCCGAACGGAGCCGGCAAGACGACCTGCTTCAACCTGCTCACGCATTTCCTGACGCCGACGCGCGGCCAGATCTTCTTCAACGGCCGCGAGATCACCGGGTCGCGTCCGGCGACGATCGCGCGGCTCGGGCTCGTTCGCTCGTTCCAGATTTCCGCGGTGTTCCCGCACCTGACGGTCCTCGAGAACGTCCGCATCGCGCTGCAGCGCAAGCGCGGTCATTCACTCGATTTCTGGCGTACCGAGCGCGTGCTGCACGACCTCGACGCGCGCGCGACCGAGCTGATCGAGGCGGTCGGGCTCGCGCAGTTCGTGCACGCGACCGCCGGCGAGCTCCCCTACGGTCGCAAGCGCGCGCTCGAGATCGCGACGACGCTCGCGCTCGAGCCGGAAATGATGCTGCTCGACGAGCCGACCGCGGGCATGACGCACGAGGACGTCGACCGGATCGCGGCGCTGATCCGCAAGGTCTCGGCCGACCGCACCGTGCTGATGGTCGAGCACAACCTGTCGGTCGTGTCGACGCTGTCGGATCACATCACGGTGCTCGCGCGCGGCGAGGTGCTCGCGCAGGGCAACTACGAGACGGTGTCGCGCAATCCCGCCGTCGTCGAAGCCTACCTGGGAGCCGCGCATGGCTAGCCCGATGCGCAAGCCGGAAGCCGCCCCGAATACGGCGTCGCTGCTCGCGGTCCGCGACCTGCAGGCGTGGTATGGCGAATCGCACATCCTGCACGGCGTCTCGTTCGACGTCGCACCGGGGGAAGTCGTGACGCTGCTCGGTCGCAACGGCGCCGGCAAGACGACGACGCTCAAGTCGGTGATGGGCGTCGTGCCGCGCCGCGACGGATCGATCGTCTACGAAGGCCGGGAGACCGTGCGCCTCGCGTCGAACCGCATCGCGCACCTCGGAATCGCCTGGTGTCCCGAGGAGCGCGGCATCTTCTCGAGCCTGAACGTCGAGGAAAACCTGCTGCTGCCGCCGAAGGTGCGCGATGGCGGGTTGAGCGTCGAAAAGATCTACGCGCTGTTTCCGAATCTCGCCGAGCGTCGCCGCAGCCAGGGCACGAAGCTCTCGGGCGGCGAGCAGCAGATGCTCGCGATCGGACGCATCCTTCGCACCGGCGCGCGGCTGCTGCTGCTCGACGAACCGACGGAAGGCCTGGCACCGGTCATCGTCCAGCAGATCGGGCGCACGATCGGCACGCTGAAGGCGCAGGGCTTCACGATCCTGCTCGTCGAGCAGAACTTCCGATTCGCCGCAACGGTTGCGGACCGGCATTACGTGATGGAGCATGGACGCATCGTCGACATGATCCCCAACGCCGATCTCGACCGGAACATGGACAAGCTGCACGAGTACCTGGGTGTATAGGGTCTCCGACCCTGCTTCGGTTTTTTCACTGAAGGAGCAACGATGAAGGCAATGAGAAGGAGTCTGCTTGCGCTCGCGCTGGCCGGCGCGTTCGGCATCGGCACGGCGCAGGCGCAAATGAGCGGCAACGTGCTGAAGATCGGCGTGCTCTCCGACATGTCGAGCCTCTACACGGATCTGGCCGGCGCCGGGTCGGTCGTCGCCGCGAAGATGGCGGTCGAGGATTCCGGCATCGAGAAGCGCGGCATCAAGGTCGAGATCGTATCGGCCGATCATCAGAACAAGGCGGATGTCGGCTCGGCCATCGCGCGCCGCTGGTACGACTCGGAAGGCGTCGACGTGATCGTCGACGTGCCGAACTCGGGCGTCGCGCTCGCCGTCGCGCAGATCACGAAGGACAAGAACAAGGTGTTCCTTGCATCGGGCCCCGGCTCGTCCGACCTGACCGGCAAGGCGTGCACGCCGAACACCGTCCACTTCACGTACGACACGTGGATGCTCGCGAACGGAACGGGCACCGCGATCACGAAGAACGGCGGCAATACGTGGTTCTTCATCACCGCGGACTACGCGTTCGGCCAGGCGCTCGAGCGCGACACGACGGCGGCGGTACAGAAGGCGGGCGGCAAGGTGCTGGGCGGCGTCCGCGTGCCGATCAACAACCAGGACTTCAGCTCGTTCCTGCTGCAGGCGCAGGCGTCGAAGGCGAAGGTGATCGGCCTCGCGAATGCGGGCGGCGACACGACGAACTCGATCAAGCAGGCAGCCGAGTTCGGGATCGTCAAGGGCGGCCAGCAGCTCGCGGGCCTGCTCGTGTTCCTGACCGACGTGCACGCGCTCGGCCTGCCGACGGCCCAGGGACTGACGTTCACCGAGACGTTCTACTGGGACCAGAACGACCACACGCGCGCGTTCGCGAAGCGCTTTGCGCCGCAGGACAAGGGCATCTATCCGACGATGGTGCATGCGGGCGTCTATGCCTCGCTGCTGCATTACTTCAAGGCCGTCGAGGCGCTCAAGTCCGACACCGACGGCGCGAAGATCGTCGAGAAGATGAAGTCGATGCCGACCGACGATCCGCTGTTCGGGAAGGGGTCGATCCGCGTCGACGGCCGCGCGCTGCATCCAGCGTATCTCGTGCAGGTCAAGACGCCGGCCGAATCGAAGGGGCCGTGGGACTACTACAAGATCGTCTCGACGATCCCGGCCGACCAGGCATTCCGGCCGCTTGCGGACGGCGGCTGTCCGCTGGTGAAGTAACGGCGCAGTCCTTCACTCGAGCCCCCTCCCCGCGGGGGGAGAGGGTGAGGCGAGCCTGATGCAAGCACTCTTCGGCCAGCTGCTGATCGGTCTCATCAACGGCGCGTTCTACGCGATGCTGTCGCTCGGCCTCGCCGTGATCTTCGGGCTGCTCAACATCATCAACTTCACGCACGGCGCGCAATACATGATGGGCGCGTTCTGCGCGTGGTTTCTGCTCAATCACGGGATCGGCGGCTTGACACTCGGTTACTGGCCGTCGCTGATCATCGCGCCGATCGTCGTCGGCATCGTCGGCATCGTCATCGAGCGGACGATGCTGTCGCGCCTCTACAAGCTCGACCACCTGTACGGGCTGCTGCTGACGTTCGGGCTCGCGCTCATCATCCAGGGGCTTTTTCGCAACGAGTTCGGCTCGTCGGGCATGCCGTACCAGATTCCGTCGGTCCTCGCGGGCGGCATCAACCTCGGTTTCATGTTCCTGCCGATCTACCGCGCGTGGGTCATCGTCGCGTCGCTCGTCGTCTGCTTCGCGACGTGGTTCGTCATCGAGCGCACGAAGCTCGGCAGCTACCTGCGCGCGGCGACCGAGAATCCGGCGCTGGTCCAGGCCTTCGGCATCAACGTGCCGCGGATGATCACGCTGACGTTCGGCTTCGGCGTCGGCCTCGCGGCGCTCGCGGGCGTGATGGCGGCGCCAATCTACCAGGTGAATCCGTTGATGGGGGCCGATCTGATCATCGTCGTGTTCGCCGTCGTCGTGATCGGTGGTATGGGATCGATCATGGGCGCGATCCTGACGGGCTTCGGCCTCGGCATCATCGAGGGACTCACGAAATATTTCTGGCCCGAGGCGTCGAGCACCGTGATCTTCGTCATCATGGTGATCGTGCTGCTCGTACGGCCGGCCGGCCTCTTCGGCAGGGAGCGGTGATGGCGGCGATTGCCGAACGCGCTGCGATCCGGACCGCCGCGCGCAATCAGTTCCTGGTGCCGACGCTCGTCATGGTCGTCGCGCTCGCGGTCGCGCCGTTCGCCGGCGTCTACCCGGTGTTCATCGAGAAGGCCCTGTGCTTCGCGCTCTTCGCCTGTGCGTTCAACCTGCTGCTCGGCTTCGGCGGCTTGCTGTCGTTCGGGCACGCGATGTTCCTCGGCACCGCCGGCTACGTCGCCGCGCATGCCGCGAAGGTCTGGGGCGTGACGCCGGAGATCGCGATCCTCGCCGGCACTGCCGCCTCGGCGGCGCTCGGCGCCGTCGTCGGCGCGCTCGCGATACGCCGGCAGGGGATCTATTTCGCGATGATCACGCTCGCCATCGCGCAGATGATGTACTTCTTCTACGTGCAGGCGCCGTTCACGCACGGCGAGGACGGGATTCAGGCCGTGCCGCGCGGGCATCTTTTCGGGTTGATCGATCTCGGCGATCCGCTCGCGATGTACTACACGGTGCTGGTGGTGTTCGTCGCCGCGTTCGCGCTCATTCACCGGATCATCCATTCGCCATTCGGGCAGGTGCTGAAGTCGATTCGCGAGAACGAGCCGCGTGCCATCTCGCTCGGCTACGACGCCGATCGCTACAAGCTGCTCGCGTTCGTGCTGTCGGCGACGCTCGCAGGGCTCGCCGGCGCCTTGAAGGCGATCGTGTTCCAGCTCGCGTCGCTGACGGACGTCTATTGGACGATGTCGGGCGAGGTCGTGCTGATGACGCTCCTCGGCGGCATGGGCACGATCTTCGGCCCCGTCGTCGGCGCGTTCGTGATCGTCACGCTCGAGAACTACCTGGCGGGTTTCGGCGAGTGGGTCACGATCATCACCGGCGTCATCTTCGTCGTCTGCGTGCTCGCGTTCCGGCGAGGAATCGTCGGCGAGCTCGCGGCATGGTGGGCGCGGCGCCGATAAGGCGTGCACTCGCCGCGACCGCAGCCGCCGCGCTCGTGTCGGGCGTGCTCGCGGCGCCGGGCCCTCTCGCCACGAAGGCCGGCTGCCGCGACGGCCGTGCACAAGGGCCGTACGAGCTGCGCGACGCGAGCGGGCAACTGCGCGTCGCGGGGGCGTTCAACGAAGGCACGCGCACCGGCTCGTTCATCTTCTGGCGCGAAAACGGCGTGCGCGAGGCGCACGTGCCGTACGACAACGGGCTTCGCAACGGCACCGTCGCGACATGGTACGAGGGAGCGTCCGACCGCGAGCCGCCGCGGCACCTTGAGTCGGAATGGCGGCACGGTCTTCGGGACGGCACGACGCGCACCTGGTATCCGGACGGGCATCCGCGGTCGCAGAGCGAATATGCGAAGGGCCGGATCGTATCGAGCAGCGCGTGGTCCGATGCCGGCGAGCGGCTCCCGGAGGATGCCGCACGCGCGCTTGCCGAAACGGACGAGCAGACCGCCGACGCCGCGTACGCGGGACTGGACGATCGGATAACGACGCACATGCCGAACTGCGGCCAGAGCTAGTCGTTCGTTCGCTGTACCGCGCACGCACCAACCCCGGGCGCCGCGGTCCAACCGGCATCCTGTGACAAAGGATGCCGCGATGGCGCATACGTGGGAGCCGCATGCGAAGGGAGTCGGCGACGCGGGCGCGCTCGACGATCTCGCGGCGCACGCGGCGCGCGCATCGATCGTGCTGATCGGCGAGGCATCGCACGGAACGCGCGACTTCTACGCGATGCGGGCGGACCTGACGCGGCGGTTGATCGCCGACCACGGCTTTCGCGCGGTGACGCTCGAGGCCGACTGGCCGGATACGTTCCGCGCGCATCGTTACGTCACCGGCCGCTCCGACGACGGCGATGCCGTGGCCGCGCTGTCCGATTTCCGCCGCTTTCCCGCGTGGATGTGGCGCAACGAAGCGATGCGCGACTTCGTCGGCTGGCTCGCCGAATTCAACACCGCGCGCACACCCGACGCGCGCACCGGGTTATTCGGGCTCGATCTCTACAGCCTGCACGCGTCGATCGAATCGGTACTCGCGTATCTCGACCGCGTCGATGCCGACGCCGCGGCCCGCGCGCGAAGCCGCTACGCGTGCTTCGAATACTTCGGCGACGATCCGCAGGGCTACGCGATCGGCGTCATGCAGGGCTTCGATCCCTGCGAGGACGAGGCGGTCGCGCAGCTCGTCGATCTGCGGCGGCGTGCGATGCTGCCGCGCGCGGCGGGCGCGGGCGACCCGCTCGACGTGTTTTCGGCCGAGCAGAACGCGCGGCTCGTCGTCAACGCCGAACGTTATTACCGGGCGATGTACCGCGGACGCGAATCGACGTGGAATCTGCGCGACCGGCACATGGTCGACACGCTCGCCGCGCTCCGCGAACGCATCCCCGGCGCGTCGGACGGCACCGTCGTCTGGGCGCACAACTCGCATCTCGGCGATGCGCGGGCAACCGAGATGAGCCGTCGCGGCGAGGTCAACGTCGGCCAGCTCGTGCGCGAGCGTTACGGGCCCGACGTGTTTTCGATCGGCTTCTCGACGTTCGACGGTACCGTGACGGCTGCGTCCGACTGGGATGCGCCCGCCGAGCGCAAGCGCGTGCGGCCGGGCCTCGCCGGAAGCTACGAGCGGATGTTTCACGAGCGCGGCGCGGATCGCTTCTGGCTCGATCTCGGCGATCGCGACGTCGCGGCTGCGCTCCGCGGAGCGCTGCTGCAGCGCGCGATCGGTGTGATCTACCGGCCCGAAACCGAGCGCTGGAGCCATTATTTCGAGGCGCGGCTGCCCGAGCAGTTCGACGCGATCGTCCATCTCGACAACACGGTTGCCGTAACGCCGCTCGATCGCACGGCAGGCTGGGACGAAGGCGAACCGCCGGAAACCTGGCCGACGGCGCTCTGAAGCGTTCGCCGCTCGTGCGCGGGTTTGACCCGTTGTTCGAAAACACGATAAAATCGTCTGTTTGGTGCTCGATGCGCGTGTTTTTGCGCGGGTGGCGATGTTTGGCGGTTCGAAGGAAGTCGCTTGACGCGTTCGATGCGTGACCGGCTGATCGTCGGCAACTGGAAAATGAACGGCGATCTCGCGACGAATGCGCGGCTTCTTCGCCGCCTTGCGGCCGAGTGGCGCGCGCCCGGCGGTCGCGTGCTGGCGGTCTGCGTACCGACGCCGTATCTCGCGCAGGCGCAGTCGGAGCTTCGCGCGTCGGCGGTGGCATGGGGCGCGCAGGACGTGAGCGAGCACGTGAAGGGCGCGTACACGGGTGACGTGTCGGCCGCGATGGTTGCCGAATTCGGCGCCCGCTATGCAATCGTCGGCCATTCCGAGCGCCGCCAGTTGCATGGGGAAACCGACGCCGTCGTGGCGGCGAAGGCGCGTGCGGCGCTGGCGGCGGGGCTCGTTCCGATCGCGTGCGTCGGTGAAACGCTTGCCGAGCGCGAGCGCGGCGACACCGATTCGGTCGTCGCGCGCGAGGTCGACGCGTTGACGGATGCGCTCGGCGCCGACACGTCGCGCATCGTCGTCGCGTACGAGCCGATCTGGGCGATCGGCACGGGCAGGACGGCGACGCCCGAGCAGGCGCAGGCCGTCCACGCGGCGGTGCGGGCGCGGCTTGCGCGTGCGGGAGCGGGCGACGTTCCGATCCTGTACGGCGGGAGCGTGAAGGCCGCGAATGCGGCCGCGCTCTTCGCGATGGCGGACATCGACGGCGGCCTCGTAGGCGGCGCGTCGCTCGATGCCGATGAATTTTTGATGCTCGGGCGTGCCTAATTGGCTGCACGTCGGTGGAGAAAGTGTTCGAATGACGATGATTCAATCGCTGGTTCTCGCGTTGCACGTGCTGGCGGCGCTCTCGGTGTGCGGTTTCGTGCTCCTTCAGCACGGAAAGGGCGCGGACATGGGCGCAGCATTCGGCAGCGGTTCATCGGGCAGCCTGTTCGGTGCGGCCGGCTCGGCGAACTTCCTCTCGCGGACCACGGCCATCCTCGCAACCGTGTTCTTCGCGACGAGCGTCGCGCTCACGTGGTTCGGCTCCCAGCAGGGCGCTCCGCAGGGCGTGATGGAGAAGGGCGTGATGGAACGCTCGCTGCCGGCAAAGTCGTCGGAGGTTCCGGGGGCCAAGCCTTCGGAGGTGCCCGCGCCCGCGACGCCGCCGGCATCGGCGCCGGCAGCCGCACCGAGCGGCGGTGGTTCGTCCGAAGTACCGAAATGATTCAGGTATCGGGGATCAGGGATCAGGAATCAGTAAAGGGCCGTGACGTGGAGCGGGTTTGCCGATACCTGACCTCTGATTCCTGATACCTGTCGCAGCCGACGTGGTGAAATTGGTAGACACGCTGTCTTGAGGGGGCAGTGGCGAAAGCCGTGGGAGTTCGAGTCTCCCCGTCGGCACCATTTGCAGGTATCCGGAATCAGGTATCAGGGATCAGCAAAACCGACCGATCTCACGCGCTTGCCTGATCCCGATCCCTGATACCCGATCCCTGATACCCGATCCCTGATACCCGATACCTGGTAATGCTGGCTCAATATTTTCCCATCCTGCTGTTCATCCTGTTCGGCCTCGGGCTCGGCGCGCTGCTGCTCGGCGTCGGCCGCTTCGTGTCGCCGTCGCGGCCGGATCCCGAGAAGCTGTCGCCGTACGAGTGCGGCTTCGAGGCGTTCGAGGATGCGCGGATGAAGTTCGACGTCCGCTATTACCTGGTCGCGATTCTCTTTATCGTGTTCGATCTCGAAATCGCGTTCCTTTTCCCTTGGGCGGTCGTGCTGCGGGATATCGGCTATTTCGGCTTCGTCGCGATGCTCGTCTTTCTTGCGATTCTCGTCGTCGGCTTCATCTACGAGTGGAAGAAGGGCGCATTGGAGTGGGAGTAAGGATCCATGGCGATTGAAGGCGTTCTGGAGAAGGGCTTCGTCACGACGACGCTCGACAGCGTCATCAACTGGGCGCGCAACGGCTCGATGTGGCCGATGACGTTCGGCCTCGCCTGCTGCGCCGTCGAGATGATGCACGCGGGGGCGTCGCGCTACGATCTCGACCGGTTCGGCGTCGTGTTCCGGCCCAGTCCGCGGCAGTCCGACGTGATGATCGTCGCCGGCACGCTCTGCAACAAGATGGCACCGGCGCTGCGCAAGGTCTACGACCAGATGGCGGAGCCGCGCTGGGTGATCTCGATGGGCTCCTGCGCGAACGGCGGCGGCTACTACCACTACTCGTACTCGGTCGTGCGCGGCTGCGACCGCATCGTGCCGGTCGACATCTACGTGCCCGGCTGCCCGCCCACGGCCGAGGCGCTGCTCTACGGCATCCTGCAGCTCCAGAACAAGATCTGGCGCACGAACACGATCGCGCGGTGATGGGCGACGACACCGGCCGCGCGGCGGCGAGCAGCGAAACCGACAAGCTGACGGCGGCGCTCGCCGGCTGCTTCGACGGCAGTGCGATCAGGCGCACGATCGTCGATCGCGGCGAGGTGACGATCGTCGTCGACGTCGATCGCTATCTCGACGTGATGCGCACGCTGCGCGACCGGGTGGAGCTGCGCTTCGGGATGCTGATCGACCTTTGCGGCGTCGACTATTCGAGCTTCGGCGCCGGAGCATGGGAAGGCGGACGCTTCGCGGCCGTGTCGCACCTGCTTTCGCTCGCGCACAACCGGCGCCTTCGCGTCCGGACGTTCGCCGCGGACGACGCGTTTCCCGTGGTGCCGAGCGTCGTCGACATCTGGCCCGCGGCGAACTGGTTCGAGCGCGAGGCGTTCGACCTCTACGGCATCATGTTCCCCGGTCATCCGGATCTGCGGCGGCTCCTCACCGACTACGGCTTCGTGGGCCATCCGTTCCGCAAGGACTTCCCGATCTCCGGCTACGTCGAGATGCGCTACGACCCGGAGCAGGGACGGGTCATCTATCAGCCGGTGACGATCGAGCCGCGCGAGGTCACGCCGCGGGTCGTGCGCGAAGAGAACTACGCGGAGAACGAGTAGCGCCGTGGCCGAGGTTCGCAACAATAGGGATTTGAGCGGCCGCCGCCTCGCGGCACCAGAGCTCGCCGCTCCGCTCGACTTGCTTCGCAAGTTGGCGGTCGCCGGAGTTGATCGTGTAACGCTTCGATCAACCGGCAGTGGTCGGTCAACGGCGGTGCTTCGTGGCTGAGATCCGTAACTACACGATGAACTTCGGCCCGCAGCATCCGGCGGCCCACGGCGTGCTGCGCCTCGTGCTGGAGCTCGACGGCGAGGTGATCGAGCGCGCAGACCCGCACATCGGCCTCCTCCATCGCGCGACCGAAAAGCTCGCCGAGCACAGGACGTGGATCCAGTCGCTGCCGTACATGGATCGTCTCGACTACGTGTCGATGATGTGCAACGAGCACGCGTACTGCCTCGCGATCGAGCGCCTGCTCGGAATCGACGTGCCGGAGCGCGCGCTCTACATCCGCACGATGTTCGACGAGTTGACGCGGATCCTCAACCACCTGATGTGGCTCGGCTCGCACGCGCTCGACATCGGCGCGATGACACCATTTCTCTACGCGTTCCGCGAGCGCGAGGACATCCTGGACATGTATGAAGCGGTGTCCGGCGCACGGATGCACGCCGCGTACTACCGGCCCGGCGGCGTCTACCGCGACCTTCCCGACCGGATGCCGCAATACCAGCCGTCGAAGACGCGCAGCACGCGCGAGATCGAGGAGCGCAACGAAAACCGGCAGGGGTCGCTCCTCGATTTCATCGACGACTTCGTTCGGCGGTTCCCCGGCAACGTCGACGATTACGAGACGCTGCTCACCGACAACCGGATCTGGAAGCAGCGCACCGTGGGTATCGGCGTCGTCACCGCCGAGCGCGCGATCGCACTCGGCTTCACCGGGGCGATGCTGCGCGGCTCCGGCGTGCCGTGGGACCTGCGCCGCAAGCAGCCGTATGCGGTCTACGACAGGATGGCGTTCGAGGTACCGGTCGGCGTCAACGGTGACTGCTACGACCGCTACCTCGTGCGCATGGAGGAGATGCGGCAGTCGAACCGCATCGTTCGCCAATGCAGCGAGTGGCTGCGCGCCAATCCGGGGCCCGTCATCACCGACAACCACAAGGTCGCGCCGCCGCCCCGCGAGGGAATGAAGGAGAACATGGAAGAGCTGATCCATCACTTCAAGCTCTTCACCGAAGGCATTCACGTGCCGGCCGGCGAGGTGTACGCGGCGATCGAGCATCCGAAGGGCGAGTTCGGCGTTTACGCGATCTCGGACGGCGCGAACAAGCCATATCGGATCAAGCTGCGGCCGCCGGATTACGTGCACCTGTCGGCGCTCGACGAGATGGCGCGCGGCCACATGATCGCCGACGTCGTCGCGATCATCGGCACGCAGGACATCGTATTCGGGAGCATCGACCGGTGAGCAAGATGAGCGCCGCAGAGCCGCCTCAAGGCGCGAATTCCGCCCCCTCGGGGGGCAGCGAAGCGGCGAAGCCGCGAGCGTCGGGGGATCACATCCTCAATCTCGATCAGCTCGAAGGCGGGCGCGAGCTTCGCCACGGCGATCGCTTCGACGCGACGCTCGCCCCCGTCGGATCGCGCATCGGCGCACGCCAGCTCGGCTACAACGTGACCACGGTGGCGCCCGGCAAGCGCGCGTTCCCGTTCCACAATCACCATGTGAACGAGGAGCTGTTTTTCGTCCTCGAAGGCGAGGGCACGCTTCGGCTCGGTTCGGACGAGCATCGCGTGCGCAAGGGCGACTTCGTCTGCTGCCCGGCAGGCGGCCCCGCGCACCAGTTCATCAACACGGGCACGTCGCCGCTGCGTTATCTCGCGGTGAGCACGATGGTCGATAGCGACGTATGGCATTACCCCGATTCGAAGAAATTCGGGGTCATCGCCGGCCGCGATCCATCGCGAGCGCCGGCCGATGCGTCGTTTCCTTCGCGCTTCGTCCCCGACGATGTCGGCGTCGGTTACTGGCATGGAGAATAGGTTGATAAGCGATGGCGCGCTGCGCCGCATCGACCGCGAGGCGGCGAAGTATCCGGCCAACCAGAAGCGCTCCGCCGTCATCGCCGCGCTCGCGATCGCACAGGACGAGCACGGGTGGCTTTCGGCCGAAGTGATGGACGACGTCGCGCGGCACCTCGGCCTGCCGGCGATCGCGGTTTACGAGGTCGCGACGTTCTACTCGATGTTCGAGCTGAAGCCGACGGGCCGCTTCAAGCTCACGCTCTGCACGAACCTGCCGTGCGCGTTGTCCGGCGCGACCGCGGCCGCGGAGCATCTCAAGCGGCGGCTCGGCATCGGCTTCGGCGAAACGACCGGCGACGGCAAGTTCACGCTCAAGGAAGGCGAGTGCTTCGGCGCGTGCGGCGACGCCCCGGTGATCCTCGTCAACAACAAGCGCATGGCGAGCTTCATGGATCCGCCGCAGCTCGACGCGATGCTCGACGAGCTCTCCGCGGCCGCTGATCGGGGCGAAGGCGCCGGAATGGGTAAACAGACCACGAGCGGCGAAGGGCCGCCCCGAGCCGCGAGTTCCGCCCCCCCGGGGAGCAGCGAAGCGGCAAAGCCGCGAGCGTGGGGGGATCACAACCGGTGAATGCGCCGTCCGAATTCCTGGATTACGGTCCCGACGCGGTGCTGATGGCCGGCCTCACGGGTCGCAACTGGCGTCTCGCCGATTACGTGCAGCGCGGCGGCTACGACGCGCTGAAGAAGATCCTGAACGACAAGATCCCGCCCGAGCAGGTGGTCGCCGAGGTGAAGAAATCGGCGCTGCGGGGCCGTGGCGGCGCGGGCTTTCCGACAGGTCTCAAGTGGAGCTTCATGCCGCGGCAGTTCCCCGGCGACAAGTACCTCGTCTGCAACTCCGACGAAGGCGAGCCCGGCACGTTCAAGGACCGCGACCTGCTCCGCTACAACCCGCATTCGCTGTTCGAGGGCATGGCGATCGCGGCGTACGCGATGGGTTGCGCACGCGGCTACAACTACGTCCACGGCGAGATCTGGGACGTCTACGAGCGCTGCGAGGAAGCGATCGCCGAAGCGTACGAAGCCGGTTTTCTCGGCGACGACATCCTCGGCAGCGGCTTCAGTTTCCACCTCTACAACCACCACGGCTACGGCGCGTACATCTGCGGTGAGGAAACCGCGCTGCTCGAATCGCTCGAAGGCAAGAAGGGAATGCC
>Ga0134128_10002090_pt1 | contig 24951 bp, 37 predicted proteins | sample KB31754_FD_96462 | JGI IMG/M metagenome (GOLD analysis project Ga0134128, IMG submission 96462) | Terrestrial soil microbial communities with excess Nitrogen fertilizer from Kellogg Biological Station, Michigan, USA - KB3-175-4 | ecosystem: Environmental > Terrestrial > Soil > Unclassified ...
ATCTTATATGTGATGGTGTGTCTATTGGTTCAGTTACAGTAACAGCAAGCAACACACTTACAATAGCAGGAGAGAACCTATACATAGGTGCATATAAGACTTCAGGTGCTTCAATATCAGGTTACTTTAACGGTTCTTTGGCCCTATTCAAACTAATCAATAACTCTGCAGATTACAATGTTCCTGGAGTTTGGAATATGGGAATAAGAGAGGGATTTTCTACAGGTACTTTTACTGTTCCAACAGCAGACACAAACAAAAGACTTAACCAAAAATTCGGTACACCAAACTCAGATTTGTATTATGCTTACACAACAGCCCCATTTGAAGATGGAGAATATGAAATACAAGTGGTGTATGAGAAATCAACAGCAGGTGGAAAACTGGATATTCTAATAGATGATAACACAATAATCTCAGGACTAGATACCTATAACGGTTCTACAACTCATAACAATGTTAGTAAATACTATGGAGTAAAAATTGCAGATGGTAGACATTACATCAAAATAAAGAATAATGGAAAGAATGGATCTAGTTCAGGAAATGCAGTAAACCTACAGTGGATTAATTTCATCAAGAGAAGGGGCCATGAAAACGGTGGTACAGGTGACTTTTTATTATTATCTGATGAAATAAATGAAAGATCCAATACAACCTGGGCATTTGGTGTTTTAGGCCTAGGAATATATAATAATGAAATATTCCAATCTTCAGCCTCTAATCTCAATTATACTGAGGGTTCTATTTTCATAAAGGGTGGACTTTATCGTATAGATTATATTTACGAAACATATATTGATAGAGCATTAGTTGATGTATGGGTAGGTAACACACAGATAATTTCACTATTAGATTGTTATGGTGGAGCAGTTCAGAACAATATAAAAACAGTCTATGTTAGATTACAACAAGGAAAGAATAATATTAGAATATCTGCAAACGGTAAAAATGCAAGTTCTTCTAACTATTATGTTATAATGCAGGGATTACGTGCTGTGAGGTTGAGTGACTGATGAACGTAAGAGTTTCAGTTAATGCAGGAGATCAAGACGCAATAATAACTTCTACTGATTCAGTAACAATAGGTTACACAAATAATACGTCATGTAGATTCAATGGTTTTCTAACACAGGCCAGTAATGTAGGTACTGCTAATGCTTGGAAATTCACCAGGTTTTTCTCCAAGGGTGGACTTTACAAAGTAAGATTTGTTTACAAAAAAGATACAAATTGTGGAAAGGTAAACATAGGCCTAGATTCTAGTGCTACTTCAATAGTATCAGCATTGGACACCTATGTAGCAAGTGCAACATATAATAATGTATATGAATCAACTCTTGAGATAACAAGAGGATTCCATGATGTAACATTCGCAGTAAACGGTAAAAATGCAAGTTCTTCTAACTATCAAATACAAATGGAAACTATACAATTTGATCCAATACAAGAATATCAATTATATCAGGATGATAAACCAATACAGACAAACCAAGGCTCTATGGTATTACTAGGAAAACATAAAGTTACAGTAGCAGAGTCTACATTTACATTCCCATTAGCAGATATTTTGAATACAAAATATTCTGAGATTATTGTTAAGATAAACGGTTCAGCAACAGCCTCACTAGCCTTACAGGCCACAGTGAACGGATTGGGTGCTAATTATATACAGAAAGGATTATCTAGTATTGGTGGAACAGTAACAGCAATCAACATAACAACTGGAAGTATTCTAAAAATAGCCTCTACTTCAATCTTAACAGGTGCAACTAAATTTGAAGCATGGTTTACAATAAAAAGACAGGATGATGGAACATGGACTATGGGCCAATGGGGAGCAACAGGGTTCAGTGTTGGACATGAGACAGGAAGTTGGAATAATGACCAAACATCTACAACTGGAATTACACAGATAGTTATATCCACATCTACATCAACAGTAAAAGTTGGAACGGAATATGAGATTTACGGAGTAAAGACAACTTGATATGCCAGCATATACAGCAGACGCATTTACTTCAGACGCTTACACTAATGAACAGACTTCTCCAGAAAAAAACTATACTGTAGATTTAGTACTTAAAAAAATAAACAAATTAACTACCTATACTGCAGATACCATCATTAAGAAAATTAACAAGGCAATAACATATACAGCAGACGTAATCATATCAAAGAGAGTACAAACTACATACACAGGAGATGTGGCAATAGCAAAGAGGAAAACTATTACTTATACTGCAGATACAATAATCAAAAAAATCAACTTGGAGTATGCAGGTTCAAATCAAGGTTCATACACAGGTGACGCTTTTTGTGCTGACGCTTATTGTATTGGAAGTTACACAAAATACCGTATAGATACAGTATTGAAAAACTTGGTAAGACTTGTAACCTATACCGCAGATTCTGTTTTTCTAAAATATGGTAGAAACATAACATATACAGCAGATATAGTTTTAAGAAAACTAGGTAATCAGAAGAACTACACAGTTGATACTATATTTAGAAAGTTGGGCCTGACTACTACCTACACAGCAGATATTATATTACAGAAAGTTAAAATCAACACAACCTATACTGCAGATACTGTAACAGCAAAGAGAACAATTAAAACCTACACAGCGGATACGGTATTTCTAAAACAAGGTAACATTCCAGTACCATTTGATGTTCATATCCTAAGAACTCCAGCCTGGGATGTATACATACAACAGGCTCCAAAGTTTGATGTACATATAATTTAGAAGATAAATAGTACATCCAACTATTTAAAAGGTATGACTACAGGCAAAATATCAGTTGGAGATGTCAAGACTGAGTTAAAGCCCAGGGTTATTGATGATTCTACAGGTTCTGCAGTCATAGTCAATCTTGCCAATTTTGATACCTTTACTATAATCTTTCTTAGGCCTGATGGTACTACGTTTAGTAAGACTAACGCTGATGGCGTGGCCATATTCAACCCACCAGGAGCAGATGGAGTATTACACTATATCACAGGAACACCCAGTATTTGGGATCAAAAAGGCCTATGGGGTTTTAGAGTTACAGTGAAAAACTCTGTTAGTGGTGCTAACTTTACTTCAGAGTATGAGTACAAAGAGGTTCTAGGTAATTGAGTAACCTAGACTTGGAACATCACCATTCATTTGAGTTCAAGCCAGTAGGCCAATTTAGAGGGGCCAGTTTACTTCAGGAACAGTCTGCAGACAAGAAATTTGTCAAGTACTTTCTACTTACTGCCAAGGATATTAACGGTAATGGATGGGGAGTATCCCAGGATAGTATAGCAAGTAATATCAAAGATTTTATTGGCCAACCACTTGTAGCAACATCCAGACAGTTTATTGCAGATTCAGAGTATGGTGATACATACACACATCCATACATACCAACTAATCACATACCTACAATATTTGCTCATCAAAATAAATTCGCTATTGGAATAATACGAGATGTCGTAGAGGAACATGGTAATTGGAACGCTATAGCAGAGATATTTCCCAAGTATGCTCACATGAAACCACCACCATTTTGTAGCCCAGGAATATTCCAATTAGATCCAAGAGAGCCAGAAGGTAACATATCAAAATGGAAGGCACTTCATTTAGCAGTATTAGACGCTGAACCTGCATACGGAGCCCAAATGGCAATTATGAAGGGTTCATGTGTTGGAACATTAAACGAATGTAAAGTACAATTCAAGGGGGCCAAATTTGAATCATCCAACACTGAACAGAAAAAAGAAATGCAGAGAGAGGAACTTGAGACTATTGATACTGAAGAAGAAGACAAGAAAAATACTGCCAGTGTTATTTGTCCTATAAAACTTGGAAATAAACTTAGAAGAGTTGCTTTACAAGGTAAATTCCAGAAACTGGCCTACAAATCAGATAAAGAGATAGAAGATAGTAGAATACCATATCCTAGAAAATCATATAATGAAATTGAAAAAACCAGGCCAGAAGGAACTTACCAAAACTACGAACAGTCTTCAAAAGAGGGTGATTATGTGTTACATAATAACAAGATTAGACCTTCAAAACCAACCCAAAAAGATAGACAAAGAATAATATCTGCCAAATTACAATTAATTGCAGGATTAAATCAAAGAATGGCATATACTGAGATAGGAAAACCACATACAAAACCTGAATATGGTAAGGATGATGTAGATGAAACAGGTCAATTACCAATACTAAACAGAGTTGGAGATGAAGTTCAGGCACATGGTCATAAAATAGGTCATGAATTACTAGAAAATTCGAAGTTATCTGATTATGCAATACCTAAAGTCAAGGATACATTCAATATGATGTTACGAAATATAGAAGAGGAAAATGATAATTCCTTTGGGCCTAAATTTGAGGGAACTATAAAAGGCCATCCTGACCAAAAACAATATGATAGTTTAGAAACAGTAAAATCAAGAGTATTAAACTCTGCACATTACGAACATGATAAAGACTTTGGTATGGGAGACAGTGGTGAAGAACGAAGACCACAAAACAAAGGAGAAGAATTAGGTAGAAAGTTGTTTGAACCATTCCAAAAAATGAGAGATGAAGAAATAGCCCAAAACCCACATAGAATACAGGATCACTTGGAAGGTAGAAAACTAATCAATCAATTTGGAGATTCATTATTCAATAAAATGCAAGAGAGTATACAAAAGAACCTACAACCCAAGATAAGACCACCAAAACCTACAAATGCTGATAGAAGGAAGATGATAGGAGCCAGATTGATGAAGATAGCCAGTCAAGGAGAAGAAAATATGACATACCAGGATTCTAAAAAGGTCAAAATAATCAAGAAGAAAAATGAAGAAGATGAGTAATTTAATACTTATAAGGCAGAATAGGTAAGTTGTTATAGATGTCCACTTCAAAACAGGTTAAAGCACGTTTTGGTAAAATTGTTAGAATAGCAGAAGGTAATATTAATTCATCTTTCCAAAAGAGTACAAGTGATGATAACCCAGGTTCTGACTCTGTAGCAAAAGAAAATGCAAACACAGGTGAAAGAAAGACTGATAATGCAGAAAACAAAACTACAGGTGACAGAGAACACCAATATTCAGTAGAAGAACAAAACGCAAACCAAAGGCAGAGATAAATCAATGCCAGTTAAGATTTTAGGTAAAACTTATGAAAATCATGATTCTGCAGTACAGGCCTTGAAGAAATCCAAGCCTGATATATCTGATCCTGACGCTTATGTTGCTACTGTTGAAAGACAGGAGAAAGGAGCAAAACTAAAGAATCGTTTTGCAGTTTTACAAAAAGAAGTTAAACTTGAAGAAGGTAAAGATGAGGATGTTTTGAAACTAAAAGGCCAGGAAAGACCACCATTCAAATCTAAAGGTACTGGAAACGAGGAATCTTCAAGTAAACAACAAACAAAAACAAAGGAAGATCCAGTTAAGATTAGAGCCAAGACTGCAAAAATATTTCAAAAGATTGCAGGTGTTGGACATGATAATGCTACAAGGGGAGCAACAGATGATGAGCAGAAACAACTCGAAAGTATAAAGAAAAAGAAAGAATCTCAAAAGGATTACCAACCTTCAAGATACGAGTAATACTATTCAATTAATACTTTAGATTCTTCTATGTGGACATATACCACCATTGAGGTATCTACCAAAGTTACAATTATGACATAATACTCTAAATCCTTCAGGAAAACCATTAGTGATTAACCAATGATAAATGTTACTCATGTGTATTGATTTTCTATGTTTATTTCCATCATTTTCTACATGATCAATACCTAAGAATTTTATTATTGATTCACCACAACATTCGCAAATCATCAATCCATTTGAGTAATAATAGATTACTTCTAATCTTTCATTATTCTTTCTTATTTTTATTACATTTTTATAATATTCTTGGGCCTTCTTCTGTATTTTTTCTTTATTTTTAATTTTGTAATTTATTTGATATTGGTATTGAGTTTTAGGCATTAATATTACTTATTTTTTAATAGTATAAATACTTAACTTAAGAAGTTTATATAATGACTTTTAAAATACGAGATACTATTGTCAGACTCGCAGAAATAGGAGCAGATATGGTAGACGCAAACGAGAACCGTAAGGCTTCTCCAGAAGAGGTACTTCAAAACTTGGAACAAGTTGCTCAGGAACTTGAATCTATAATGGCTTCAATTCCAGCACAAGAAAATTCTGAGCCAGAGGCCCCAGTTGCACAACCATCTAATCCATCACAGGTAGCAAAACTTGAAAAAGAAGTTGCTACACTGACAGCAAAACTTACTTTACAAGATAAAGAAAAGATTGCTACAAGATATGCAGAATTGTTTGATCAAAACAAGTATGCAGAAAAATATGATGAGGTTATGAACTCCGAAGATTCCAATTCAGTTTGGACTGCAAAAATCGAAGCAATAGAAAAATTCGCAAACGAAAGTGATGGTACTCCAGTTAGACATGCTAGTTCACAGTCATTCTCTTATCAGAAGACTGCAAAACTTGCAAAGAGATTGGGTAGTACAGAACACATGAGGTCGCTATAAAATGACAAACGATTATACGCCAACAGCCGCAGGTGTTATCACAAAAGAGCAAACCCTACATAGCATTAGACGTTTGCCAGTAGCAGGAGCCGCAAATATTGCACAAGGAGACTTGTGTATATTAGATGCACAAGGTTATCTTGTACAGGCAATCAGTTCTAACGGAAACCCAGGTTATCCAGCAACTACAGGTGTAGAATACTTTGTAGCCTTACAGGCCGCAAACAATACCTCTGGAACAGATGCGGCAATCACTTGCCCAGTCGCAGAAAGAGGTCACTTTGTAACCGTAGTAGCAGGAGCCGCAATTAGCCCAGGTCAAGTAGTTAAACCCTACACAACCGCAGGACAAGTTACTAAATTTGTCTCAGGTACTGACGCTGAAGGCCTAAGAGCGGGAATTTACTGGGGTAAAGAAGGTGGAGTAATTTCCAAGTCAAGTACAACTCCATATTTGGAGTCATTTACTGACACAGAAGACTTCCCACCTGTTGCATGTAGCGCCGCAGACATAGTGGAGATTCAATTACTATGACAGGACACATAATCTCTGACAATCAGAGACGAGCAGGGCCTGAGCAAATCTGGAGAGATCCAGAAACAAACATATTAATGGGAACCATTGGTGAACCAAAATATGGATTTGCAGAAGTTGAAGCATACCCACTGTATGACCTAAATGCACATGCTAAAATCAATCAGAAATTGGCCCGAAAGGACATTACTGATCCTGACGCAGAGCATGACGCTTTTCTCGATAATGAGTTGAGAAATATTGCCCAAGAAATCAAGGCAAATATCATATCAGCCCCAACTTATCAGAAATTTGCCGCACTTAGATCAAGCACAAACTCTGGAGTGAACATAATCAACGTTTGGACAGAACTACAGGGTAGACGAGACCGTAGATTTGCCGCAAAGGCCATGGCAAGAGAGATTCCAGTAAGAAACTTACTGCTCTCAGTAGACAAGGCTAACAAGTTCCAGGGAATGGTTAACATTGATGAAGGTCAATTAGCCCAACTGAAACAACTTACCTACTCAAGACAGACCTTTACCGCAAGTAAATATGGACTCAAGTTCGTTATCCATGAAGAAGCAAGATTGAAGAACGTGCACAACGTACTCCAAGATTCAATCATGATAGCAGGACAAAAAGTAGACCAAAGAGCCTCGTTTGATACGATCACTGCTCTTGAAACAAACTCAACCCAAGCCGCACTCGGTATATGGGATAGTTTCGTAGCAAGTACAGCACGTTCAACCAACTCCCCACTCGACGACATTGGAATAGCAGAACTATCCATTGAAGGTTCAGGTGTTGGTGGAGAAATGACTCATATTGGTATGCACCCAATTTCCTTTGGAAAATACCTTGCTAACTCTTACATAAGAGGTTTAGCACCAACAACTCCAGTTGAATACGATTACAAGCCAGGAGAGAGAAATCTCCCAGGTGTTGATGGTATCAAACTAGTGTTGGACAACGGATTCCAACAAGGACATGTACATGCAGTAGACGCAGAAACCTCTGACGCAAACACATTGTACTTGCAGGGCCCACAACGCATTGGTTCAGCCCACGACGAAGAAACAGGCGACGATAAATACTTCATTATCGACTATCATTTGGCTACAGTAGCCCAAACTCAGACAGGCCTAGTAATAACAGGTGCTGTATCTCCGTTTGTGTGGTAGAATAATGACAACTGAGTGAAAACTCTAACCCTCTCTTTTCTTTTATTTCAAATTTTCATGTGGACATTTTCCATAAAATCCTTTAGCAGAATTACAATTCATACATAAAATCTGAAATCCCTCTGGAAAATTATTTTCTATCAACCATTTGTAAGTTTCACTTCTACCTATTTTTCTTCTATGTTCTGCTCCATTGTTATTGATATGATCAATGGTAAGAAACTCAAAAATGGTTTCTCCACAACATGCACAGGATTTTCCATAGTGCTCTAAAAGAAGAATTTTTCTATCTCTTGTTTTAATTCTAGTTAATTCTCTCATTTTTTGATTGTAACCTTCTCTATCAGAGTCTCTTTTTCTTTGTGCTGATAATCTAGCATTTTCTCTCTTTCTCTCCAAGTGATTTTTATTCCATTCTATAGCACGTTGAATTTTTATTTTCTTTACTTCAGGATTGCTGTAGTAATCCTTCCAATATTGTTTATCTCTAACCATAGATTAGAGTGATAACCTACTATATTTAAAACTATTGATTTCTACATTTAGGGCACTGACATTCAGATTCTTTTCTATCTAGGTAGAAAGTACCAAAATTACATTCTTGGTGACAATCCTGGGTACACCAATAGCATAACTGTTTCATTATAATACATATACAACAAATCAATATAAGTAATATCCTACTTTTCACCCTATGTTTAGTAGGGATTTAGATAAATAGTGAAGTCACATAATTAGGCCATGGTTACAATCCAAATACCAAAAAACGAACTGACTGACTTTCTTGTAAGAGAGTTTGGTACAGAAAATATTGCCAACTATGCAGAGACACCACTACCAACAGTAGTCCTCAAAGGAACTGGAGTATATGGAAATCAGTTAAGAAGACTCAATAAAATTGGTTGGTCTATAGCAGGTATCCATGCAACAGGTATACTCCAGATTGGTTTCAAAAACTAATCTTTTATTTCTTTATATAATATTACTGTAGTATTACTTTTAATGCCTAAGAAAGAAATTCCAGTAAACGAAAAAAACTATTGGGCTCAGCAAATATTTCGTGTTCTAGTCAATGGTCAGGGCCATATTGGAGCCTTGGTAAGACGAAAATATGATGAAACTGATGTTGAGAAAAGAGGCCTTGGTATGTATATCGGTATCAAAGAAGTAGAAGTAAAAGACATGATTACCGATAATGATCCAGAATCAGAAACATTTGGTAAGAGAATACCTGATCCAAATGATGAAGGTGGAAGAAAGAAAATGCAATTTGTTGAGACTGACGACAAAGAAGCATTGGCCAAGTATAAGAAACTCACTGGAACAACCAATTATGGTACAACCATATTGACATACAAATTCAGAGAGCAAACCTTTGAAGCCCCCGATAGTGAAGAGTTCTGGACTGCAGACATCAAGACAATACATAGAAAATATGTACAGAAACTTCCAGAACTTGAAATACCATCAATACCAAGAAGTGGTAAAAAGTAATGGAACGCTGTAGTTTCACAATATCAAAGGAAAATGATAAGAAACTCAGAAACTATGTAAAAAACTGGGCTAGGGGCCCTTACAAGGACAATCTCTCAGCATTTTTAAATCATGTAATAGAGAGATATGTTCCTGAAGATCCTAGTACCATCTAAATATTTTTTAAAATAAAAAAAGAGGTTTTTGGCTTAGATTGTTTTCAGATATTCTGAAATTTCTTTTTCCTTAGCCTTGGATTCTGCTTCATGTTGTGCCCAAAACTCAGATTGTTTTGCGGCTGTATCTAGTCCGTACATGTATTGTATCTGTCCATCCTACCTTATGAATCTTTTTATCCTTTTAAACATGATATAGTGTATGGTTACTACTGTTACACCTGCCACTTTACAGACTATTCTTCAGGGTGGTATTTATCCTGTCAATTCACTGGCAACTGACCAAATATTTGACTATGAACATCCAATTTTAAGACGTAGATACCCAAGTGTTGAGATTATCATTGATAGTCCAGAAAGTACAGAATCTACACAAAAGGCAACAAACAAGACTCTAGGTTTCAAGATATTCTACTACTCCAAGATATTGGCAGTTGGTTCAGATGAAGTAGCCAATCAAAAACTAGTAGAAGACCAAATTCTATCCTTGATGGAATCTGCCACACTGGAAGATCCAAACATCATACTTGAAGTGAAAAGATGGACTAGGGAAAATGTACAGCCTGACGGTAAAATACCTGGCCATATCAAATCAACATTACAGGTTACAGTAAGGAATATCATACTCTCAAACAGACCATCTAATGCTCTTTTAACATTTGATAATGCCAACTCAACTACATTTTCAAACCCAGGTTCAAACTATCAGTATACCGAGGTATACGACGCAAGTATCATCTATGGTTACAATTCAATAGAAGAATCAGTAACAAGAGGCCCAGTAGGTGTAGGTATTCCAGTCAGATTCAGGGGTAAATTCCATGGTAAGGCAATATTCAATATTTATGTCAAGCCAAATGATTTTGGTTCTACAGGTGACAAACTCAACCAATTAAATACTTTGCTGACTGGAGAGGAAAAGCCAGAGATTGGATTGATATTCCAGGCCTATGACGCAAGTTCTCCAACACCAAGACATTCTGTTAATACCATATTTAGAATAGATGTGGATGAGGTTCAACAGATTGCCAATTTCAATGATAATCAAGTCTTCAGGGTTATTGGAACCATCACAAGACCACCAACAGTCACTGATAACTAATCCAAAGTATAAATACGAAAATTGGTGTTAATAAACTATGGGTAACGTAGGTTCAGAGGCCACAAAGGTTAATGCAAGTAAGTATGAGATTTTTGTTGCTTCAGTGGCCAGTGAGTGGTTATTCCTACAAGACGCAAATTTGATTTTATCACATCCTGAAGTTATTGAACCATATACAAACAGTTCAGTTTCTGCATACTCTGGAAATCCAAGAAACAGATTGACTGGAACCATTTTGTACACTAGTGATATGTGGGCGGCAAGTGTTATTGGATGGACTGCCTTGACTACAAGAACCAATGGTGAATTTCCTCTTTTTACGTTAATTGTTCGTGAGACTGATAAATCAGGTACTGCAAATACTCTAACCTTTACAAATGGAACAAAGGTTGAATCACTCTCAATAGCCAAGAGTGCAGAGGGTGCAGTAAAAGTCAGTATAAATTTTGTAATTACCGTTGATCCTGTAGTTTCGTAGGTGCTCTAAATTGGGTGCTATAAGTGACTTGGATGTTGCTAGATTAAGGCTTGGAGATTTAGAGTTTAGAATCAATAACTACATTGAAGAAAACATCCAACAGTGGGCTGAAGATACCATTCTAGAACTGGCCCAAAAAAAGGCTTACGCAAGAGGATTATCTGACTCTGCAATAGGTAATATTTCCATTACAAAGACTGGCCCAATGTCAGTATCATTGATATGGGATTACAGGGGCCCTAACAATGAACCAATATCAAAATTCTTGGAAGAAGGAACAATATCACATTTCATATATCCAAAAGGCAAAGAATTTGGTGGTGCTGACGCTTTATCATGGATGGATAAAAACGGTAAGAGAGTTTTTAGAAGAAAAGTAAGACATCCAGGAACCAAAGGAATGTATATCTGCAGAGACGCAATAGCCGAAGGTAAACCTCGTCTTTCTAAGAGGGTAAAATTAGAGGTTGAGAGGTATCTAAAGGCCTCAAAAATAGGTTAAAATACAAATTATTGGTATTACCATGTATGAATAGACAACAATCTAAGATATTATATAATCAAAATAACAAAGAAAAAGTAAAAAACATTGGAAGTTAGTTAGAATTGGTTGAGAAAGACGTAATAGAATATGAGATTGAAATTAGTACTAGATCCTCAGATGAGATAAAGAGGTTAATTTCTGAAATTAATGAGGCTGACAAAAAGGCTACAAATCTAAAATCACGAAAGTTACAATTCGAGTCTCAGGGGGCTCCAATACAAACACCTTCTGAAGAACAGAAATTTGGTATTTTTGCAGGAGAGATGGAAGATTTTGCATTTCCTGACCAATCAAGGGATAAGACATCCAAACAGGCAATACATAGACCATCAAGTTTCAAGGAATTAGAGAGAAGGGTAGAAGAACAGGAATCAAAACAAAACGGTATACTACAAACTGTACAATCTTCAGGGTTACTAGCAATTTTATCAGGTAATGGTGATTCATTAATAAATAAATTTCTTCATAAGATAGGCCCAATAGCAGGGCCAGTATTCATAGCAATAGGTATCATTGATTTCTGGCTTGATTACATGTTCAAGCCAGGTGGGCCATTTGATAGAAGATATAAACGAAATCTACTTACCGAGATTGCCAAATCTACTGATAGACAACTGAAAGGCCTATTGAGACAAGGATATGCAGAGGTAAGAATTACATCAATTCCAAACCTTAGAGGTGGTAAGGGGTTGGTTAATACCAATTTTAACTACATTTCAAAGGCTCAAATACAGAATCAGGACATAGAATTATTAGGAAAGGGTATGATATAACATGGCAGGAAACTCAGCAATTTGGAGAGCAACTACAGAAAATGGCAGTCACCAAGGGCCAGAAGGTACAGATAAAATAGAGTTCAATGGTGGAGTTTTACCTGATAATAGAGGTCATGTTAGGTCTTCATTTGCAGATATAGATAGAGCAATAGCAGAAAATGACAAACCATTCCAACCATTCAATGAATTACAGGATACTAAACTATCCAGAATATCTTTTACAATAATTGGTGTTATAGACAATCCCTCAGTAAACAACATAGCAAAAACCTTCAAGATTTGGCAGATTGAAGATGGTACAAATACAGTTTTTACAAAGGGTAGATTTGGATTAAGAATTGATGATTTTCCATCTTTTAACTTGACTCCAACTAGTATTGGTGGTGGTACTCCAAGAGGTTATCTGATAGGTAATGTACACTTGGAGAAAGATCCAGACTTGAATAGATTATCATTCTCCTGTCAGTTGAGATTTAATGGTGATAAAGGAAATCCAGCAACAGGGTATGATTGGTAATGGTATCATTTACAGTAAAACATTATGGATTGGTGTCAGGTGTAACAACTGACATTACAAATGATATTGTAGCACTACCATTATTCACTGATACAGGTTCTGGAGAGGTAAATACTGCAATCATAACACTTTCGGGAGACGCAGGAAAGTATGTAGTAACATCCCCAATCATTGATCAATTTGACCAAATCTGGATACAGGCAACAGATGATTCAGGTAATAATTTTGGCCGTACAGGTGGTGGAGTTGTATATGAAGTTAGAAAGATAATCCCACAAGAGACAAAAGATGGTGGAAACAAACTAGAGTTACAATGTGTTGGTATTGAGGCAAACCTTCAGGTAATGGATTATGCCACTCCTTGGTGGTTCACTGATTCCTTTACTGTAGGCAAAGATATTGGTGTATTTTATAATGCAGTAAAAGGTTCAAACCAACCATTATTACTAAGCCATGATGATCCAGCATTTAACAAACTACCAAACTGGACTACAAACATCTATGATTTTGGACTCAATGAGGATAAATGTTATAATAGGTTAATGGAAGTTGTTGATAAACTGGGTTCCAGTGTAGACGCAGGGGGAGCATTGGATTTCTATGATGTTGGTTTCACAAATGCTATCAATACAATGCAGATTAACATATTTTCTAGTGGTTCCAATCCTGCAAATCCAATAACAATTACAAATACAAACGCAGTAAACATTGGTGAGTCAAAGGGTGGAATAGACTCTCAATCTGGAAGTCTTATTGCGTCATGGGGTGCAAACGGACTTGGAAGCCTACCAACAGGTTATTCTAAATTTGCCAGTAAAGAGTATTTCTATCCATTATACAAACAGTGGGATAATTCTGTAACATATCCAGTTGGAGCAAAGATACAATACAAAGGTTTGCTCTATCAGGCCTTGGCCCAAAACTTGAATAAACAGCCAGACATTAATCCAGGTTCATGGCAACAAAGAACAAGAGCCTTTGATTATGGTAACTCTATTCCATATTCACCATGGACTACAGCCGCAGTAAATGCATGGAGAAATTCAGGTTCTAATTTATCCAATCAAGGTAACTCAGGAACTGAACCATTTGGTCATAGTATGTGGGATGGAAACATAGTACTAAACAATGATACTAGTGTTTTCAGATTCCCAGTAGATGTCATATCAACAAGTGCTGATTTGATAAAAGGTAATGCAACCTACAAGTTATTCTTGTATTCAAATACAACCTTTTATCGTGGATTTAGGGTATTATGTCTAGGTCTTCCAACCATTCAGGCTGATGGTACATACTTTGGATATACTGCAGGTTCTGCAAGTACTGCAAAAGATGTAAATGGTAATTTCATCAAAAATAGTATTCTACAATATGATGGTACAAAATGGGTAGTTCTATACACTGCTCAAACAAACATGATGTGCTCACATATCTATGAAGGCTTGGTATACCAATATGATACTACAATACCAGGAGCATGGGGTGCAATAGGTGGATTTGCAAAGGGTAACGACTGTTTCCATCCCTATGATTCAATAACTCAAGTGGCAGGTGTTGAGACTGATCCAACATTCATACTCAATACAAACACTGCAGTCCAAGTCAAGTATACATGGTTACTTCAACCAATAGTAGGATATACAGATACAAATGATAATTACTATAAAATGGGTGCATGGATTAATTTCAGATTCCCATTCCCACATAATAACGTCACAAGTACTGGATACAATGTTGGTTTACTCTATGGTGGTTCAATAACAACAGGTCAGGAACCTGCAACATTAGACTCTCAAAACATGCATTATACACATGATGGAAATAGAGGTTTCAATAACGTAAGTTCAGAGGATTATGGCCAACTACAATCATTGAATTTTGACATGAAATTGGATTACAAGGATCAAATAACAAACTTGGCAATAGTTGGAGAGGCCAACTTCAAAATGAGATGTTTTATAATTGATACTGAGGATAACGTAGTATATCAAGACTTTGTTATTCCATTTAATGGTAACTGGGAAGCAGTTGAACTAGCATTATCAGGATTTGCAATCTATAGAGGTGTACAGCCTTTATGGGGCCCATTGGATGTATTGATACCACCTGCTCAAGTTAGTGCTACAAACGTATTCAACTGGAGAAACATCAAAAACATAGCAATTCAGACTCAGGAATCTTATGACTCTTCTGGAAGATACAGTCCAATAATATCTAGATATAACAATCCATTCCAAGCCTCAACACTTGGAAGATATATTGTACTTACAATAGATTCATTCAGATTTGCAAAACCATTACTTGCAATAACACCAACAGTAGGAGATAGACTAATACAACCTGACTTTTTACAGAGACCATCAATTCTATTCTATGATCAATTACTATCTGACGCTAAAGCAGAACTTGAAAAATCTAAATTCAGGCATAAGGAATATGATATTACGACAACAATGGCCTTTGATATACAATTTGGAGATTCATTCTTTTATGAAAACTCTAGGATTGTATCAGATAGTGATAATGGAGCAAACACCATAAAACTAGTAGCCAAGAGGATTGAATACAGTATCACCAAGGCTGAAAATGGACAGGGTGGAGCATTACGAACTATAGTTGGCATAAAGAGGTTCACCTGAGATGGGTAAGGCCAGTTTCCAGAGAACAGTAATTGACATAACAAAGAAGCATGGTATACATGATAAAGTACTCTTTGGAGTAAACAGACAACAAGCCTCTGGAGTATCTTCAACTAGTTCTATAGGTACAGGTGGTGGATCTAGTGTTGCTCCAGTTACTGGATTCTTGAAAGTATCAGGTGGTTCAATGCTTGGCCCTATTGCTTATTATCCTGCTACAAAGGCATTATCAGCCAGTACAATAGATATATCATCAACAGGTGCTTATTCCAGTACCGTATACCTGATAGTTTCTGCAGATGGAAACTTGGATACAATATCAGGTGCAGTAAACGCAGGTCAAAGATTGACTCTATACAATGGTTCAGTTCATACAGTTACAATCAGAGATTCTACAGTATCTGGAAGTAACATAACAGTACTACCTTATGGTACATCATATTCCCTAGGCCCACTTGGAAAGATTGATTTATTCTTTGACGCAGGTTTGCAAAAATGGAACGTTTTAGCAACTGTTTCTCCTGCTTCTAGTGGTGCAAACACATCATTATCTAACTTAACAAATCCTACTTCAGTAAGTCAGAGCCTAATACCACAAAACAGTAATGTACAAAATCTAGGTACTGTAGCCAAAGTATGGAGTATATTGTATATCAACACAATACAGATTGAAGATAGTACTGATCCAACTGGAAAATTCACAGATATTGCATATAACACAACAACACATTATTTGGAATATTCTCAAACCATTCCAGGTATTACCGCAGGTCAGTTATTTGTGTATAACACTCTAGGCATTTTTGCTCCATGTGAAGGAGATAACACATTTAGTGATGTGGCCTATGTTGGATTCTATCAAAATCATGTTTACACAAGTGCTACAGCAGGTACAGCCTCAGCCCTTCCAGCCAAGCCAGTAGCATATATCATAGTCAGATTCAATGGTACTAGAGTAAAGATTCCAGTGTATAACATATAGTTTTTATAGACTATTGTGTACAAAAGTACATGGAAGTATCCAGTACAGAGTTGGAAGAGAAAATTTCTTCTTTAGGAATAGCATATCAGACTATGGTATTTACTGGAATCAGTCAATTATTGGCTGAAAATAGAAGATTAAATGCCGAGTTAGAAAATTCCAATGTAAGAATACAACAACTACAAAAACAACTAGACGCAAATAAACCTGAACCTGCACTAAGCCAGAAGTAAGGTTTTTATTTATCCTTTTACTATAACTTGCCAGATATGGCAGAAATATCATGCCCCAAGTGTGGCATAAACGTAATTGAAAAACAGAAGAAAAACGGGGATGGAACCTTCAAGGTAAATCTGGATGGATCTTACCATGAAATTCCAGTGACACAGCCAGACGGTAGTACCAAATGGTATCACATTTCTTCAAAAGAACATGCAGAGTGGACAAAGGCTCATAATGGGCCTAGTGGATTTGTACAACCACAATCAGTTCAAGCAACTGGAACTGCTAAGGTGTCAAACTATATTCCACAAACAAATGAACTAGAGGCAGTACTTCCACCAAAAGAGGAAGACCAAGAAATAGATGAAGCAGAAAGAATCGTACTGAAGATATTTGTCAAGGCAAATCAAATGGTACGAAACATCTATCCAAACTTGAAAACTGACTCTAACACATTTGGACAGATTAGATCCAAGTTTGCAGACCAATTACTAGCCACATACAACAATGCAAAAATAGTAGCAGAATTAGACCACAACGTTTAATACTCTACTCTTCCTTTTCTTTTTTAGAATGACAAAATTATTTGATATGAATACTAGAACCGAATTAGAAGTTTTAATAAAAGGTCTTGAATCTCTGCAATTAAATTCTTGGAGTAAATTAACACATGATGAACAAGACCATGTTAAATTATGTCTTGGTACACTTTATTGGCAATTAAAAACTAGGTATGGAGTAGATAAAATTGAAAACTAAAGTAAAAAAAGAAACTAAAGATTTTGACATAAACAATTTCACTGTAGAATCTCTCCCAGGTGTAGGCCCAGTCAAGGCCAAGCGTATGAAGGAGAATGGTGTAAGAACACCATGGGATATTGCAGTAATGGGCTCACTTGAATTATCAGTAGAGTGTAACATGGAAAAAGATGAAGCCAAAGACTTGGTAAAAAAGGTTAGAGATAAACTCATTGAAGCAGGATACATGATTAACAAGGATTCTGTTGAAACACTAAAAAAACACCTTGCAAAGAGATTCCATATTCCAAGTGGGTGTAAAAACCTTGATGATATGATGAGGGGTGGATTGGAATCTCAATCACTTACAGAAATCTATGCTCCAGAAGGTGCAGGAAAGACACAATATGTAAATTCACTTGTTGTGGGATGTCTATCAAGTGGTCAAGGTGTGTATTACATTGGATGTGAAGGAACCATTGATTTTGAAAGACTTGATGAATTGGCAGAGGCCAGGGGAGTAAAAATTGACTATGATTTGTTACTTTTAGATGAAGTAACTGACACTGACCAACTTGAAGAAATTGTTGATCATACAATAGGTAAAATCCATGATAAAGGAGTAAAGTTAATTGTTATTGATGGTGCAGTAGGCCTATACAGACTTGAAAATGATAGGGGCAGAGGACAACTAAATCAGAGACAAAATGACATCAAGCCAATGTTACGTCACATGAGAGGAATATCAGATTATCTCAATATTGCAGTACTCTTTACAAACCAAGTCATGGATAACCCTGACTCTGGATTTGGTGGTGATCCAATCAAGGCTATTGGTGGCCATGTTGTTGGACATCAAGTAAGATACATAATCAAATTCAACAAGGGTGGTAAAAACAAGAGGTCAGCAACATTCGTCAAATCACATAAAGACGCATTACAGAATGTAGAGTTTTATCTCAATGCTTCAGGTGTATCAGATACAGATATTTATGAAAAACCAAGTGAGGGAATGAAGGAAATAGACAAGAAATTGGCCACTGATACTCAAATGATTGATAAGAGTCTATTACTTGAAACATGACAGACTTGACAAATTATGCCAAAAGAGGCATGAGAAAAGCAGGAAATACTAGATACAGGCCTGAGCAATTCAAACTACAAAAATATCTACTTGACAATCTACACACAAACCCAATGGACATTGGAATGGAAGTCTCAATCAGTCAGGGTGGTAAACTGATAGCAGTTGTTGATTTGATTGATTATAAAACCAAGACCATTTACAGATTGAATGGTGAGTACCATAGAACCAAAAGACAGAGAATGAAGGATGAGGATCAAAAAGAGATACTAGAGAGTATGGGATACACTGTAGAGGATATTGAGAAAGACTCTGAATGGGCCTGGTTGTGGTTATAATGTTCCAAAAAAGAAGTGACGGTAGAATAGAATGGGTTTGTACTCATGGAATAGGTCATACTGTTTCAGCCCCAAAACCAATTAATGAATTTTCATTTGTACATGGATGTGATGGATGTTGTTCTAGTAAAGTCTACAAACAAGCAAAGAAAAGATTTCTAAAATGATTAACATAATTTTTTCTATAAGATAATCATATACTTTAACATAACTATAAGATAATAAGATAGGTAAATTTAATAACGTCACAAAATATTACTGTTGTAATGCAAGAGAAATTCACTGTATCAATTCCAAAAGGTGAAAAAATTGTCCAAGAAGTAAAACAACTCATAGGTAGACAGTCATTGTCCTCTGTAGCAATAGACGCATTAAAACTCTACAAGAATAAGGCTGTAATGGGTACAAACTCATACGTTGATAAGATTCCAGATTGGAAGATTTGGAAACAAACAGCCCTAGGCCTATCAGATTCAGAGTTGGATGATTCCATAGAAAGACTGGAACACCTAATCAAAATTACAAAGGCAATAAAGAAGTTCAATAGTGGTGTACTAAGGTCAGGTATTGACTTTTGAATATTCCTACAGTCCTTTGTGATATTTGTAAGATAAATCAGGCCATAAAAGGTTTCAATGCTGAGAAGGCAGAGTGTTTTGAATGTTGGGCCAAAAGAAGAGGTGCTTCTGTTGATCCAATAATTGAGAGAAAGATAGTACCAATAAGGTCATTATCAGCAAAATGTGAGGGTAGAACCAATACTTTTGACGCTTTGGTGTCAAGTACTGGAGAGTTCAAGACTGTAACTACCCAGGTAGATGGATTTTGTTCTCAATGTCATAACACCATATCAGTAATAGGTAATGGATTTGAAAATCCAAAAATGCCATACTGTAATGATTGTAATGTAAAGATACGAGAACTTCCAGAGACTGCAGTAACAATGGATATGATGAGAATAGTCATAGAGGAATTTCTTGAAGAATCTGAGAATAACTCTCCAGTATTTTATGATGGTATTGTGTTTGGTAATGACATCAAAACCACATTCGCAGGTCAAAGGAAGAGAATCACTGCAGTATACAAGTCAGTAAAGGCAAAAGATGGTAAGACCAATGATGTAGTACTACTAGTGGATGAAATAGAGGATATTGGTGAACCTGATTACATCAAACTGACTCCTGAAGAAGCCCAAGTCATAAAAGAGAGAATTTCAAAGGAAGGGTTGGGCCCAGTAGTAAACTCATTTGCCTCAGATATTGAGGGTGACTTGGATAACATCAAAAAATCATTTTTAGTAACTATTGTGGGTGGTTCAGAAGGAGCAACAAGAAGAACAAACTCACATGTTATGCTAATAGGTAATCCTTCAGGTGGAAAATCAGAGTTAGGTAAAAGAGCAATAAAATGTGTCTCTAAAGCAAGTTATGTAATTGGTGTATCAACAACAAAGGCAGGTTTAGGTTCTGGAATGGTCAAAATGCCAAACGGTACAAGTGTAGTAAGAGCAGGGCCATTAATACTCAATTCGGGTGGATTGGTAGTAATTGATGAATTTGACAAAATGCACGCTGAAGACAAAAAAGGACTGTTAGAGTGTCAAGAACAACAAACAGTAACAATCACAAAGGCAGGTGTTGAGAGTCAAAGAACTGCCAAGACTGCAATCATATCAATAGCAAATCCAAAATACGGTATTTGGTCATACGAGGATGGAATACTTGAAAACATAAATGTTGATTCATTCTCTTTACAGAGGAATGACTTGATTTGGAAACTTCCTGAACATAATGACATAACAAACTCAAACATGGCTGATGTTATACTCAAACTGGGTGTTACTGAAAAACTAAAATTATTCCAAACTGAATTGGAACTGAAAAAGTATGTAAATTATGTAAAAACACTAAATCCACAAATCAGAGATTCAGCCAAAAGAATGATCAAGCATTTTTACCTCAAAATGAGCAAGACTAAACACAGGGACACACTACCAATGGAACCAAGACAACTTGAGGGCCTTATTCGTATCAGTACAGCCATAGCAAAAATGAAGATGAAGGATGAGGCTGATGAAATTGATGTACAGGAAGCAATAGACCTTTACAAGGCCAGTTTAGAGTCATTTGGAATAGACACTCATGGTGATATTCAACAGATGAAACTTGTAGAAGAGAAAATGACAAGGGAACAACTAATCAACCACATAGTAAAGGAATCTTCTGACGAAAATGGTCACTTTAAGCATACTGACGTTATCAGAAAATGGGTTGAGAAGGATTTGTTCAAAGATACTGAATCTGCAGAAAAGTTCTTTGACAAACATGTAGGCGAAAAGTTCTTTAGGTGCGAAGATGGTAAGTACAGGAAGAGTCAAATCTAATGTGACCTAAATGTAACTCAAAAAACACTGAAAAATCAGAAGGTTATTGGGGCCTATCTTTCTTCCATCAAACAAAGACCTACTACAAGTGTAAAGATTGTGGATATGAGTTCTAATGAAAAGAACAGAAGCCTCAAAATCAGATGAATATGGAACACCACCTGAGTTACTTCCAGTTATTTTCAAGATAGCAGGTTTTACACCTACACTTAATCCATTTGCAACTGAAGCCAATGCAATATTTCCTCATTTTTTCACAAAAGAGCAAGACGCATTTAAACAGGACTGGACTGAAGACGCTTACGTTAATGGGCCATTCTCAATGACAGAAGAAACAGTAGTAAAGTGTCACGAAGAATGGAAAAAACATAACATCAACATAGCCATGTTAATTTCAGCCAGGTCTATGAGAACAAACTACTGGCATGACATCATAGAAGCAAATCATATTTTCTACAAGCCATTAAAGGGTGCTATTTGCTTCCTAGTAGACGGTAAACCATATAGAGATAAAAAAGGTAGAAAATCCTACCATCAACAGGCCTTCCTAGTTGTGGCTTGGAGAAAGAGAACTACAGACCAAATTGTATAGGTATTTTGGATTACCTTTTGGACAATAGGTTTTGTAGTATTGTTCCCTTGTTAGCAGAGTACTTCCAGTAAATGGAATCAACTCTTGCAACCATTCTTGGTATGTTTTCATGTCCTATTTACAGGACACATGTATTTAAAATAGTACATACTTTTACAACTAGTAATTGTTGGATAGTAATTAAATACTATTGGAATGATTGATGTATTCATGGAACAACCAAAATGCCCAAATGATGAGTTCTGCTCTCATGGCCCTGGAGACCATGACGAAGGTGCTTGTTACTATGTGACAAACACTAATCTCATAAACGAGAACAACGTAAACAAATACTGCAAGTGTATTATAACAGATAACATACGCAGATTTGAGAGATTAGGATTCATGCCTCAAACAGAGCATGATAGCATGATAACAAAACGTTGTTCCACCTGTGGAATCGCAGTAATGCTGAGAACAGATGAAGTTACATGTATGACATGTAAAGAGTTGTCAGGAATGACACTCTAACCCCAAACTTTTTAAAAGCGGTAGATTTAATAGGTAGTATTAAAAACCTTTAGTTAGATGTTAGATTTACTAGAAGTAATAGTAGAGAAACGTGATTACAAACTAAAATTTGTATGGGGCTGTACAGAGATAGTCCAAGGTGAGAACTGCCAAAGACCAATCAGCCTTTTAATTGATAGAACTCCAGAAGAGGTCTCTGAGGGTAAGAGAAACATAAAGCAAAAATGCTTTGATGGTCATGTCACAAGGCCCCACAAAAAATGTACCAAATGTGGTGCAATTTATGAGATGGAACAACTTGATTGTAATAACTGCGAAGGTAGAGTCAGGAATCTGGCCCAAGCAGAGGTTGAAAAGGTTACTGCAGAAAAAAGAATTATCAAAATTAAAAAACAGTTGAAAAAAGGTGAACTTGACGAAAAGAATTTTAATGAACAAAGAAACACGCTTGAGCAAATTATCAAAATCTCAGAAGCCATCCTCAAAGAACTCGCATAGAATCTGCCCAAGGTGCAAAGGCAGAGGTTGGCTCAACAAGAGTCATTACTCTAAAGGCAGACAATTTGAGTATAAGGTAAGAGACTTTTTGACTGAACGTGGTTGGAAGGTAACAAGATCCTATGGTTCCAAAGGAGTTTTTGACTTGATTGCTGAAGCAAGAGGAATAACATTAGGAATACAGGTAAAGAATCTAACTAGGGCTAAAAACAAGGCATATTTGACAGTAAAAGATTTGAATGGATTGATGAATCAGTATATACTAAATAAGACTGCTTTACCGCCTGAGTATGTAATGTGGGTTTGGGTTGGAATGAAACAACCACCAAAACAGGTGATGTTTCATAGGCCTATCAGAGTCATTCATGCATACAATGAAAATGGAGTGATACAATGGAGAGAACAGGTAGGTTTCTATGACTGGGAAGAGTGTTCAAACCTTATTAAACACAAAAAGTAATTCATATCATGGTGTATTTTGAACTAACCAAGGTAAAGGAGATACTAGGTGAGACAGGAGACACAAATAACGTAAAAATCAACCGTTATGGTCTTATGGCTGATAATTTCATTAATTCTGACTTGTCAGGTGTTGAACCTACAATACCACTCACTACAGTTCCTGATATTGTGACAAAAATAGCCAATGAGATTACTGTAGCATATTTCTATAAATTTGAAAATGGTGATACAACAACTGCAGAACAGGCTGAAGATACATGGGATAAATACTTTGTTGGTAAATACAAGAGACCAAGATTTTTCGTAACGAGTGGTACATATTGAATCTTTTACGTTTATTCTACAATCCATTATTCAATAACTCAATCTTCAAGTACAAGGTAATAGGTAAACCAAGGATTGAAGATGGTCATTACATACCTGCTCCATTCTACTGGGCCTGGAAGTAATGCCTTACTGTTATTTTGTCCTCAAAGGTAGTGGACACATAAAAGACTTGCCTTTGTTTTACCAATATTTTGAAGAACTACTCAGACCTGTTTTACATCAAGTTGTGGATATAAAAGGTAAACAATACAAAGTGATTGACATAAATCCAATCACAAATCCAGTTGGTGGAAATATTACCTACTATCTTGAGCCTTATAATACTTACTATCCATACCGTACACCAAAGAAATCAGCAAGTCATGGTGGATATGGAGAGCCAGAGTTTAGCAAGATATAAATTCTAGTGGTTTCAAGGAGTCTACATGTTAGCAAGTGTAGATGTCTTGACATGTACAAACTTCGGAGCAAGTCTTGAAGAATTATTCAAGAAACTAAATCACAAACAATCAACAGTAACCTGCAAATGTGGTTTTATGAAGGAAATTAGAAATTCTCTAATAGAAGATGAAAAGCATTTACAATATGAATACTCTGGAGTTGATCCTTTATGTACTAAAGACAACCTAGGTATATGGAGACTGAGAAAGTAATGTATTGTATAAGAAAAGTTTTTGAGATGGAAAAGCCTGATGATATTTATCAATTAAGGCCTATTGGAGACGTTCATATTGGTTCTCCATCATTTGACCAAGAAAAGTTTGAGAGTGTCATAAACAGTATTTCTAAAATGGATAACGCTATTGTCATTGGAATGGGTGATTACATTGATAACGTACAAGCCTGGGCCCAGGGTGGTAATG
>Ga0134128_10002091_pt1 | contig 24946 bp, 22 predicted proteins | sample KB31754_FD_96462 | JGI IMG/M metagenome (GOLD analysis project Ga0134128, IMG submission 96462) | Terrestrial soil microbial communities with excess Nitrogen fertilizer from Kellogg Biological Station, Michigan, USA - KB3-175-4 | ecosystem: Environmental > Terrestrial > Soil > Unclassified ...
CGGAGCCGCCGAGCAAGTGCTGGCTGAAGTTGAAGTCACCGACGAAACAAAAGTAATAGACGCGTCCAATAAACTTGTGATTCCGGGTTTTGTCGATCCGCACACGCACCTGGTTTTTGCCGGCAACCGCGCCAATGAATTCGTCATGCGCTGCCAGGGCAAGACGTATGCTGAAATCGCCAATGCCGGCGGCGGGATTGTCGCCAGTATGCGGGCGACGCGCAATGCCACCATCGAAGAGCTGGTGGCGCGAGGTCTACAACGCCTGTCCAGAATGCTATCCACCGGCACCACCACGTGCGAAGCAAAAACCGGCTACGGATTGGACGGCGACAGCGCGCTGCGCATGCTCGAAGCTATTCTCACCTTGCGGGAAATACAGCCGCTGGAGATTGTGCCGACGTTCATGCCCGCCCACGCTTTTCCACCCGGCGAAAATAAGCAGGAGTATGTCCGCCGCATTATCGATGACATGCTGCCCCGGGCCCTGAAGTTGCTTCATGAAAGTGCCAACGGTCATCGGCCGGTATTATTCAATGATGTTTTCTGCGATGAAGGATATTTCTCGCTGGAAGATACGCGCGCCATTCTTTCGGCCGGCGCCCGCTTGGGCGCGGTGCCCAAAGTGCACGCCGACGAGTTTGCCAATTTGGGCGCCACCGCACTTGCCGTAGAGCTCAAAGCCGCCAGTGCGGATCATTTGCTGAATGTCAGCGATGACGACATTGGTCTTTTGGCCAATTCGCAAACAATTGCCGTTCTCTTGCCGGGCACGTCGTTCTTTCTGAATTTGAAAGAACATGCACCGGCCAGAAAAATGATCGATAACGGCGTAGCGGTGGCTTTGGGCACTGACTATAATCCCGGCTCTTGCCACATCTTCTCGATGCCGCTTATTTTCGGACTGGCTTGCTTGCACTTGCGCATGACCGTGGAAGAGGCTCTTACCGCTTCCACGTTCAACGCCGCGCACGCCGTCGGACTGGGTGATCGTCTTGGCGAATTGAAGGCCGGCAAACAAGCGGATTTCCTGATCTGCGATGTCGCGGCGCTCGAGGAAATTCCGTACAACATGGGGTGGAACCCTGTGAGCATGGTTTTTAAAAACGGATCGCCGGTCCACAATCGACACGGCGGCGAATAAATTCGCACCGCGGCCGGTGTGTATATAAACCGGGTGCGCCACCGTATATAGTTCGGCACCAAAAATGGTGGCAAGAAAAAATCTTCGGGAATTTGCTTGCAGATTCTGATCGTTAAGTTATAATTTCTTGCATGCGCCACCACCGGCGGGGACCACCCAGATTTATAAGGTCCCGCACTCATCACCTTAGTGAGGAACGTTTTTCATGCCTGAAGCGATGCGGAAATCGGACGAACAACCGGCCAATCCCAATCAGAAATTGGGGCTGGAAGGGTTCGACAAATTCTTTGAAGGGACGTCGGATGCCACCACGGCCGGTGAAGGAGCACTCCCCGGGCAAGTTGAAAAACTGGTCGGTCGCTTAAGCGATCTGATTACGCTCAGCGTCGATCAGCGCGTGGAGACGGCCAAAATCGCTAATCAGCTGATTGAAAATCAGCGCCAGCTTGTAGCGACACAGCAAATCCTGATTCGCCTCATGGAGCGATCGATTGAGCTCACTCGCCATATCACCACCATCGAGGAAAAGCTCCCGGCAGTGTTCGAATTGCCCAAGATGGTCGAGAATCTGCGGCTTCGCGTCGCTGAATTGGAAGGCGTCGAAATCGATTAGTTTAACCCGCGCTAATGCTGATCGCGCTCTAATCGGCATTCCATGCGGATTGTAAACACTCCAACGTAAACATTTTTGGTAATATTCGGCCTTATATAGGTGTGAAACCATTACACTTGCGGCTGAGAGTGCCATTATCAAGCGCTCCTTGCAACCCGGAGATTCAGCGCGATGAGCGAAGCGGGGCAACATCATCAGCACGGCCATGGCGGCCAGGCAATGCATTCGCCGGGCTCTGGCGGCGATGGACAAAGTCTGGGCCAACTTCTTGGTCTGGGCGGTGACGGTGGTGCACCGCAACACAATTTTCTTTCGCACTTGCTGGGTCTGGATCACGATGCGCATGTGCACGGCGGCGGCCATGGCGACATGGGCGGCGCCCCATCACAATCGGCCGGGTGGAACAGCGCCCTGCAATCCGTGAAGCTGTCGGACGCGTTGGAAGGCATTAGAGTGACTCCCAACATGCTCTTCATCTGCATGTTTTGCTGCTTTATTGCCTGGCTAGGAGTGATTTATTGGGTGCGGCACCACGAGCCTCTTGCCAATAGCGTTTTGGGCACAGCCGCAGCCCACTGTGCCACTTCTGCAGCCGATAGACAAATTCTTGCCGGCACAAAATATGCATTCCCGACGCGCACCTGCGAGGAGATGGGAGACATTTACGTCCCGAGCCCAGCGCCTGCCCTTGCCGGTTCTGCTGAAGCACATCCCGATCACTCGCGTCTGGCTTTCTCTGCCGTGCCTCTTCCGGCGCCGCCTGCGCCGGCGCCGCCGTTTCCCGAGCCCAAGCCTGTGCCGCTCGCCGGCAACACCGCCTTTTCCCAGCCCGGCTCTTACATGCCGGTTTTCAGTCAACAACGCGTTCAGAGCAATGCATTTTTCGTGCCCGAGCCGGAGTCTGCCGGTACGCGCCTGAAGATGATTGTTAACCGCTAAGCCGAAGGGATAATTGTTAATCGCTAAAGATATTACGCAGGTGTCCCCTCGGGTGCTACGCTTGTAGTGCTCTTGCCCCGGCTGCTGAATCTGACCAGGGATTCTAAGCAGGCCGGTCATATTACAATCACGGTTTAGAAACAAGCACAGGAACAGCTGGAGACTCTGACAAACAATGGATCTTTACGACATCACAATCATCGGCGGTGGTCCCACCGGATTGTTCGGCAGCTTTTACGCCGGACTTCGCGGACTCAAAACCAAAGTCATTGATGTGCTTCCCGAACTGGGCGGACAGCTGACAGCGCTGTACCCTGAGAAATACGTCTACGACGTAGCCGGCCATCCGAAAATTCTGGCTAAAGACCTCGCTAAGGCGCTTGCCGTGCAAGCGCAATTGTTCAAAGCCACCATGGCTCTCGGCGAAAAGTGCACCGACCTGAAAAAAGAAGGCGACAACTGGAAAATAGTCACGGACAAAGGCACTGAGCATTACACCAAAGCTCTGTTGCTCGCTCTCGGAGCAGGCGCTTGCGTGCCCAAAAAGTTGGACATGGACTACGACCAGAAGCTCGAGGGCGAGTCGGTGTTCTACGCGGTGAAGAATAAAGAGAAGTTCCGCGGCAAGGATGTGCTCATTGTTGGTGGCGGCGATTCGGCAGTCGACTGGGCCAATGAATTCGCTCAACTGGCCAGGAAAGTGACGCTCATCCACAGACGCGATCAATTCCGCGCCGTGCAAACTTCAGTCGAAGAGATGAAGCGCAACAACGTCGATGTGCGTACGTTCTACGAGCTCAAGCAAATCAACGCCAATGGCACCGGATTAGATGGCGCAGTTATTTTCGATAACCGCACCGGTAAAGAAGAGGCCATTGATTGCGATGCCATATTGATCAACGTCGGCTTTGTGATCAACCTCGATTTCCTCAAAGCCTGGGGACTGAAGATGGACGTCAATGCCATCGCCGTCAACGAGAAAATGGAAACCAACCTCTCCGGCGTCTACGCCGCAGGCGACATTGCCTCGCACCCGGCCAAGCTGAAGCTGATTGCCACAGGCGCTGCCGAGGCTGCCACTGCGGTGAATTTCGCTTGCACCTTCGTCAATCCGACTGCCAAGGCATTCCCGGGACACAGCTCCAACTTGAACTTGAGCATCTAGCTGAATGTCAATCCTAGTCGACCACGAGATCCGGGACGAGATCGCAAAACAAAGGCTGATTCTCGACCCGTTCGATCCGGCGCTGATTCAGCCCAACTCGTATGACGTTCGTCTAGCCAGGCAATTCTCCTGGCACGAGCAATCCGCCGAGATAATTGATCCCTATCAATCGGACAGCGTTCTTGATGGACTTGTGCATGTCGAACAAGATGACATTGTGATTCAGCCCGGACACTTCGTGCTCGGTGCGACGCTGGAAAAGATCACTTTGCCTCGCGACATCGTCGGGCAGCTTACCGGCAAATCAAGTCTTGCTCGACTGGGCGTGATGGTCCATGTCACTGCCGGCTTCATCGATGCGGGATTCAGCCATCCGCCTGCGCAAATCACACTCGAGATAGTCAACGTCGGCAATCGCCCGGTGCGATTGCACGCCGGCATGTCGATCGGACAGATGGTGTTCACCCGCACTGCCGAGTGCGAAGTAGCATACAACGAGAAGGCGAGCGCCAAATACAACGGACAACCGGCAGCTGCGCATAGCCGCTATTACCTGAATCAGTCACAAACATCGCGCTCCAAAGGCGCCCCGGAATAGCAGCGAGCGACACAATTCGCTCGAACGCAATATGGCTCAATACAATTCGCCCGAACACTGATTTCGTAATGACTGGTAGTCATCGCATCGGCAAACGATGACTACTGGTCATCGCTTACGATCAGTATCTGCGATCAGCAGCGTTGTCCGGAGCGCAACTCTTTCGCTTGCACGATCAACGAAACCGCTTTACCTGATCGTCCTGTTTCGGACAGCATTTGCGCATATACCGCGCGTAAGTTGATGCTGGGCAGAACAGCCTGGCGAGTCTCCAGAATGATATTTTGGCCTTTGAAATAGAGCGGATTGCGCTGAGCGGCCGCGAGGCGATCTGCAGCCGTCATCAGTCCGGGAAAATCTCTCATTTTTTGTGTCACTTCCGGATTCAGCTTGCCGAAGCCGTTCAAATAGAGATTACCGACCTGGCGCATTTCCATGTCGTCTGTTTCTGCCAGGCATGCTTCGTAGTTGGCTTTGGCGATTCGATACTCGATGAGCGCTTCGTTGGCGCCTGTGGCTTTGAGCAGTGTCTCCCGACGCAACAAGGCCGCATCGGTATCGCGATCGATCGCGCACAAAAGTTGGTCGAGCATGCGCTCGTTGAGTGCGCGCCGCTCAGGCGATTTGTGCGAATCATTTATAAGTTCGAAAAAACGCTCGATTCTCAATTGTGTTTGAGTGCGTTCGAAATTCGGCGCCGCCTGTCCGCGGTCGGCGCCGCCGCCGGGCAAGCCGGCTGGAAGGGCGGCCGATTTAGGAGCGCCTGGTGGAATAACGTGCACCGTCTGAGCCGATTGGGCGGCGGCGGCGCTCTCTTTGGCGGTGTTGGTTGGACGCGATTGCTCGAAAGAATGCATGGCAATCTCCAGAATCGGGACGAGTATGCCTGCAGCATATTGCGCAATCATATTAAAGTCAGTGGGGAAATTACGCACCTATAGATAAATTGCAGCGGGCAACCCGGCCGTAACCGTGCGTCGGGAAAGTCGGCGCTCCAGAGCGGTTTGCCTGGCGATGGGGGGAATTCCCACGCAGCATGGGAATCCACGAATTTACCTGGCTTAACGCATTCCCTAATATGGACGGACTGGGGAATGCGCCCCCCTTTTTGTCAGCGGAGAACCTAAATGAGCAGTACCTGGGAGAATCGATCTCTGGAAGAGATCGCGACCAGCTCTACGACAGACCGATACGACGTATTGGCCTTTGGTTCGCCTTTGACTGCCGACATGCCTTCCCGGGCAGTGCCCAAGCAAGCGGCGGAAGTGCAGCAGGCGGCCCAGCAGAATTACACAGTCGGCCCGGACGGCAAAATTCACGGCGGACGCGCAAGCTACGGCCCAAGCGGGTTAACCCCGGACGGCAATGGCGGCGGCGTCATTATTCAAAGGCAGACGCCCCAGGTGTGGAACGGACACGAGTATGTGACACCGCAACAAGGACCATACGGCGGCGGCGGCGCCTCCGTCACTGATGGGCCGCAGGTACCGCCTGGATATAACACAAATCCAAATTATTATGGAAACAACTGGACGCCAGGTGGAACCAACTCTATTCCTGATATGCCGACTCGCGTGCCGGGGGTGCCGGGACAGAACAATCCCAACAACGCAGTGCTGGACCAGCGTCGAGCTGACATCATTGCCAGATCGCTGTACACGCAGTTCAATCCCATGGGCTATTTCGGCAGCGGTGTAATCGGCGGCGTATTGGGCGGCACTTACATTCCATGGCTTTTCGATAAGTGGTTCAAAAATCCGAACGGACTCTGGCGGGAACACTTCAGCCCGGTGCAAGCCGAAGTCGATGGCAAGCAACAACAGTCCGGCATTGAAAAAGAAAAAATGTCCGAGGCGGTGAAGAACTACCGGATTTACGCTCGCGAAGAACGAGCTGCCAGACATGCGGTTGACGAAAGCACCGAAACCGTCAAGGGAGCCTATAACGCTGCCAACGCAGAGTTGGAACGACTCACGCATTTGCCGCCCGACGATCCGCAGCGCACCGACTCTCGCATTCTCGTTCAACAGGAGAAGGTCAAAGAATTTGCTCAGGCGGAGGATCCTAGAAACGTCAAGATCGAGGCACTCAAGTCCCGCGTTTATAACAAGCCTGAAGACATGAGTGTTGGCAAATTCTTGTCACAGGATGATTTCGCCATTTTGCAGGCGCACCGCCAGAATTGGGATGACCAAATTGTCGCCGGCAATAGAAAGACGGGCGAGCGCGGCGTATACAACGGTGCGCGCGAGAAAGTCGCCGGCTACGACAAAGAGATTAATGCGCTCAACACCGATCCCAAGGCCGTGAAGGTCGGGCTCTTTAACGGTTATACCGACGCCAAAGGCAACGTACTGGGCGAAAAGATCATGAACGGCGACCTGCCGCCGGAAACACCGTGGTGGAAGTCGCTTGGAACCAAATGGAATTCCGTCACGGCCACACCGGAAGGCATCGTCAAATACGATCCCTGGAAGGCGGGCGGACAGGGCGCCATCGCAGCCGGTGTTGTGCTTGGTGCAGACGCGCTCGGCGACTGGATGTTCAACGGCAAGAACAACTATCCGGATAACGCCAAGATCGCTACCTCGCTGGCAGAAGGGCCGGTGGCGGCAGGATTCCTTATATTGGGCAGCAATCCGGCAACGAAGCTCGGCGGTGCCGCTGCTTCAATTCTCGCCGGTAAAGGCATTGATAAGCTATTCGGTGGCTCTAACAATGCGACTTACTCAGAATATCTGAAGCCGAACCCGTGGGAGGCCGGACTGGTAGGCGCTGCCTGGATGCTGCCGTTTAGATCTCCTACCGCGCGGGTTGCCGCTGTCACCACTGGCTGGTTGCTGGGCAAGGGCGCCAACATCGCCAAAGATCTCGGCGTGCCTATTCCGGGAGTAGGCGATACCGCCCCCGGTGCCAAGTTGTGGGACGACGTCAGCGGCTCGATGAACAACTTCAAATCCAGTCCTTCGTATGGCGGGTTCCAAGATCTCGTCAAGAGCAGCACAAAACTGGCAATGGAAAACGAAGGTGCAATCGGTGCTCGCATTACCCTCTTCACCAACGACAGCGCAGCCGATCAAAGTCCGGCTAAATACGAAACGCTTGCCGGATTGTATGCAGGTATGGGCAACATGTGGCTGGCTCGTGGCACCAAGCTGGATCCCAAAGATCCCAAATCGCACAACGATCAAGGCCGCATTCTTCCGAAGGCTGAATACGATCTTGGCGGCGATGCCGCAAGCCTATTCACTTCTGCTCGCGACAATCTCGGCATGGCTGCCAACTATGCAAAGAGTGCCGGCAGCAGATCCGAGCTGGACCGCATCCAGCAAGAGCAAACCGCTGTCCAGGGACAATTGGACAAGATCTATGGCAGCCACAACATCGGTGCTGTTTATGACCGCTTGCTCACCGATCTTCGCAGCAAGGTAGGTACCACCGAGTCCCAATTCAGCATCGATCAACTGACCAGATTCGAGATTAACCTCAGGCAGAAAGCGACCAATCCGGGGGCTGACGAGGTTGCCGGCAAAGATCCCGCTTATCGTGCCAAACTGTGCCGCGACGTAGCGTTGGTCGACCTCGCTGTAGCGCAGTTCAGCAACGAGCACAGCAACGGTGATCGTGGCAAGGAGTATTACAGTAAGGCTGTCCAGTATCTGAGAATGTCATTGAATTATGACCGCAACTCTTCGGACGCCCAGCAGCTCCAGCAGATTGCCGATAAGGTCGGACCAGGCGTCGGTGCCGCGATCCAACAGCAATACGATCCCAACGGCTGGAGAAATCCGTTCGGCACTCAAGCACCTGGCAATTAGGTCGGAATTTTTAATGCCAAGAGTTTGAACTTTTTGGCGGCGGCAAACGTTTCAACATAAATAGCATCGATAGGCGGATCCGGATTATGTGGGATCCAGGAACTCGGCTTTGCAGATGGCTCGAAATAAAGCCGCGAATCACCGTGGTCGCTGCCGCTTTGATGGCGGTAGCTGATGCGCTGGCGCTCGGTAAAGCGCCATATTTCTGGGCCGTTTTGCTCGTGCTTGTCGTGCTATTGTGCGGGCTGCTGACTAATCGCCGCCGGCTGGCACTTTTGCTTGCCATTGTATTTGGTGGCATGTACGGCTGGTGCGCTTGGAGAATTGCGCTCGAGCAACGTAAGGATCTGGCGCGAACATGCACCGGTGCGGTGTTGGTCACCGCGGAGGTTGAGAGCGTGGAACCAACCAGCCGCGGCGACTGGTATCGGGTAGTGTTCTCGGTATTTTCGGTGGAACGTAGCGGCGGGCGGAAGCCCGCTGCTGTGGACCCTAACACATTGGCGCTTGCGCAAATCGCCCGTGACGAAGTCCCTGCCGACGTTCTGACGCACGCCGCCGACGGCAGCAAGCCGGTGATTCAGATTTGGGGAACGTTCCACGAGCCGCGCGTTGCACAATTTCCCTGGGAGTTCGACGAACGAAAATACCTGCAGCGCCAGGGGATTGCGTGCATTTTCCGGCCGGCAATTGCAGCGAAACCATGCGTTGTCAGCCGGCAGCCGCCATCGGCGCAAGCCCCATTCGAGTCGTTCATCGAAGTCATTCGCACCCGCATGGTTGACCTCCATCGCAAAGTCCTTGGTGGCGAGCGCGGCGATTTGCTTTCATCAATGGTGATCGGCGACAAAGCTGTGCGTCCGTCCAAGGATGTTCGCGATCAGTTTCGGATGTTGGGTCTATCGCACATCGTCGCCGCCTCCGGCTTCAATCTCACTGTCGTAACCGCTGTGGCATGGTGGACTTTGCGTTTCATTGTTCGGTCTGCAATTGGCGTGAGCGTTGGCTGCTTGGCTGCCATCGTTCTATTCTGCGCGCTTGCCGGTCTTTCCGCGTCGGTAGAACGGGCGGCGATCATGTGCATGACCATGCTTGTAATCGGCTGCACCCGCCGGTCTGTTTACTTGCCGGCATCAGTATCTCTTTCGGCGATGCTCGCCCTTATCGTGGATCCATTCACCCTTGTCGATGCCGGAGCCCAACTTTCTTACGTTGCCACAATGGCAATTGCACTGGCCGTTCGCCGCTTAAACCACCTGTTGGCAGAGCGGCTTTCGTTCCCCGGCTGGCTCGCCGAAGCAGTGGTGGTGGTGCTTTTGGCGAACGCCAGCGTATTGCCGATACAAATGATCTACTTCTGGCAGGTCGGACAATTATCTCTGGCCGCTAATGTCCTGGTATCGCCCTTGGTGCCGATTGTCACAGTGCTGGGTTTCATCAGTTCGGCGCTTGCGCCATTCCAGTGGCTTCCTGTCACACTCGTAGCCTCCGGGCTCGACTGGATTGCCGGTTGGCCACTCGACTTAATGATGTGCATCGTTCGCTGGCTGAGTCTCAACCGTTGGTCTTTAATCAATGTCGGCGTCCCAAGCGTGCCACAAGTTATTGTGTATTACCTGGCTCTATTTGCCCTGTTCGTAACGCTGCCCGCGCGCACCGACTCACTGCTGAATAAACGGTTCTTCGTAATTCTTTGTGTATACTCGATCGCGTACGTGTATCTGTTCTTTCGTCCTTGCCTGCGCGGGACGACCATCGTGTGCTCTTCCGATTCGATGATAATTCTGCCTGCCGACTCCAGCGATTCGAGGCAAAACGCGCTCATTCTCGGCAACACCGATAACGTATCAATTCGGCGAGCGGAAACGTATTTACGCGTGAGGGATCCAGCTGAAGTCCCACTGCAACGCATCCCGGACGCCATTTTGCAAGCATTCCCATCGCGCGGGCGCTCGGCAGTATTCCAACTGCACGACGGCAAACTGGTTCGGGTTCATTCAGCCGATGAGCTTTACGGAATAACAAAGCCGGACGAATCAAACGCTAATTAAGCGCCGCCTGTCCGGCTTCTTTGAGTTCGTCGACGCTGTAATTGAAAGTATATTGGACGTCGAGATAGGGTAAAGCATAGCTTGCCGGCAACGGATTGCCTTTAGTCGATCCGGCGACAGCTTTGACGGCGGCTTCATCTGTCCCCGAGTCACCCGACGGCACTATGATTTTGAGGAATGACAGCCCGCCATCGTGTTTGATTCGGAAGAGAACGGCTGCTTTGTGCGGCTGTCCGCGCGGTGGCGTCCACGCGGTTTTTATCCGTTTATGCAGGGCTTTTAAATAGGCAGTCAGGTCGCTGGCGGCTCCTTGACCTCCGTCCGAGCTGCCTCCGTCGGCAAAAACGTTGGTACTATCGGCGGTGCCTTCGTTTTCTATTAATTCCACCAACTCGGGCGGTTGCACTTCTTCCATGTAAGGACGATTGCCCTGGCTTTTGCCCTTCGCAGGCTGCTTTGGCGTCGCCGGTGCCGGAGCGCTCGGTTGCGCCGGCTTGATCAGAACCATCGCGCTGGCATCCATCGATTGCAGAGCGGTTGATGCTGCGTTTATTGTTCGAACCGGCGCGATAAGTTGTTTTGCCGGTGTTTGTTGCTTGCGGAGAACAACCTCTTTTGTGGGACGGGAGTCCGTCTTTCGTTTATTGCTGGCTGCGTCTTGCTTTTGGCTGTTCTGGGCTACTGATGCGATTTTCTGGGAGTTCAGCGCGCCTTGCTGCGTTTGTTTGTCCGCCTGGCGTTTATGCAGCAACTTTTGCTCCTGTGTGCCCGATAAAGGCGATTGCCGGTTTGCGTAGTCGGCATTCGAAACCAACTGAATGTCGATGAAGCGTGTGACTTTGCGGTGCATGTCTTCGCTATTCGGCAGTTGGATCAAAATCCATATCAGCAGCGCCACGGAAGCCGCAAGGTATGAGAGCGCCCAAGATTCCAGCAATGACAGCGGCTCGCGCAGCGGGCTATCGCCCGGCGCTACAATCTGCTGCGGGTTGATGGGCGCGGCGTTTAAGATGCGGCGGGCCGCCATGCGTGCGCAGACGACGCCAATCACGCCTACGGTGATGTACCAGGGCAGTGCTTCGACGCTGACACCGAGTGTGGATAGGGCGAAAAACCAGAGTGCGCTGCCTGCTATTACCGTCACTCCCGAGGCGCCGGCTAGAAAATGCCTGCGTCGAATCACGGCTGCGTCAATCCCGGCGCCGTTGGTCAGCGCCGCTAGAGTCGGTGTAGTGCTTTCCAGTTGCGGCATGACCAATTCTGCTGCAGCAAAGGACAGCCAATGTTAGCACGGGCTGTCATGCGGATTTGTTTAGCAGCAATTCACCTGCGCTATTTGGCCGGTTTGATGTTCTTCCAAACGACGGGCGCCAGGTGTCCGTTGCTGACGATGCCGAAGGCATATCTATGCAATCCCGCGTGGTCTTCTTGCCCGTAATTCAGCTCCAGCCCCTTGCCCAGACCGATGTCCACCTTGTTGATGCCGTAAAGCGCTTCCACAAATTTTTCACGGGTTAAATCCTTCCCGGCGCGCTTGAGTCCTTCGACGAGCACGAGCCCGTCGATGTAGCCACGCAAGCTGGTGAAACACGGCTGTTCGCCCGGATAGTATTGCTTCAAAGCCTTTTGGTACTTGGCGATCAGTGGGACGTCAGTTTTATTCGGAGAAGGCACCGTTTCGCTGACGAGAACTCCGTCAGCTTCCTTGCCCACGGATTGGAGAAAACCGTCGACGTTGGCGCCTGAGTTGATGAAAAACACGGGATGCCAATTCGCATCGTGCGCCATTTTGATGATGGCCGCGCACTGGCGATTATTGGCAGCCAGGCTGACGGCTTGCGGATTGGCCGCTTTTACCATATTGAAGGCGTCGGCAACATCGAGAGTATTGCGTTTGTATGACGCGGCGGCGACCACCTGCGTGTTGTACTTCTTGAGTGCGTCCGTTAAGCCTTGCAGGTGATCTGCGCCGTAAGAATCGTTTTGGTAAATGATGCCGATTTTTTTTATGTCCGCATCGCGAAACATATGGTCGACGAATTGCTGTTCTTCATCGCGATAGCCAAGGCGCGTAGTAAAGATGTACCGTTTGGCCGGCGTAGTCACAAACTGTGGTCCGGAATACGCGCCCACCAGCGGCATTTTGTTGTTGGTGCACAGCGGAATGTATTTGGCGAGCAATGCGCTGCCGACCAGTCCGGTAATGGCGAATACGTTATCGCCTAAAAGTTGTTGAAAGCAAGAGAAAGCTCCGTCGACTTCGTATTTGTCATCGCAGGTGATAAGCCTTATCTTGCGCCCGTTAACGCCGCCTTCGGCGTTGACGTCATCAATGTACGTCTGGATGCCGATGGTGGTTTGTTTGCCGGAGAATTGATTGTCACCGGATTGTGCGTTCGGGTTTCCAATCAGAATTTCCTTATCTGACACACCGATCTCGGCCATTGCCGCATTGGCGCACCAAATACTTAGCCACAGCGCAGCCAACGCAGATTTCCACTTGTGTGCCATGGTCAGAGATCCCCCTTGGAATGTCCGGTTGAAATGTGTGAGCTTTGGTGACTCCATGCCGCTATTTATATCATCTGCGCAGTGAGTTGAAAACAAAGGGCACCCGAAGGTGCCCTTTGCATACTGAAAGTATCGTGGCTTACTTGCCCATCGCTGCGAAGTAAACGGAGCATGCGTGGTCAAGATATTCCCGTGTGAGTCGCGGCTCGGTCTGCAAGAATTTGCAGAGGTTGACGACTTGATCGATGATGTCGCGAGGGTGGCAGCAACGCATCATGCGCTTGCCGCTGCGATATTGTGTTTCGATCAAGTAATTGACCGCTTCTTCGTTGTACGGCACGCCGGCGCGTTGGCAGTACTGCAGGAAGATCCATTTGAATTCTTCCTCGGTAGGCGTAGTGATGTTGATCTTGTACGGAATCCGTCTCAAGAACGCTTCGTCGACCAGGTCGCTCGGGTTGAGGTTGGTCGAGAAGACGATAAGCTGTTCGAACGGCACTTCCAGTTTTTTGCCTGTGTGCAATGAAAGATAGTCCACGCGTTTTTCCAGAGGAACAATCCATCTGTTGAGCAGGGACTTGTGGTCGATACGCTGACGGCCAAAGTCGTCGATTAGCAGCAAGCCGCAGTTGGACTTGATCTGCAATGGCGCTTCGTAGAGTTTCGCCGAATAATCGTATTGAAGTTCGAGCTGGTCGATGGTCAGTTCACCGCCGACTACCACGCATGGACGCTGAATGCGAATCCAGCGGTGGTCGTAATCACGCGGATAGGCCGAAGGCGCAACTTGCTGGTGGTTGTGTCCGTCAAACACGCGAATAATTTGTCCGTCGACTTCAACCGCGTACGGAATGAAGATGTGTCCGCGGAAGCTGCGCGCGATACGCTCGGCGATCGAGGTCTTACCATTGCCGGCTTCACCGAACAAGAACATCCCGCGTCCGGAGTTGATAGCCGGACCCACGGTGTTGATGGTCTTACGGTTGACCATGATGTCGGAAAACGCCACTTCCAAGTCTCGTGGAGTCACCGACTCGCGACGGATTGTCTGATATTTCAGCGATTCGACGTAATGCGTCCACGGTACCGGGCACGCTCCCACGTATGTATTGTGGTCGAAGTAAGCGCGGGCGCGGTCGCGTCCTTTGTCTGTCGGGGTGTATTCGTAGTCGGCGATTCCGCCTGCCGCCTTCACTTCCACCAACATTTGCTTCTTCAGAGACTCAAGAATCTCTTCCACAATTTTGAATGGCAATTGTGTTCGCTGGGCGATTTCACGACCGAGCGCGAAGTTGACCAGATAAATGTCCTTGAGCACGAGCTCTTCGAGGAAGCCCTCTTTCAGCCCGGTGTCTTCAATCGTATTCGGATACGGCGGGATGAATTCGTGCTGCTGTGGCTGGCCCGGTTTGAGTTGTTGTTGAACCATGAGTATTCCTACACGGGGAGCAGGGGTGTTTTTCGTAGCGGCGGGCGGCAGCCCGCGATCTTGGTAGCGGCGGGCGAAAGCCCGCTTGGCTCCGTTGTTCATATTGTGCCAAATATCAGCAATTCTAAGCGCTTGACTAGCCGAAACGCGACCGTTCGTAACCATCTGCTCGGCAGCCGTGGCTTTACGAAACGCGGCTCCTGTCGCCGTTTTCCAGCCGGAAGATGATAAACTGATCGCCTGTTTGTCGGAGGAAAAGTAGCCTCATGGCTCTCACGTTTCAGCAGGTAATCCAGGCTCTCAACGCGTATTGGGGCGAGCAGGGATGCGTTGTTTTGCAGCCGTTCGACCTTGAAAAGGGCGCCTCGACAATGAACCCCGGCACCTTCTTGCGGGTGCTTGGTCCCGAACCGTGGAACATGGCTACAGCCGACCCTTGCAGGCGTCCTACAGATGGGAGATACGGCGAAAATCCCAACCGCCTCCAGCACTATTTCCAGTACCAGGTAATTTTGAAGCCTTCGCCTGATAACGTGCAGGATATCTACCTCAAAAGTCTGACCGCACTTGGCATAAAGGCTGAAGACCACGATATCCGCTTTGTCGAGGATAACTGGGAGTCACCAACCCTCGGAGCCTGGGGCGTCGGCTGGGAAGTTTGGCTGGACGGACTGGAAATCACTCAATTTACGTACTTCCAACAAGCCGGCGGCATCGACCTCAAGCCGATTGCGGCCGAAATAACTTACGGTCTGGAACGCATTTCGATGTATTTGCAGAACGTCGAGAGTGTTTATCAGCTGAAGTGGAACGACGACGTCACGTACGGTGAGATTTATCATCAAAACGAAATCGAACAGTCGAAATACAACTTCGAGCACAGCAATCCGGAGATGTTGCAGACGCAATTCAACATGCACCATGCAGAGGCAGGTCGTTTAATGGATCTCAAATTGATCCTGCCGGCTTACGAGCAAGTTCTGAAGTGCTCGCACAGCTTCAATCTGCTTGATGCTCGGGGCGTGCTCGGCCGCGATGACCGTATGGCAAACATCCTCAAGATTCGCAAGCTTTCCGAACGCGTCGCTCGTGCTTATTTGGAGCAGCGAATTGAGATGGGCTTCCCGCTGCTTAAAAAGAGCGCGGACCGCGAACGGATTGTCGAGCAATATCGTGAGAAGTATCTCGCACCGAAGCAATAGGTTCATTTGTTTGGGAACGCAGGCGCCCACGCGCGCCGGGCTTCCGATAAAATTGCCACCATGCCACCATGCCACCATGCCACCATGGTTGCGCATATGGTGGCAATTCGTAAATGACAGTTGCGGCAAATTAGGGGTTCGCCAGTAAATTATTCAATGTTTCCGGTGGAACGCATCTGCGACAATCGGCGCCATGCCGCGGGGATGCGAGTGATATTCTCCGGTCGGCATAGTTGCTAAGGAAAAGGAGCATGCTATGACGGTGACAGCGCTGGAGCCACCACAGATAATTCGGACTCCGGAATACAGGTTACACTCGCGTTGTTCATTTCCTCTCAAAATTCTCGGTGCGGTTAATGGAGTCATTGCCGGTGGTGTCATTGTTCTGAACACGATGCCGGGAATCGTGCAGGATTGCTTCGATGCCGTCGCCTTGCCGTCCTCGAGCTTCATTCGGCATTTAGACGTGCGGGAACCTGCTTATATGGCGTTTGCATTGGCGTGGTTGATGGCCGTTATATATAAGTACGTCGATGAGATCAACGAGAACAGATTCGCGCTTTATTCAGCCGATCAATCCGAGACAATCCACGCTTTCACGATCGAGGATTTATTCGGTCATCTCATACGCGCAGTCATGTTGCTTGTTCCTGCGCTCGGCTTGTATTTCCTGCCGGAATATCTCCATCGCGCCGCGCCTCTCGATCACTTAGCTTTCGTCATTGTGTTCGCCTTGCAATTTCTGCTCTGGCGACAAGTACGCCGCCGCCACTGAGCCTTATACATTGCTTCTTGATCACACATACATCGCTCACTTGACAAATATACATCACAGAGCTTATACTTGCAATGAGTATGAGCAAAGTGCGCAAGCAGATTTATATCGAAGAATGGCAGGATGCCCGATTGGCAGAGTTGTCCGCGAAGTCGGGCATGTCTGAAGCTGAGGTGATTCGGCAGGCGCTGGATGCCTATTTGCTAGCGCTGGACGAGCTTCCCTCCCAACATCCGCTCAGCTTTCTAGCGGCTATCGGCTCCAGCGACAAAGGTTCATTTGGCGGATCGGACCACGACGACATACTCTACAACCGCTAATGATTTTCATCGACACAGGTGCCTTCTGCGCTTTTAGCGATCGCAGCGACGATTGCCACGTCCTAGCTGTGAGGCAGTTTGCCTTGTTGCTCACAAAGAAGACGCGATTGATCACAACCAACTTCGTGATCGATGAAACCTATACATGGATTCGTTACCGACTCGGATCCACCCAGGCTCTTGAATTTTTGCGGAGAACCGACGAGGCGGAAGGCAAGCAGCCATCACTGGAAATAACCAGCGTCGATAGGAGTCTGGAGCAACAGGCGCGGCGAATGTTGGTGAAGTTCGCCGACCAGGACCTATCGTACACAGACGCCACCAGTCTTGCGCTCATACAGCAGAGAAAGATCTCCCAAGCGTTTTCATTCGATCGTCATTTTCGCCTTCTTCCCATCGAACTCCTCCCCGGGATGGCTCGATAGATCATAGTGGAGGATGTAAGATTCAATTTGCCAGGGAGATGTTCGGTGAAGTCGGGTCGTAAGACAATCGGTTGGTCGCTGTTGTGGTCGCTGAGCGCGACGGTGCTGGCGGCGCCACTCGACGCCCAAATGCTTAAGGGCGCCGTAGAGCAGACGGATCGCGCTGACGAACTGCAGGTCGGCGCGAAGTTCGATCAAACCCTGTTGCCGCCAAATGCCACTCGGGAATTTTGGTATCTCGTTCCTCCCTGGGCGGCCGGCACGTGGGAGCATCGGGAAGTGACGGTGGAGACTTCGCGCGGACGAAGCACCGGTTACGACCGAGGGAGGGAAACGATTGGACGCCAGGCGGACGCCGCAGGTCAAATCTGGGACTGCATACTGCTGCCGATGACGAACAGCGATGAGGCCGCCAGTGCGGTATCCGTATTCATCACGCGCAATCAGTGGGTGGACAACACGCATCCGGACAGGCTTTGCTTTCATTCTACCGGGCTGGAGATCCGTTATGCTAAGAAAGGACGCAAGGTGAATCTCAAGAAGCCTTTCGACCAGGAGCTTTGTTTTTTGCCGCAGACGGACGGGCGCATTCTTCAACGCAACCGCGACATCGTCGCCGGCAAAATCATGAGCGCTCAGTGCTATCGAGTGGCGCCCTTCACGCCTGTGAACGAGGCGGCGGGGCATGATTTGCGACAAAGCCTCGCGCAGTTTTTGCACAGCACCGGCCGCGATGATCTGATACCGGCGCAGTAGCTGTGGTTATTGTGGGATCGCGGAGCTGCTGATGGCGGATGTGTTCGCTGTAACTGGCACTGCCTCGGCCGATATTTTCACTTTCTTGAAACGCTTCAAGATCGACGCGCTCTTTTGCATGTATTGGAGCGTATATTCCTGATTCGCCTCGACTGACTTCAATGCTGAGCGTGCATCCGTCGTCATGTATGCCATGTACACCGTCAAAACTGATAACCAGAGCATCGGAATTCGTCCCTTCATGATGTTCTCCTTGCTGTTCCCGAACCTGCTGCCAGCATACGAACGCCGTGGCAGCCGAACATCGGACGGCAGTCATCTCAAGGCATGACTTAGGTCATGGATGAGCCCTGATCAGTGCCTGGCGTGGCTGGGAATCATGGCTGCGCTTGACGCATTCCGGCTCCTTACCTTATAGTAAGGAATATCGGAGATGGAAAGGATTATGAGCACAGCTACGGTCACAAGCAAAGGACAAATCACGATTCCGGTTGAGGTCAGGCAACGGTTGGGAATTGACGCGGGCGACCGTGTAGAGTTTGTCGAGATTGCCGAACGTGAGTTTGTGATCAAGCCTATAGTTGATGATGTGCGTTCGCTCAAAGGCATGTTGAGACCGCCGAAACAGCCAGTTTCTACCCAGATGATGCGTGACGCTGTTAGGCGTAAGGCGCAGCGGTCACAATGATTGGGCTCGATACAAATGTGCTCATTCGCTACATCGCCCAGGATGATGCTGTTCAGAGTCCGCGCGCAGTAAAACTAATTGAAAACGAGTGTTCAAGCGAAAATCCCGGGTTCGTTGGATTGATTACGCTCGCCGAACTCGTGTGGGTTAGTGAGACCTGCTATAACGCAAGTCGAACGGACGTTGCTGTGTTGATCCGCCGTTTGCTGAGTATCAAACAATTAGTTGTGCAAGAAGCCGAGGTCGTTTGGAAAGCTTTGCGTGAATTTGAAGATGGCAAGGCCGATTTTTCGGATCACCTGGTCGAGAAAATTGCTGCTGCCCAAGGTTGCGAACACACCTTTACGTTCGACAAAACGGCGGCAAGGGCGGGCATGCTCTTGCTGAAATGAGCTGTGCCGCCCGCTCATGGTATATTCAACGACCGCTCCCTAATTTCCGCCTGCCGGCGGTTGAAAGCGGATGACCAGCGAAGTATTAAAAGGCAGGCACGATGAAACGTATCAAGCCCCAGAGAGTTATCAGCTCGATGCTGACGGCGGCCATTGTTGCTGGAACCTTCGGTGCGTGGCCGCCACTCGCTAGCGCGATCACCGAGCAGCACCCTTTGACGATCGGTGATTACGTCAAATCCGGAAAGGGATCCGTGCATCTCGTTGGCGATGGACATAATACGGATCACTGCCAATTGGTTCTCACGAGCGCGAAAACCGGTAAGTCGACCAGCACCACAATTAGTACTGTGTGCGCCGCCAAGGAAAATCAAAAGGCGCCTCCGACGGCAGATGTGTCGGCTCAAGACAAGCTGCGCTACAACGTGGCGACTTCGGTCGATCCCAATATGATCGGCATCGCGAAGGCAGCAGACAAACTTTCAGAAGCTGACTTGTACAAGCATTTGCTGATCAATCCTCATAATCGTAAGCGAGCTATTGCGCAACTCGCAATCTGGCAGTACAACGGCGAAAAGGATCCCGAAGCTCAGGTAACTCCGGCAACCATACGTGCCGATTTGATGAAGAAAGCGCAACTGAAGCCGAAAGATCTGCGCGGCGACAATAAGAAGGTTTTCGACGGCGCGGTAGATGACATGTTCATGGCTGTTGATCTGACCCGCAAAGTCGGACTGGCGATGGCGGTGCCGCCGAAAAAAGAAGAACCGCAGAACCAACATCCGCAATCAGACTATCCGGTAACGGCGGATAATCCGGCATCGCCCCGATTGCCGGTGCCGCCGGTGGCGCTGGCGGTCAACCGCGAGCCCGAGACTGTGGATCATGGCAATGATGGTGCTCCACCGCACGATAATGGCGGGCGGACGACTCACGCTATCTCGATTCCCGCTTATACGCTGTTTGAACCAAGCGATTCTCACTATCAAAACATGATGACGTTGGATGATACAGACGTGGATGATCCCGATGATGATCAGCCGGTTACCGGCGGCTTGCCTCCAGGCACCATCGAGGTTGGGAATGGACCAGGGATCGCTGTCGCTGCTGTTCCGGCGAAGAGAAAGAAAAAATGCGCCTGGGTATTTCGGGATTTTCGCACCGTCGACTTCGGCAAAGGTCCCGCCGCTGCCGACAAGATTAAGTCGGCATTGGAAAAATTCATCGAGAAGGCCGCCGACTGGGGCGAAATGGCGACGGGAGTAACAGATGCAATCGATAAGCTCGGACCGCAAGCCGGCCTTTGCGATGTAGAACTCATCTATCTCTGTGTGGTGACCGATCCCGGCGACGAGAATGTTCAAGTCGGCGACGTGATGGGCGAGAGAGTGGTCATACTCTCACCGGGCACCGATCCCGACGCTCAAGATTTCCAAAAGGGACAAGATGGCGCAGCCAGACGGCTGCTCGACCTGCCGCGCAAAGACCTTACGAAGCCGGAGAATAACCGCCAGTACAATGATTTTATGGAATGGAACAAGATTTGGGAGCGTCATAAGCCACACGGCAATTGCTGTTGCAACTAGCGGGCTAAAGCCCGCCGGTACCGATGCACGTTAAACCTTTGCTTGCGCGGCGCCGAGTTCGAAGGCGTCGTGAATAAGCGAGGCGGCCTTTTCGGCGTCTTCGCGACCGACTACGCACGTAATCTTCATCTCGCTCGACGAGATCATTTTGATGTTGATTGCAGCCTGCCCGAGGACGGCGAACAGCTTTGCCGCAACTTGCGGCTGTCCGGATAAACCGGCTCCGATCAAGCTGACCTTAGCGATGTCGGGATCGGCAATAACTTCTTTGGCATTAAGTTTGGTCTGCAGCTTTTTCAGGGAGGTGATCGTTTGATCGAGGTCTGTATCGCTGACGGTGAATGTAATGTTGTTGAGCCCGATGCTCGGGTGGAACGATTGCATGATCATATCTATGACGATGTTCTCGTCGGCGAGCGCCTGCGTAATTTTGGCGGCAATGCCGGGCTGGTCGGGCACGTCCATGATGGCAACGCAAGCCTGATCCTTGTCGACGGCGACACCACTGACGGTGCGAAACAGTTCCATATCTTTTCCTCCTGCATCGATTGTGGTGCCTTCATGCTCCGGTTTAAACGTATTGCGCACGCGCAGTTTGATCCCGTATTGACGTGCCAGCTCGACGGCGCGCGGATGGATAACCTGCGCTCCCATGCGTGCCATTTCGAGGACTTCGCCGTAGGAAATGCGATTCAACAGTTTTGCCGTCGGTATTTTATTTGGGTCTGCCGTGTAGATGCCGTCGACGTCGGTATAAATATCGCAAATAGGCGCGTTGACGGCCGCTGCTAGAGCGACGGCTGTGGTGTCCGAGCCACCGCGACCGAGCGTAGTGATCTCGCCCGAGGAAGTGACGCCCTGGAAGCCGGCGACGACAATCACGTCGTTTTCCGCGAAGGCATTTCTCAACGTATCTTTCTTGATGTCGACGATTCTCGCTTTGTTATGAACGTTCTCCGTGAAGATGCCTACCTGTTGACCGGTAAAAGAGCGTGCTTTGACGCCTTGCGCTCGCAGTGTCATGGCGAGAAGGGCAATCGAAATCTGCTCGCCGGTGGAGAGCAAAAGATCCAGCTCGCGTTTATCCGGCGTGCTTGTGCATTGTTTGGCCAGCTTGATCAAATAATCGGTGGTATCGCCCATGGCAGAAACGACCACCAGCACTGGCTGTTTCTTTCTGATGCCGTCGATAATGTCGGCAACGTGCTGAATTCTGCCGATGCTTTTGACGGAGGTTCCGCCGAATTTCAGAACCGCAATCTCACTCATAATTAACGCGCAACCCTTCCTGATCGACTTCCAGGGCATAAACGTCTGGAGGCTCCGGCAGCGTGGCTGCCCACGTCTGAATTCGCTCGCATACTTCTTTGCGGTGCCTTCGGTTGACCAGCGTCAGCACTGAGGAGCCGGCGCCGCTGAGCACGGTTCCTAATACCGGAAAACCGGACACGACTTTGCGCACCGCCGGCAGTTCTGGTACCAGCTGCTCGCGATAGGGTTCATGCAAGCGATCGTGCAATGCTTCTCTGAGTGCTTCCTCGTCCTTATTTTGAACGGCGGCGATGAGCAGCGACGCACGCTGAATATTGAAGACGGCATCCTCGCGTTGCAACGTACGAGGTAAAACGGCGCGCGACTTCTTCGTGCTCAATACATAGCGAGGCACCGTGATAATCGGGCACCATTCTTTCGGCCAGTGGACTTTCTGAGTGACAATCGATTTGCTGCGCTCGGCTTTGGCGCAAACCACAAGCCCGCCCAGCAGGCTTGCCGAGACGTTGTCCGCGTGTCCTTCCAGTTCACCTGCCTTGCGCAGAAGCGTGCCGTTGTCCGGAATGTTCTCGGTGAGTGCATAAGCCGCCCAGACGGCGCCGACGATCGCCGCCGCGCTCGAGCCGACGCCCTTGCCCAATGGAATCTCGGATTCGATTGTAATTCTCACTCGCTTCAGCACATTGGGATCACCGCGCCAGAGATTGCTGAGCACGGTATAAATCAAGTTGCTTTGGTCCTTGGGTAACCCTTTGGTTAATGCGCCTTTCAACGTGATTAGCGGGACGGAAAGATCGTTGGTTTCTAGAATATCGAACGTCAGTTTGCAATAGAGATTGACCGCCATTGCCAGTGCGTCAAATCCGGGCCCGAGGTTGGCCGTGCTGCCGGGAACAATTACCTCGAGCTTACTCAATTCCGTAGCGGCGGGCGGCAGCCCGCTTTTTGATCGGCGGTTCGGCTGTCTCTCCTTACTGCCGATCACAGCTTCATCGCCTCTTTCAATTTTTCGGTGGTGGGCTGCACTGTTGTAAGCTCAACAGTGCCGGCACGCATGGCAGCGTCGGGGTCTTTTAGTCCATTGCCTGTGAGCACGCAGACCACAGTGGAATCGGGTGCTATACCGCCGGCTTTCAGATACTTGATCATGCCGGCGATGCTGGCGGCACTAGCCGGCTCGCAAAAGACGCCCTCGGCGCGCGCCACCATTTTGTAAGCTTCCAGGATTTCGCTGTCCGTAACCGAATCGATGAAGCCGCCGGATTCCTGAGCCGCTCGCTCAGCTTCCTTCCAGCTTGCGGGATTGCCGATGCGAATGGCGGTTGCGAAGGTCTCAGGCTCGGCAATCGGCTCGCCGCGCACAATAGCGGCGGAGCCCTCCGCTTCGAACCCGCACATCTTGGGTGACTTCGCGGCTTTGCCTGCCGTCTTCCACATTTTGAACCCGCGCCAGTAAGCCGAGATATTTCCGGCATTGCCGACGGGGATGCAGAGAAAATCGGGCGCATCGCCGAGTTGCTCGATGACTTCGAAAGCGGCGGTTTTCTGCCCTTCCAGGCGAAAGGGGTTGATTGAGTTGACGACAGTGAGATTGAACTGAGTGGACATGCTGCGAACCAGCTCGAGAGCATGGTCGAAGTTGCCTTCGATGGGAACCACCGTCGCTCCATAAAGAATGGCTTGAGCCAGTTTTCCCAGCGCCACGTGCCCTGCCGGTAACACGACATAGCAGCGCAAGCCGGCACGGGCGGCAAAGGCAGCGGCCGAGGCGCTCGTATTGCCCGTGGAGGCACAAATGACGGCGCGCGCACCTTCCTCGACAGCTTTTGAAATGGCGAGGGTCATGCCGCGATCTTTGAAGCTGCCGGTTGGATTCAAACCTTCGAGCTTGAAGAAGACGTTTAGTTTGGGAAAGCCGAGCTCTTTCGGTAAATTGCCCGCCGGCACAAGTGGCGTCGAGCCCTCGCCCAGTGAGATGATGGGCGTCACATCGTTCACCGGCAGATAATCGCGGTACTTCTCAATGAGGCTACTTCTGCCATGCATGGCGTTGATTCCTTATTGCTTACCTGGGGGTGCAGACGGGCGCCTCACTCTTCTTGTCTGCCGCCGGTGCATCAGCGCTTTCGGCAGCCGGCTGCACGGGCTGATAGATGCGAACGCAGCTGGAGAGCTGGCGCAAGAAGGGACGCTTGCTGAGTTCGGCTGTCGCCTTGTCCATGCTTGAGTTTTCGACCGAGTGAGTGAGGATGACGATGGTGGCGCCTCCGCCTTCGGCTTCGCGCTGGACGATGCTGCGAATGCTCACGCCGTGCTCACCAAATATGGTGCCAATTTGACCAATGACGCCCGGGCTGTCAGCCACCTCGAGTCGCAGGTAATACGGGCACACCCAGTCGCCGGGGTGGCTTGTCTGTGCCCATTCCGGCTCGATTGCCGTCTGGAAGTAGCTGGCAAAGTCGGGCAATTGCAGGGCGCTGGCCAGATTGATGATGTCGCCGACCACGGCCGAGGCCGTGGGCATCTGTCCGGCACCGGGGCCGACCATCATTAGCTCGCCGACTGCATGACCATTCACGACAATGCCGTTGTTGCTTCCCGATACGGTGGAAAGAGGGTGCGACAGCGGTACCAGGGTAGGATGAACTCTGACCGCCAGGCGATCGCCTTTAGCTCGGGTGCTACCGATGAGCTTGACCCGATAGCCGAATTCGCGAGCATGTGTGATGTCGTCGGCCGTCAGCTTGGTGATACCCTGCCGATAAATATCCTGGGGTTTGACAAACTTACCGTAAGCCAGTGCCGACAGGATTGAAAGCTTATAGGCGACGTCATAGGCTTCGACGTCATTGGTCGGATCGGCTTCGGCAAAACCAAGTGCCTGAGCCTGTTTGAGCGCCTGTCCGAAGTCCTCGCCTTTCTCTTCCATCGAGGAAAGGATAAAGTTGGTCGTTCCATTCAATATGCCGGCCACCGAGGAAATTTCGTTGGCTTCCAATCCTTTATGTATGGTTGAAATCAGAGGCACACCACCGGCCACCGACGCCTCGAAGAAGATAGCCACCCCGCGCTTGCGGGCCTTCTCGAACAATTCGGGTCCGTGCTTGGCGAGCACTTCCTTGTTGGCTGTCACCACATGCTTGCGCTTTTCGATGGCGCGGCGGATATAGTCGAGAGCCGGTTGTTCACCGCCCATGACTTCGACGACTATCTCAATTTCCGGGTCGTCCAAAACTTCACCGGCATTGGTGGTCATCGTGCA
>Ga0134128_10002093_pt1 | contig 24945 bp, 16 predicted proteins | sample KB31754_FD_96462 | JGI IMG/M metagenome (GOLD analysis project Ga0134128, IMG submission 96462) | Terrestrial soil microbial communities with excess Nitrogen fertilizer from Kellogg Biological Station, Michigan, USA - KB3-175-4 | ecosystem: Environmental > Terrestrial > Soil > Unclassified ...
CCACCAACGGTGCCGGCGGATCAATTTCCCTGCAGGCAGCCACTATCAACTTCAACACAGCTGCCACCCATTCTTTCTTGACTCTCGATGCCGGCAACACTGCCGGTAGTGGAGGCGCCGTGTCTGTCATAACCAACGGCAACCAGACAATCGGCGCCGTTGCGGGCGGGTTCCTACTGAGCGCCACCGGCAATGGTGCATCGGCCAATGGCGGTTCGGTTGCGTTTTCAACGGATAGCACGAGTACGCTCACGGTCGATCCGACTGCCATCACTGTCGGCGCGGCCGGTAGCGGCAATGCTGGAGACGTCTCGCTGAAAGCCGGCACGATAGCCAATGCGGGCGGAGGACTGTTAATTCTCAGTGAGAACGGAACAGGAAGTGGAAACGGCGGATCCATCGTTTTAACGGTAAGCGGCGCAGGCGCCGCTGCGTCGATCGGTAGTGGTGCCTTGGATAACTTCCAGTTGAGTGCCATTGGGGGCGCCACCGGTGGCAATGGCGGTTCTGTATCCGTTCTGCTTCCGGATTCCGCTTCCACGCTCACAGTCCATGGCGTCGGCTCGGGCAGCGGCATAGATGGACTTTCCGTTGCCCCGCAATCCGCCACCGGTAATGGTGGCGCGTTCACTCTTGAAGGAGGGGCGCTGACAAATACCGCCGGCGGCACCCTGAACCTGAACGCCAGTGCGCTTTCTACTGGAAGCGGCAATGGCGGGTTCGTGTCGGTCATACTTACCGCCGGCAGTAATGTGATAAATACAAATAGCTTCCATCTCGCCGCCAACAGCGGTTTGCTGGGCGGAAGCGGTGGAACAGCCGAGTTCATAACTGGTGGCAGCCTTACCGCCAATCCGGCCAATTTCAACGTCAATCCGCTCGGCAGAAATGGCCATGGTGGCACGATCCTATTGCAGGCGGGATTTGGTGATACGAGCGCGACCCCATCCGACAACCTGGTCGTCACCTCTGCTTTGGCCGCTAACGGCAAGGGCACCGGATCCGGTGGCAGCATCACCTTAATTTCCAACAGCATTAGCGCGTTTAACGTCGGTAGGACCGGCTTCACAGGAAATGGCTTTGACGGCCGTACCCTGACGGTCGCCGGCAGAACGACCGGCGGCAGTATCGACATCGAGAATGACGGCGGTGATATTACCGATAGCATGCCGTTGACTACTATGAAATCCTTCACCGAGACAGCCAATGGAAATATCAACTTGCACGCGACGGTGGGAAGCGGCAGGCTAACCTTCGTCTCGCTCGATGCGCAAGCGGGTAACATTCTTGCTTCACGTGCTACAGTCAGGATCGCAGCTTCGCGCACCGCTACTGCGGACTTGATGGCAACCGGCAACATAGAGACGGCAGGGAATCTCCGGCTTGGCATCGCTGCCGGCACCCTAACCATTAATGCCAACGGCAACGTGTTGCTGACAGATAACGCGGCTGTCCTGCTGAACTCCTCGAACATTGCCGGCACGTTCACGCTCGCCGACCACGTATCCATTAACGCCGCTTCGATAACCGACGTGCTGACTGCCGGTACCATTATTTTCCAAAGCGCACCGAAGGGTATCGGGAATCTCGGAACATTCCAAATCGATGCCACCAATCTGGGTCTGACCAGAACCGGTACGACGAGTCTCACCAGCACGTCATCGGTTAATCTCCTCGCCGGCTCAAGTCCGGTTCGTCCATTCACGCTAAATTCGGACGGCAATGTGACGTTTGTCGTGAACGGTGCGAGCACCGGCTTTGGAATCGGCTCCAGCATCATCACGATCAATGCCGGATCCAATAGCATAAGCACCGCTACAAACGCTTTGGTTGCCGGCAGGGCAGTCACTTTGAACGGTGGAACCATCAGTGTGGCAGCCCGGGCATCGGCAGTCGGCGGCACATCGCAAAATGGCTTCGCGCTGATGGATGAAGCGAAGACCTTAACACTCAAGAGCATCACCGCTGTCACGGGCGACGTTAATGTGCTCGCCACCAACAGCGCTAATTCGGGATCGATTACTGTCGCCGGGGCGACGCTCAGGGCGCCGGCTGCAGTTATCAATGCTGTGGACGGCAATGTGACCATTCAGAACGAGAACCTGCATGGCGTTATCACAGTCGGCAAGAGTTCTCAAATTCTGACGGGAAATGGAAACATAGCCATTTTCTTCGGCACCAGCGCACCGACCCCGTCCTTCCCGAGTTCAGTACCCATTCTTCCGACAGGAACAACTTTCACGCAGAATCCGAATACGCCCCCATTCCTGCTTTCGCTAGGAACCAACGGCGTCACATTCGCCAGCCGTAGTACGGCTCCGGTGTCGCTGAACAGCGTCGGCGGCGGCGAAATAATCCTGAGCACTGGTGCTCTCAAGGCGTCGGCAATCAGAATCATTGGCGGCACGACCGGCGCACCAACGACAATCACGGCCGATCCGCCGAGCGTGTCTACTACGATGCCGGCGGCGTCGACTTTGAATGCGGCGTCGAACGTGGTCGCAGAGAGTTCTGGCTTCAACGGTGCGGATAAGACTTTAACTGAAGGTGTATACCCCCAGCCGACAGGCTCGACAATCTTCACAGGCTCACCTGCTGCAAACAGCTCTGCCAGATGGACTGCGCCCGCGAATATGCTCGTCACCAATGCTCTAGCACCGTCCGCGGTGAGCATGCTTACAGGCTCCGCTACCATCAATGCTCTTACCGCAGTGTTGTCCGGCGCGAAGTTGGGCGCCGTGCCCTATGAAAGCGTGGTAGATGGACAAACCGACATTCGCACCGAATTGATTCGAGCGAGGTTCCTCACTGAAAAAGATCTCGGCAAGGCAGTCAGCTCAGATCGCGCCGATGTGGAGACGGCGATGACCACTAATGGCAAGCAGATTAAGTTACACGAGGGCAATATCGTCATAGAAGCAAGCAATGCGACTGAAGTTGAGACGGCATTCGGCAGAGTTCATATCGCGGCGGGCGCGCTCGTGCTCATCATGGCGACAAGTGATGCTGTGGCAGTGTACGATCTCGACGATACCCATCGTGATGCCGTTACTTTGGCTGTGGGTGGCAATCAGCTATCGCTGATGCCCGGTAAGACCGCCGTCATCGCTCGCCAGGCAGTTAGTTCCTTCGACCTCGTCAATCCGTGCGAGGGGTTCGGTTATCGCAACCTCGGCAGCAAAGTCATCGGTGGTGGATTGAAAGCATTTGCCGCCGAATTTGATATGATGTCCGCAATCAGTCAAGTCAGCCAGCTGCGACAGTTAGTTAGTGCCAGTCAACCTGAAGCCCAACGCATAGCGGGACACCTGGCGAAGACTTCCGTAATCGTCAACCACATGCATTCCGGCTCGTACCAACAATATCCGCACCCATGCATGGCGGCTTATGCACCATAAGGTTTTCCGAGTAGAGAGCGGGCGCAAGCCCGCTCTTTTGTCTGGCGTCGGGCGTGGCGACACCCCCAGACCCCTCAAAGAACCGGAAGTGATAGTTTCTCAGCGGGCTGCCGAGGTAAAGTAGAGACTAAGATAGAGAGCCGGCTCGGCGAGCAATTTTTCTGAACACAGAATCAGCATCATTTCTGGTGCTCTCTTTCTTTCTTTCTGTTTAGAGTGCTTTGATGAACTCGTCGACTTCGCTTTCGACTTTTTCTTTAGCCTTACCGTAGTGATGCTGCAGTTTACCGGCAAGCTCTTCGCGCTTGCCATCGATGACCCGGAGATCATCGTCCGTCAGCTTGCCCCATTGGGCTTTGACTTTCCCTTGCATCTGTTTCCAGTCACCTTTAATTTGATCCCAATTCATATTGTTCTCCATTGTCTGTGAGTGTAAGAAATCCCAAAAGCATATTCGCCCTTCCTAAAACTTATCGACGTGCGTGACTGTGCAACCATGCAAGCAAAACGGAGGCAACTTGTTCGGACATTTGATTTTGCTCGAAGATGAGGTGCTCACCGTTTCCTACGACTAGCAGCATCTTGTCCGAAGTCGCTAGTTCGTTGAATAAATCGATCGTGCCTTGCGGCTTAACAAGCTTGTCTTTGAAGCCGGCCACGATAAAAACCGGTTTTGCACTGATCCGCACTGCCATGTCATGGTTGTCGCCCATGAATCGGTTGAATTGCATAAGCTCGTCGGGTGTCAGCGACATGCGATTGAGCGGATCATCCTTCCATCGCTCACGCACAGCGGGGTCATCCGTGGCATCGTTGACCATTTTCGAGCCGACTTCCATGGGATCTTTCATCCCACCAGTCAGCATGCGCATTCCGACTCGCAATTCGTTTTTCGTTTTATGAAACCGATCGCCGGACGGAACAGCAGAAATCAATCCGTCGACGAGTTCGGGATGTTCGGCGGTTATTCGCAATGCAATCGCGCCGCCCATTGATTCCCCGAGAATGTACACGGGAACCTTAGGATACGCCGCATGCAGTTGCCTCAATGCCTGCTCAACGTCCTTTAGACATGCTGCAAAATCTACTTCTTCTTTGCCTTTTAATTTCATCCAGGTTCCAAAACCGCGCACATCGACGGCAAATGTTGCAATACCTTTGTTCTTCATTTGTTCGCCGAATTGCTCGAAAGAAGCCGAGTTCAATCCAAGCCCATGAACACAAAGCAAAACTACTGTCGGTATTTTCGCCGGCACCCATGCGCGGCACGGCACGTTGATGCGCAGTCGAACCGGAGACTTCGATGCCGCTTTCGTGGCGATGTCCGTGGCTGCAGACGCATCCAATGACTGAACCACCCCGCAGGAAAGACCAGCGGACAAAATGACGGACAGAAATGTTGGTATGGATTGCATGGATGACCTCGCTGAAGAAAACTTATCTCGGCGAACTGGTGGCATCTTTGGATGCCACCGGCCCCTCCGATCACGGGACGTGGTCTAAGACCGGCGTGTCCGGGCTTTGCCCAGAAGTGAAAGACCGAATACTAGAATCGCTGATCCCAGGATACAAGGGATTAACGAGACTCCCGCCAGATCTGGACCGAAGTGTCCAAGCAGACTGCCGCCGATCCAGGCTCCAATAACGCCGGCTATTGCGCCTGCGATCCATCCACCCGGAAGCACACCGGGTACGAAGCGTTCTGCGATAAATGCGCATACTGCCGCTACGACCAAGTAACAAATCAAAGCTAGAATTCCCATAAAACCTCCTCGGTTTTTCAAAGTCCTGTCAGGCGCCGCCCGACTAATTGCATTAGACCATGGGCAAGGTGAAACTCCAGTGAAGAGATGACCCAGAAGCGGTGCCGCCTTTCGATGTTGCGGACATAGCACGAGCCAGGGTTAGGGAGTATTTTCTCATTTGGGCCACTTTAACGAGACTTTCACATTGAGCCAATAGGATCATTCTAGGACTTCCCAAACTCACAGGGGATAATCGATGGAAACCTGGATGAGTGCTCTGGCACGGAAACTTAGAAAGCCACGAGTTCAGTGGAGACGCAAATTAAAACATGAGCGCCAGTCGACTGAGGTTCTGGCAGCGTTCGTTCGTGATGCCGAGCAGGACATATTGTCGGTCGTCACCACGCTGCAAGCGCACGTTGATCTGCTTCATGACGAACTGGAGCGCAGTAATATGCCGGTCACGCGTTTCATAGTGTTAAACCGTGCCATAGCCAGAATTGCCACGGACATTACTATACTGACCGCCTTTTCCGATCACGTCAGACTGGCGCGCTCGAACCAGCCGCAGAATGTGGACGAACTGATGAAGCAGATCGCGACAGAGACCCAAGCTGCCTTCGAAGTAAGCCAGGTTTCGCTTGATTGCAATATTGCTGAGGGAGCCAGTCTCATTGGCTGTCCCACTTCGCTGAAGACGATGTTCACGGCAATGGTGCTGGCGGTGCTTCACAATGCTCAGGAGTCCGACACCGTCACCGTCATCGGGAAAACTCATGATCGCAAGCTCACACTCTCAGTTGATACGGCGGGCGGAAAACCCAGGGGAGTATTCGATCCCTGGCGCCTCGGCGAACTGCACTTGGTCCCGACAAACAGCGATAGCATCAGTCTGGCCGCCATAGATGCTATGGCGCGCATCCATCATGGAAGACTAAGCGTAAGTACTTTGGGAGATTCGCGCCATGGTTACCGACTAACTTTTGACGCCAGAGGCAACTAATGTCGACCAGGTTTGTAGGTGCAGCTGAGCGTCTAGCGATGCTCGGTTTTGTAACCGAGTCCGCGCACGGTCGTGATTATTGACGCGCTGCCTTCCGAATCCATCTTCTGCCGCAGCGTTCTCACGTGAGTTCTGACCGTGTCGTCGGTGAGCCCGGATTCTTTTTGCCATACGCGCTCAAACAGTGCATGCGTACTGAATACTTGATTGGGATGTGTCATCAGGAATTTGAGCAGTTTGAATTCCATTGGATGCAGGTGGACTGCGATGTCATTCTTGGTGACGGTGCCACCGCTGCGGTCCATGGCGATGCCACCGGAAGTAAGCATTTTTTCACTGCGCAAAGCCGGACGGCGCAATAACGCCCTTAGTTGCGCCCCCAGATCAGCCAGGTGAAAGGGTTTGACCAAGTAAGCATCAGCGCCGGCGTCGAGTCCGCGTTGCAATTCGTCCGATGAGTGCTTGCCTGCAAGCAACAAAATTGGAGTGCCGCCTCCCGATGCCCGATAGTCGCGAGCGATTCCGATCCCATCAAGTCCAGGCAGCGCGATCTCCAATATGCAAACCTCATATTGATCGCGCCGCAGGCACTCTAAAACCCGTAAACCACTAGTTTCCACCTGAACGGTGTAGTCGTCTCCGGAGAAAAAATCTCTGATTGCCGTTGCCAGATCTTCTTGGGGCTCGGCAAGCAATAGTTTGGACATGCAGTTGTCCTTATAGACCTCATCAGATCATAGCTTACAAATAGTTCGCGAGCCACTGCTTTCCCGACGCAAAGCCGGGATAGGCATGCCCATCCCGGCTTGTGTCGATAATAAAGGTTTGTGCCTTTAGTTTTCGTCTTCGTCTGCATCGACGATGAATTCCCCAGTCTCTGTCGTCGCTGTTGCTACGAAACCGACATGGGTTATTTTGCCTGACACCGGTGCTGCAGGAGTGCCGGCTGTACCTGGCTGTCCCCCCGCACCACCAGCGGCCCCCAGCGCACCGCCGATCGAGCCTGTCACTGTTTCGGTCGTTGCACCGGGATTGCTTTCGACAATTGAACCGCCACTGGCGCCTTTCCCGCCATTGCCGCCGTTGCCTCCGAAACCGACTATGGTTCCGGCTCCGCCTGTAGCACCAGCATCTCCACCGGAAGCCGCTCCGGCATCTGCGTGCAAATTGGCTACGGTGACCGCGCTCGAGCCGGTAGTTCGAACGATTGTCATCGTTCCGCCTTTGCCTGCGGCGCCGCCATTGCCTCCATTGCCGCCGGCGCCACCTGTTCCTGAGCCGGCTGCGCCCCCGATTCCGGCGGCGCCATTTTGTGCACCGGCGGCGCCACCATCGAACGTTACTGCCGGTGACTGCGATATAGCTCCGGTCGATGAGACGACCGAGAGGGTTCCGCCAAGCCCGCCGGCTCCGCTTGCAGAGGTGCTACCACCTTTGCCTCCGGTTGTACCTCCTTGTCCTCCCGTACCTCCGGTGCCGTTGTTGGCTCCGCCGGCGCCTCCCGTACCCGAAAGGGCTCCGGTGATGGTTATGGCAGCAGGTCCGGAGTTCATGGTGAGATGTCCAGCCGCGCCGCCAAATCCTCCTACATTTCCGCTGCCGCCCCGTCCACCTGTTACTGCGCCACTGCCGCCGGTACCGCCGGTGCCGTTGTACACGCCGCCGGCGCCACCATCCACGGTGATTGCTCCGCTTGTGCTGATGGCTGCGCTGGCTACCTTGCTGATCATGCTGATCGTTCCACCCTTGCCTCCGATCCCTGCTGCTTTGACAGTGCCACCGGCTCCGCCTGTGATGTTGCTAACACCGCCGGTTCCGGCCGTACCGTTGTTTACGCCGCCTGCGCCGCCTGCAGCGGTTAAGGCTGATGTTGTGGTTATGGCGCCGGACAGATCAGAGAATCTCATTGTGCCGCCAATGCCTCCGGGTCCTGCGGTGCCGACGCTGCCGCCCAGTCCGCCGCCACCGCCGCCAACCTTTGCGGTGCCATTATTGACACCGCCCACGCCACCGGACACGGTCAATCCGACTGTGGTGACGTTGATGGCGCCTAGCGTATCGGTTACGGTGATAGTGCCGCCGCTGCCGCCCAATCCCGAAGCACCAACGCTGCCGCCGGCGCTTCCGAGGGTGCCACCAACTCCGGCGATGCCGTTGTTCGTGCCGCCCGTTCCTCCTGCAGCAGTAATTCCTCCGCTGATGGTTATTGCACCAACTTCAGTTATTGTCTTGCCGAAGACGACTTTGCCTCCCGCGCCGCCGAATCCCGATCCTGCAATACTGCCGCCGGCTATCTTGGTTGTCGAACCGGTAGCCGTTCCTCCCTGGGTTCCACCGCCGCCGCCAGTGGCCGCCTCTGAGCCCGATGCAGTCACGCCACCGGTTGTGTTGAATGCAGTGATCGAGCCGCCCTTACCGCCATTGCCAGTGGTGGCTATCAGGCTGCCACCGGAAGCGCTTTGATTGCCACCATTGCCCCCGACCGCTGACGCTGTACCACTGAGCGTGATCAATCCGACGGTATTGGTCGCGATTATAGATCCACCGGCGCCGCCGTGGCCCGTGGCTCCAACGGTGCCGAATGCACCATTTTGCACTGAGCCGATGCCGGACGTTCCGACCGTGGCTGCATTGTCTCCGCCATTACCTCCGTCTGCCACCATAGTGCCTGACATCGTGATGATTCCAGTTGATGCAATGCCGGTAGAGGTGTTAGAGATGACGAGCTTGCCACCGGCGCTGCCCCGTCCAGTTGTGCCGACGCTGCCGGCAGCTCCGCCTGTCCTGACAATGCCGCCGGTGCCGCCGGCGCCACCGCCTGCGGCCGTGCCGCCGGTACCACCAAGCACGCTGATCAGCGAACCGGCGTTAGCGGTCAAATCATCTCCCGCAGTTGTTCCCGAAGCGGTCAGTGAAATGGATCCACCGGCACCGGACGCTCCGCCTGAACCGCCAGCTCCGCCGGCACCGCCCGTAGGAGCAAGTCCGGCGCCGCTGCCGCCAGCCGCGCCATCTCCGCCTCTGCCACCGAGGGCGGTGACGTCGCCGCTGATACTTATAGATTGTGATGTGACGGTGATTGAACCGGCTGAGGCTGCGCCTCCGCCAGAACCGCCGGCTCCGCCTGCCTTGCCGGCTACCACTGCCGTTGTGCCTGCTGCGCCGGCACCGCCGCCGCCACCATTCGAACTGATGGTGGTTGAGGTTGGTACCGTCACGGCGCCATGAGGCGCACGGATGACAACGCGACCACCGGAGCCGCCGAGGCCGCCGGCTCCACCTTTGACTCCCGCGGCACCGCTCTTGCCGCTGCCACCGCCGCCGCCATTGGTCGAGACACCGCTAGCACCGAGGCTGATGGCCCCTGTGCCGGCGATGAGATTGACTGTTCCGCCTTTGCCGCCTGGCTTGCCTGCGTGTCCGGCGGCGCCCGAAGCACCCGTCGCCCCATCCGCTGCGATCGCAGTGCTCGTGGACATTGTAATCGAGCTGCCTGCAATGTTGATGATGCCGCCGCTTCTTCCCGCGGTGATTCCGCTTGCGCTGGTATTACCTGTGGTGACCGCGCCGCCGGTGCGTATGCTGATCGGTCCTCCATTGGTTGCCATCGAAGTGTATGTAATCGCGGCATTTGCTAAAGTCGCCCCGGCTGCCACCGTGCCGGTCATAACTCCGTGGCTATCAAAACTGTAAGTGGTGGCGGCGGGCTGAGCGCCGGCAACGGAGATCGCCCCTGCAGCACCGGGACCAGACAATATGAGGCTGCCGAGTTGAATGGTACTGCCGCCGGCGACGACAGCAACTTTGCCGTTGGCTCCCATTCCGGAGCCGAAGCCCTTTATTGAGTCCGTCAATCCAAGCGAGACGTTGCCGCCGGTGCCGCCATTGGTGTATGCGACTAAGGTGACCTTACCGGATGCGTGGTTGCCGGCTCCGGTGCTGCTAACGTCGATAGTGCCGCCCGACAAATTAATGCTGCCCCCTCCGGTGGATGGGCCGTGGATCCTTATACTGGTCCCCGGAAGAATTTGCCCCGGTGGAATGGTGCCTGCAGGGGCAGCACCCCTGAGGGCCACGATATTCGCGCCGGCAATGATAGTGACATTATGTCCTACGCCATTTGCATCTTGGGTGGTTATCGAATCCCCGCCTGTGACATCGCCGGTGGCGGCTATAACCAAATTCTCCTGGACGGCTATTGGTCCGCCAATATTAATGGCGCCGACGTTGAAGAAGGTTGGATCTCCGGCGACGCAAACATTGTCGAGGTTGAGGACAAGCGCGTTTGCGCTGACGTGAGCTTGGCCGGCAGTGGTGTTGATCAGTCCGGTCACGTTGCCCAAGCGCGCATCCACCGTTCCATTGCCTGCGTTCAGGTTCAATTCTTTGGACAGGAAGTCACCGCCATATACAAATAGGAATTGGGATGCGGTTAAGTTGGAACTGCCTAAGGTTATGGCTCCGTTCAGTGCTGTGATCTGTCCGCCGCGGCTGTCAATTGCGATGTTATGCGCGCCGCCGACGGAATCCATCGTGCCGACATTGATGTTGCCGTTAACTGATGAGATCAGCCCAGAGTTGATTAGCGTGTGAGTCTGTAGACTCAGGTCGCCGGAGGAAAGAATCTGTCCTGCATTGACAAGGTCGATGTCTGCGCCCAGGTGGAGATTGAGAACAGATATTCCAGCCGGTGTCACCGAACGGAACGATGGAAGCACTGAGGTCAGCAACGCACCCTGCCTATTGAAGATATTGCTCGCGCTGATACCGGCAGTGTTCACTGCTGAACTCGTGGATAGCGCATAGAAGTTACCGGAATTAACAAAATTTCCGGACAAGGTCAAGGAGCCTGAGGTGGCGAAATCATCCACCACGGCTACTCCTCGCGGAATGCTGAGGCTGGACAAACTGCTGCTGATGAGTGGTGTGATGTTGAAGACCCCACCGACAGCGTTACCGCGACTGCCAAGCAATATTGATTGGGTGCCGGTTTGCAAAATTTGCATCACGGCGACCGCTTCTGCGCTGGTCACCGAGCTTCCGGGGACGATGATTCGCGACACGCCTCCGACCACGATGGACACCGGCTGCGTCAAGAGAGATGACGGCAAAACGGTATTTGTCTTAGTAGAACCGAGACTGAGTTGCTGCGGAAGCCAGTGGTTTGAAGGTGTGCTGGCAGCAAGTGCGCCTCCCATATGTGTTGCGGAGAAGGCGCAGGCTGCCACCAGAGCAGTCATGCGGCCCATGCGGTTTCTCCGCTTGTTCGAATCAGTATCACATTCGGTCATAGAAATCCCTCCCGGGATGCAAAAGTCTGAGCGCCGCCGTTGGAATCAACGGCTGCCTCTATTTACAGTATTCACGAGTTGCGTGAAGACTGAGTGAATAGTCATACGAAAAGTGCGACGCCGATGACATCAATCATCGGCGTCGTTGCTTCACTGTTACTTGTGCCTGGGGGGCGGCTGCCACTATTGATGGTGGCGAGCCGATTGTTCAGTCGCAGTAACTTGATGGTGGTCCGCTTCATCGAAATTCCTGGCATGCTCAGTATTGGCTACTGCGGGTGCATGGGTCCGGCGAACATCGATGTTGCCCAGCTTGTCCACCAATTGCCTGTACTGCCCATCGGTCAGACCGCCCTGGCTGTTGACTAAGCTCGCTTGTTTCGCCGCCACCTGATCTAATTGCGAACGGCGAGCTTCCGCTTCTTGATTCGAGAAGCGTCCGCTTGCCGCGTTGGCCTCGACCTGCGTACGCAGATGTCCCTGCCTAGCCGTCAAATTGCCTTGTACAAGTGATTGGTCAATCGCCAGATTACCTCTGTTGTGCCAGGCAGGCGCATTTTTGGCGAGAGTTGCCGCATTCATGTGCGTGGTGATGCCGGAAAGCGTGTTCAGCAGTTCTTGATTCTGCTCCTTCGTTATCCCGTTGCGCGCCTTCGCATATTCATTCTGGCGCGTTCTAGCTTGTTCCATCTGTCCCCTGTACTCGTCGGAAAGCTCCTTCGACAGGCGGCCTTCGCGATAGGCGGCATCGATTTGCGTTTGCAATTGAGCTTCTCGCGTGTTCAGATTTCCTTGCAAAAACGCATAGTTATAGTTGTACTGCGGAGTGCCGTAGGCTCCGTATTCAGCGTCAGCGGAGGTCGAGTTGTCCAACTGCAGCGTTATATTGGTGAATGCATCGACCAGTTGTTGAGTCTGATCATTCGTCAATCCACCGCGACCGGCATCGTAGGCGTTGCGCATGGCTTCCACTTGATCGACTTGTGCTCGAAGATCGGCTGCGGTTTGCGGTGCCAACTGTCCGTTGGACACGCTGGCATCGATTTGGGTTCTCAGCTGCGATCCTCTTGTGATCAGATTGTTCTGAATGATCGCCTGATTGGCAGCGAGCTTTCCTTGTCCCTGATATCGATAATTGTTGTTGGAAGCATAGTTATCTACATAAGGATTGTTGTTCGGAACGCCGAGCAAGTTTTGTACGGTGTTCAAAAACGATGGCGAGGCCACCGCCGGCGCCATGGATGCTACTAGCAGATAGGCACCGCTGGTGATACCGATTATTTTGGAAAGTTGTATATGTTTATTCATTAGTTGTCCTTTGAGGAATTGTCTAGTTGACCAGGATGCCGATACGAGCGCGCTTCTCGTTTATGATGGCGACATCATTGCTCAGAGCCGATTGCAGCTGGTCAAGCTTCTCGGTGAGATCCCTGGTCCTTGATTCGCTCAATTCGCCGTTTCTTCTGTATCGCGCTTCGAGCACGGACGTTCTGTCCATCTGTGCTTTAAGGTGAGAGACGTTGTCGGCAGACAGGCGTCCCGCTTGGTATTCATTATCGATTCTGTTGAGCAATTCCAGCTTGCGGTAGGTGATTGGATCCACCATGCTCACTTGCTTATTTACGACAACGATCTGGGGGGTGATCACAGGCGTAACGGCCGCGATGGAGTCGAGCCTTTGTGCCAGAGAATTGAGGTCGTAAGCTGTCACCAGTGCTCGTCTGTATGTAAACGTGCCTTCGGCGGTGGCGGCGGTTCTGTCAGCTGCGATGCGATCGAGCTCGGCTCGCAGTCCGCTTATTTCGCTGGTGGAACGCTGTCCGCGTTTGACGGCTTCAGCAAGTTGGCGATCGAGATCTTTGCGTCGAGCATCGATGGATACGACCAGGACTTCGGTGGCAGGCGCGACTGCGACATCTACTGTTCTGCCTGCCGAATCAATTGTGGCAACCACGTTGCCCGACGAGCGATCTACGATCAGTAATCCTGATTGACTGGTGCGACCGTCGATTAAGCCCGTTACCGGGTCGTAATTGCCCTGGAAGGAGCCGGTGATGGGATCGACTGCCAGGTATTGAGCAGTCGAAGGCAGCGTGAGTGCTGAACTGGAGGACTGTTGTTCACTGACAACGGTTGTTGTCGTGCTGGTTGTTTGGGCCTGCACGGGTATGCAGGCTGCGTTCAACGCGATAATCGCCAGGATCTTCAGCGGCTTGTCTTTCCAATTTCTGTTATTCTCAAATAAGTTCATCTAAATCTCCGATAAGTATGTTTTGCCTTCAGGACAGGCGAAGACAGAGCAGCAAGCGCAATCCGATCTCGGACCCGCAGTGACTTTTGTGCCGCTATTCATATTGGACCATGACCCAAGTGAAAGTCCTGTGAAGACTTCACGAACGCGAACGAAAGCCCAGCGCAATATGATGGACCGACGATGGATTAAGGCCGTTCATCGGATCATCGCTCCGGAAGGATTCGACAACGGCTGGCGGGATGATTAGAGTTTCGGAGCGTCGCATTTCATAAGGGCTTTGCCTCCCTCAAGTCTCCAAGCCTTTTGCCGTGTCTCGAATTCGAAGGGCCGATGCGGTACGGGGATGCATCCTGCATGGCGTCGGTCTTAAATCGTTTTGCGAAGTCTGTCGGGTTCGGTCGAAGCCTGAATATCAACTGGGCGCCTCTTTTGGCGATTTCTTGGCAAGGGTCTATAATGATCTTATGCTAGCCAGGTTCTGCCTTGTATTTATCAGTCTCTTGTTGCTGTTGTCGACGGCACCCAGAGCGCACTGCCTGTGCCACGATAACGATGTCTTCGTCGTCTCTGCAACCAGTCTGGATTGCTGCAAGGACGACGTTTCGTATAAAGTCACTGCCGGTATGTCCAATATCAACGGAGACTCGTGCTTCGTTAGTACGTTCGGCAGCGACCAAGCGGCGGGCGTGGGACTAACTATTCCCGGTCGCGTGGTACTGGCGATTCAGAATGTCTGGTCGGCTCAGCAACCAAGTTTTATGGACGACGCTCAGAGTTTGCCAGCGTGCACGAGAGCGCCGCCATCACGGCACCCGCCGGGCATAGCCTTGCATCTGTTCAACTGCGTGCTCCTGAGCTAGGAAGCAAGCACGATTAATTCGTTCGCAGCGGAGTCGCTGCGAACTTCGTGTTGCTTTTTGCCATGTTTTGGCAAGCGAGGAGTTATGAACGCGGATACAGCGCGCCGATTTTTTCGAAACCGAGAGATAGTTTTAGGCACAGCATCGATTGTCATTGTGCTTCTTATTAGCATGCTTGCAGTGGCGATGTTCAAACGACCTGGACAGATGGGTGTGATCGAATCTCAGTCAATGGATATGAGTCAGATTACGCCTCCGGCTGGTGCTGTACCGGTCGCCGTCGCGCCGGTGGGATGCAAAGAAGTCGAAGGAGCAGTCACTTACACGGGCACCGTCCAGGCCTTTAACGACGACGACGTCTATCCGCGCATTACGGGTCGATTGACTCACATATATGTATATCCGGGTGATCGTGTGCGGGCGGGACAGCTACTCGCCACGCTTGACACTGCCAATTCTGAATATGAGCAAAGATCATTGGAGGCACGATATCGAGCGATGGCAGGCATGCATGCCGTCGACATCGCCAAGCAAGATTATCAGGAGAAGCAACACGAGTACAAAGCAGCGGTTCAGGCGGAAACGCGGGCGCGGAAGACGCTCAAGGAAGCGCAAGCGAATTTAGATTACTGGAAAGCAGAAATTATCAGGGAGAAGAAGCTTTTGGATCAATCCGTCGTGTCGAGACAAGAGTACGACGGCGAATTTGCTCAGTACCAAGAAGCAGAGGCAAAAGTCGAAGCTGCACAATCTGAGATTGGCGAACGGACCGAACGAAAGATTGCCGCGCAAGAAGCTTCCGAGGGGATGTTTCAGCACATTCAGCACAGCGGTGAAGAAGCCAAGGCATTGGCGGCGTCAGCGCAAGCGCAAAATCTTGTCCAGTCCTACACCAGGTTGACTGCTCCTGCAAATGGCGTTGTCACCAAACGTGACGTCAGTCCGGGCGTCCTCGTGAATCCCGGTACCCGAATCCTGCGAATTGCGGAACTCGACAATGTTCGATTGCAGGCGGAGGTTGCCACTACTGATGTGGACAGAATCAAGGTTGGTACGCCGGTAGAAATTATGTCCTCTGAAGATTCGAAGGACGCACCACTTCATGCTAAGGTCACGGCACGATTTCCTGCCGCTGATCCAAGCAGCCGCACGAGCATTGTCGAGGCCCTGGTGTCGAATTCCCACTATCGGTTCCTGCCGGGACAGTATGTGGTCATGAATATTGCCACCGGCGCTGCCAGGGCGCTGAGTGTTCCTGCAAGCGCGCTCGTCTATTCCGGCGACAAAGTGCAGGTGTGGAAGGCAGTGGGCGCACAGGCTTCGAAGGTTGCGATTCTTACCGACGTGAAACTAGGATTGATGGGAAGTGACAGCGCGGAAATTTTGAGCGGTCTCAAGGAAGGCGATGAGGTCATTTACCACGGACAAGAAGGCTTGCAGCCAAACGCACCTGTTTATCCGGTGGAATGGGGACCGCTCGGTCCAACGAAGCTACCATCGGGCGAGCAGGTAGCAAGCAATCGTCTGAGCCCAAGCAACGGCTGGAAGCTGACCGAGAACGTAGGCGGAATATCAATTGCAGCTTCTATGCAACCGGTACCGGTTAAGGGCGACTCGAACACATTGATCCTTCAACTGAAGGATTCTGCCGGTAAACCGATAGAGCATGCGGCAATCACGGCCAAAACAAACATGCCGACTATGAGCATGGTTGGACCAGACCTTCAGGCGTCAGAGACAGAAGCGGGAAGCTACGTGCTCAACGGAAATTTTATGTCCACTCTTTGGGATGTCGATTTGACCATGAAAAACGTTGGTCAAACAGCGATTCCGCTAAAGCTGCAGGTTGAGGTACCGTGATGATCAACACCACGCATACCAACGAACCGGCTCATGATCAGCGCACCAACGGGCGCGGGTTCAACATTGTTAGTTGGTCTATCGACCATGCCTACGTAATCATCGCGTTCTATGCGGCGATCAGCATTACGGCTATTATCGCCGTCGCCACGCTTATGCCCACTCGGATGATGCCCTACGTCCAGAGTCCGATGATCGGAATCGTCACCATGCAAGAAGGGCTGTCCGCCCAGGATATGGAAACGTACATCAGCAAGCCGATTGAAGAGTCGATGACTGATATCAGAGGCGTTCGCTATATTCGATCAACGTCACAGGAAGGCGTGTCCATGGTATCGCTTGAGTTTCCTTATGGATACAACATGCACCAAGCGTACACGGACATTCAAGCGCGGATGAATGCAGTTCAAGGGCAACTGCCGGTGACGGGTGCCAATCTCAAACCATCTTGGGTGCTTCCCATCGATCCGCTCAATTTGCCTGTTCTCACGCTCAACTTGACCGCGAAAGATTGGGACCCGGTGCGTCTGCGGCAACTTGCGGACAATGAAATTACTAATCAACTCAAACGCGTTCCAGACGTTTGGTCCGTATACACTTTCGGCGGTTATAAACGCCAATTGCAAGTGCTTGTGGATCGTAACAAGCTCGCTGCTTTTGGATTTTCTATTTTGGATGTTGCTTCCGCAATTGATCGTGCGAACGTCGCGCGGCCCGCAGGCAGGCTAACAACGCCGCAGAATGAAACGATTGCCAGGCTTGATACTTTGGCGAAGAGTCCGACGGTGGTAAAAAATTATCCTATAAAAGCGGCGGGCGACCGCGTTGTATACGTCGGTGATGTTGGGCGGGTGGTCGACACATTTCAGGAACGCCGTGCGTCTTATCATCATTTGCATAACGGGGAAATCACGCCGGGAATCGAAGTCAGCGTAATTCAACAGCCGCAAGCCAGTTCACCCCAGGTGATTAAAGGCATCATGCAACAAGTAGCGATGCTGGAGAAACAATACCCCGGCATCAAATTTCAGGTCAGCTACAACAATGCGCACTTTGTCGGCATTCTCTTGCAGAACATGGTAGAGGAGCTCGCAATAGCTGTCTTGCTAACAGGTTTAGCGGTGCTGCTGTTTCTCGGCAATTGGAGAGGGACGTTGATTTCGATGATCACGATTCCGCTCTCGTTGTCCATCGCGGTGCTCGCTCTGATTCCAATGGGAATGACATTGAACAGCTCGACCCTGATCGGACTTCTGCTTTCAATCGGGAGGCTGGTCGATGATTCCATTATCGACATCCATGCAATTGAGCGCCATTTGCGCATGGGCAAGGACCCGCGCACAGCCACTATAGACGGAATCACCGAAGTCAGGCTGGCTGTGGCAGCCTCGACTATGGTTTTGATCCTGGCGCTTGTCCCTTTGCTTGTCTGCGGTGGCATCGTTCAGGAAATGTTTGTTGGCTTGGTTTGGCCGATCATCTTTGGGTTGATCGCTTCGTTCATTATCTCGCTGACACTTACCGCCGTCCTGGCGGAAAAGTTGCTTCGTGCACAGAAGCGGGATGAAGGCGTTAATTGGTTCAAACGTCGGGTGTTGATTCCCTTTGATAATGGGCTGACCCGCTTGGAAGAACGTTATCAGTCTTCAGTCGCCTGGTGTTTGAAGCATCGATACATTAATATGGCGCGGATTCTTTGCACCATCATTATTGGATTCACGTTCTACAACTTCATCGGTAGCGAAATGATGCCGCTTGCCGATGTCGGCCAAGCATACGGCGTTTTGGAAATGCAACCCAGCGTGTCGTTTGACGCTACCGAACGGGCTGCTACTCAAATCGAGAAGATCATGTCCAAATATCCGCAAATAAAATCCGTCTCCTCGGAGATCGGCTGGGACCCAGGCGGTACTTACTTCAACGGATATGGTATGCAGGCTGCAAATACAGCCACGTTTATGATCACCCTCAGCGATAAAGATCAGCGGTCCAAAACGATTTGGGATGTCATCGACGGCGTCCAGAAAGAAGCGACTGCAACGATACCGGGCATTAGACGCTTTCAAATCAAAGAGATGGGCTCCGATGTGATGGCCTCTTCTCAAGCGCCGATTTCCATTCTCGTAACTGGCCCTGATATGTCGCAGCTCTCGACAATGTCCGAACAAGTGGCTAGCATTGCCAAGCGAATCCCCGGTGCTTATCAAGTCGCGACAGACTGGTCGATGGGGAAGCCCGAGCTGGATATTCAAGTCGATGCGAGGCGCGCGGCTGAAATTGGACTAACGCCCGATCAAGTTTCGCAGCAAGCGTATTACTCTATTACCGGTGGGCTGACCAACGAATACTATCGGCTCAACAACCTCCGGCAAAGGACGATACTTGTGCGCTACGACGAACCTGAGCGTCAAAACGAACAAGATCTATTGCAAACAATCATCACTGGAAGCAACGGGCAGCAAGTACCGCTAAAAACACTTGCAACCATCGTACATCGTTCGGGTCCCACGATAATTAACCACGATCAGCTTAGGCGTGCAGTCAGCGTCCTGGCTTCCTACCGGAAGAACGGGCCGCCGTCAATGGACCTCGACATGAGCATCATGGACGGTGCAATGCGCAAACTAAATTGGCCGCCAGGATACAGCATTGAAATGCGCGGCGATATGACCCAGATGATGGATTCTTTCGCGCGATTGCTTCGAGGGCTGGGGTTTGCCCTGATTCTGATTTTCCTGTTACTGGTTGCGCAGTTCCGAGGAGTTCTGCAACCGTTACAAATGGTCTTTTCCCTGCCGCTTGAACTTGCCGGCGTGTTCTTTGCACTTTGGCTGGCGCATCAGGCATTCTCGACAGTGTCAATCATGGGAATCATCATTCTCACAGGAATGGATGTGACGACTGCCATTCTGCTTATCGATCAGATTCTGCGCGTGCGGGCAACCGGCGTTGCACGAAACGAAGCCATCGCGTCTGCATGCGCCTCTCGATTGCGACCGATTTTGATGACCTCGGTAATTACTATCATCGTTATGATTCCTGTTGCGCTATTCCCGAAGACAGGCATGGATGCTTATTCGCCGCTCGGCACCGTCGTTGTTGGTGGATTGTTGGTGGGCACCATCCTGAGCCTGTTTGATATTCCCATAATGCATTCCTACATTGATGATCTGAATCAATTTTGCCAAAATCGGTTCGCAAAGCTAAGACGGAGTGAACAGTGATGATCAGATCAAGTTCGCTCGGATTATCTCTATTGGTGGCTATTGTCCTGCTTTCTGGAATGGACGGGTCCGTTGCTATCGCCCAGACTCCTCTGTCGGAGCCGATCTTTTCTAATCCCGTCAAGATCATAATTTCCAAAGATGTCCTGACAGGCGATCTACCTGTATTGAACAGGTCATTAAAGCTTGACGAAGCAATTCAGATCGCTTTGAAGGACAATCCTACGCTGTTGGAGACCGAACGGACTTGGACGATTTCAAAATATTTGTCGAGATCTGCTTTGGCAAAGCTGGGGCCGTCAGCATCGGCGAATCTTTTTTATGCAAAGACGAATCTCAATCAAACTCTTTTCTTCATGAATGACAGCCCCGTCGCTTCATGGCCGATGCAAAATACGGCACCGCGTGGAAGTTTGCTCAGTGTTGTGTTCGCCGCGCGCCAGCCATTGTTCACCGGTGGCAGATTGGTGGGCGGCTATAGAGCAGCGCGAGCACAAGAGAAACAGTCGCTTGCGAGCTTCAATGCAGATCGCGTCAAACTTGCACAGCAAGTGAGACAAGCATACTGGGAATCCGCGCTGCAAGAGGCGCGCGCAAAACTGAAATCTCAGTATGTTGTGTACCGCCAGTCCACGGTGGGCAATACGCAGGCGAAAGTGGAATCCGGGAAACTTCCGCGCGCAGATCTACTTCGCGAAGGGGCAGAATTGGCAAATGCTCAAACTCAATTGAACGACGCATATAGCGATTTAAACAAAGCTCTGCTGAACCTCAAGGCGCTGCTCGCTATAAATTTCAGCTCAAACGTGGACGTCGGCGAGGGGCTTGAGCTTGTCCCGCAAACTAAAGATCTGAACTATTATCTTGGCGCTGCTGCCGCCAGTCGTCCCGAAATTGCACGGGCGCGATCCGCCATTGAAGAAATGAAGGCTCGGCAAATGGTCGCACGAAGCAAATACTCGCCGCAAGTCGATCTTTACGGACTAACATCGAACCAAACCGGACGCACGCCGGAATCGCCGGATTCAGTCGCAAACGGTAAGTGGGGAGGCATGATCGGAATTATTGGCGGTGTGACACTGTTTGATTCAGGCAGCCGATTCAACGAATTGCGGGCAGCCAATGAGGCTGTCCGCAGAGCACAGGCTGCCGCCAGAGAAACCGAAATCGCCGTGGGAAAAGAGGTAGCCGCCGCATGGATTGCTCTGGACCTGAGCGAAAAAAATGCCAAGCTTGCACACTCGCGAGTACTGTCGGCAGTGGAAGACAGCCGCCTAATGCACGCGAGATTCGAGGCAGGCAAGGCAATTGCCCTCGAAGACTTCCAATCATCGGTCCGCGCGTTTGACGCTCAGCAGCAAGAGCTGGAAGCCATTTATAAATATAAGCTGACCGAAGCCGACCTCCTTGCAGCCAGCGGCAGCATTTAGCCAAAGAAGCAAGCGCGACGCCCGAGTGCATGCAAACTCATGCCGGCAGCCTTGGTAATGGAGCTTTCAGCGGAGTCCCCACACCCACGGATACTCAGTGCTCTTGAGCAACCTATATTCGGTAAGTTGGGTACGCATTGCCGCAGACAAAAATCTGTGTCGCAATTCCAACAACTGTTGCCATGCAGCGCGGGTGAAATGGAAGCAAACAAAACCAGGGGGCGCAGGTGGTGCAGAGCGCTCCATCCACCCGGTCGCGAGTAAGTCTGGCAAATCGGCATCATTCCTCAAAAGCATGAAATCGGAGCTGTTGTGATCAAGAAAGTGTGCCACCATAAGTTGGGTGCGGTTGGGCAGTGATGTTAGATTGGGCAACGTCAGCTGCGGTCCTTGTTTCGAAAGCGAGCTGTGCGAACGGTGACCAAATAACTTTGACCAGAATTTGCTGCAGAAACTAAGCATAGTGTTACCTCTCTTATTCGCCAGAGCGGATCGATTGGCTACTGCTATTGTTCTCGGCGACACGCTGCTGCACAGCTGGACCGGGCGTGTCGCTTCGGGGAAATCCAATAATGCCGGATACTGTTAGTATGACACATTGTGAACAATCGCGCCGCGCGTTCAGCTGATCCGAGTTCGATCATTCGTCGTTGCTCAACCTTGTACCCGTCCCGGTTGTTACGTGTTACGCGGCTCGGCGTTCAATCGATTCCTGATTCCAATTGTCGTAATGTACCGGACACCATGCAACGGCACCACTTTCCAGCAATTCGACAACGGCTGCGATGTCTGCGGCCTCATCCAGCAAACCACAGTCTATGTATTTGAAGGCTTCATGTTCTAGTGCTTCGATTTGAAATTTGTTCTCTGCAGTCATATTTACCTACCCTGGCATTCTGCCTTCCCAATCCACGACGACGACGGCCTCGTATGTGGCCGGCATTTGGGCGGATATGGTCAAGTGGTGTGGCAAACCACTTTGTTCGCTGTGGGATTCAACAGCAGCCTGATGACAACGCGGCCAGCCTAATCGCCTCCCATGGGCCGCGTGAAGTTGAGCTTGCTCGCGGCGACTGCCGGATGTCGATGGATGAGCACCTTTGTGGTTGACCAAGATTGGCTGCTCAAATAATTCGAAGGTCTGACCAACCGGCTGAAATTCATCATCGTCGATTAGCAATTAATCATGGCGAGAGTGGTTGCAGCCGCTCCAGGTCCCGCTGGTGCCCGAAAGCGGCATCTGCCACTACCGGTGGTGAAATGTTGGTGACCGAATTGCCTGACAAGATTGCTCCGCTAATCCTGACACGCCAGTTGCAGATATGCGTCAAGCTGTATATGGAAGGGAGCAAAGCTGAGCGCTTGCGCTGAAGCAGCCGCATCTGAAAAAGCTCGCATGATTGGAAGGTTGGGTGAAAATGGCACAGATTCTAATCCTGGAGGAAGAAGCTGGACCCGCGATGCCTTTGCGCAATAGCCTTCAATGCCATCATCAGCTTCATTTTGTCGATGACTCGCTGGACGCCATGAGGTTGCTTCGCACAGAAAAGATCGATCTCATAATTTCTAGAGTGCACTTGGACAATTCAAACCTCTTCGAATTCATCAAGACGGCCAAAAGAGAGCCTTCAACACGCAACATTCCGTTCTTATGCTTCTGCGAAGAAGAAACAAACGCAGCAAAGTTTCTCGATGGACACGTCGAGCACGCCGCTATACTTTGTGGCGCTGATAAATACCTTGTCCTCGAGCGGTTCCGTTGCAATAATCTGTATGATTTCGACGTGCTGCGTCGCACCATAGAGGAATGCATGGTGGCCCCATAAAGCTTAAGAAGCAGCTTGAGTTTGCTGACCGGATCGAGCCGTCGGTATTTGATCCGTAGCTGCTCAACGAAGAAAAAGGCGCCCGATCTAGGCTATACTGCTAGATTTAAGTCAAAAGAAAAGTTTGGCAGCAATCTGAACTTCCGTCGTCTGGCTGATCGACTGGGGGCAGATTGCCAAAACGAGAAAGTTTGCCCAGCAGGGCCGATCGGCTCGCGGCGAACCGAAGCCACTTTCTGTCTGACTGAACGTCGCCCTGAGTGAACTCATGGAGAGCGGCAGACTTATCCGGAGAAGCGCATCTATGACTAGCAAAAAAAAGGCTCAATTGCCCATACCTCAAGAGTCAACAAACTGGTCTGCAGCAGATGTCTTGGAGTACGCCCGGGTGGCTTGTCTGCTCACGGACCTCAACGGCAATATACTTTGGGCCAATGCAGCGGCGGCATCGCTTCTCGGAGCATCACAACGGCATCTTCCTGGCAAGCCGCTGGTCGTATTCGTCACCTTCCCGGGTCATCAGAAATATTTCGCACTCTTAGAGCGTCTGCGCACAGGCGAGGTTACACCGGACGCTGTCTTTCCGCTTCGTCGCCGCCGAGGACACCCCTTCACGGCGGCCTGCAAGGTATCTCGCAGTTTTAGTTATGGCGGTGAGCCGATCGGCATCTGGATTCTCAGCGACTGCACTGCAGAAAATGCCTCGTCGCGGCTTGTGCAGAAGGTCAATGTCGAGCTCGAATCCTCCAAAGCTGAAGTCGCCTCTCTCAAACTCGAGATGGATAAGGCGCTCAGGGATAAGAGCGCCATTATTGCCCACCTGGTGCACGAAGTGCGCACTCCACTGCAGGCCGCCATCGGTGCCGCCGAACTTCTGCAAAAAACCAACCTGACGGCGGAACAGGAAGGCTTGATTCACTCGGTCTCTGTAGCAGCCCGACAACTCAAGGAGGTCGCCGATGCGGTGCTCAGTTTGACACGGGTAGAGCTGCTTCAGCCTGTCGTTAAAGCTAGCGAGTTCACTCTGGATCAACTGCTTGATGATGTCTGCGGGCAATTCCGCGTAGAATGCGACGCCAAGCACCTTTACTTGCGCAAATCTATCGCCGAAGACGTCCCTGCCCGTGTTTCAGGTGACGAACTCCGCTTACGCCAAATTCTGCTCAATCTGATTTCGAATGCCCTGAAATTCACGCAAACAGGCGGCATCACTCTGGCAGTATCGCGCTTCACCCAGTCGAACAACCTTCTGTTTTCGGTCGCCGACACTGGCAGCGGCATGTCAGAGCATATGGTTGAACATCTGTTCGACCCATTCACCAGCGCTAACAAAGTTCCCAGTCGCGCGCACGGCAGCACTGCGTTGGGACTGTACATCTGCAAAACCCTGGTCGAGTCGCTGCATGGCCGCATAGCTGCCGAAAGCACTATCGGTAGAGGTACGACTCTGATGTTTACTGCTCTATTGCCGGCCTGCGACGCTGCGCAGAGGGAAGGGCGATCAGCGCCGGGCAGTGACGCCGAGCGAGACCAGCTGCCACCGGTGCGGATACTGCTGGCCGAAGACAGCGAACTCACTGCCCGTGTCGTTGCCATGCAATTGTCAAGCATGGGTTGCCAGGTTGTGCGCGTCGCCGACGGCGCACAGGCGGTTGAGGCAATCAAGGGCGGACAATTCGACATGATCCTTATGGATTGCAATATGCCTGGTCTGGACGGCTATGGCGCCACACAGACGATTAGGCAGCTTTCCGATCCGGAGAAATCACAAGTGCCGATTTTGGCACTGACGGCCAGTGCCGGTGAGGATGATCGCAATAAATGCTTGGGTGCGGGCATGAATGAATATTTGCCGAAACCGGTCGGTACCGAGGAATTGCGTCAGGCGATACGCAATGTGCTGCGCGCTGCCACCAAGAAGTCAAATAGAGTAGTGTCCTGAACCGTAAATAGCTTTCAGTGTGGCTATCTTGTCCAATATTTTATCGGCGCTGGCTGTCCATGTGAATTGATGCGGATTCCGATTGTAATTGTCCACGTATTCGTTAATGGAC
>Ga0134128_10002094_pt1 | contig 24927 bp, 20 predicted proteins | sample KB31754_FD_96462 | JGI IMG/M metagenome (GOLD analysis project Ga0134128, IMG submission 96462) | Terrestrial soil microbial communities with excess Nitrogen fertilizer from Kellogg Biological Station, Michigan, USA - KB3-175-4 | ecosystem: Environmental > Terrestrial > Soil > Unclassified ...
AACCAGATAAGCAGGGACGCTAGGATAGGGATTCCCGTCGTTTCACGTGGAACGAGGCGTGTCAGGCGTCGGCTGGTGGGCCGGGTTCCGCCGTCTGTAGTATGAGCGAGTGGCGCGGCTGCTGATTGAAGTCAAAATCGCTCTGCAGACCGCCGAGAATCGAGGCGTTCTCGCGCACATCGGGGCGTGAATCAGGACGTCCATCCGTCTTGGGATCGAGGCGCTGGCTGTTGAGGAAGTCGTCCTCGATGAATTTGAGGTAGGCGTCGAAGCTCAGGGTCTGGTGGTCGACATACCCCTTCTTCGCGTACGGGCTGATCACGAGGGCCGGCACGCGTAGGCCGTAGCCCTGGTCGTCGACGGTAGGCGGCTGGACGTGGTCGTAGAAGCCGCCCCAGTCGTCCCAGGCCAGGAAGATCGCAGTCGACTTCCACTGGGGGCCGTGCATGAGCATGTTGATCAGGCCGGTGACATACGACTGGCCCTTGTCGACGAGGGAAGGCGGATGCTCGCTGACCGCATTGGTGGGGGCGACCCAGGAGACGGCGGGCAGCCTTCCTCTCTTCGCCTTCTTCTCGAAGGTCGTCAGCGGGTCGAGGTTGCCGAGCTGATGATCCTCGTGCACGTCGTCGAACCAGGGCAGCGGGTTCACGATGCCGCTCGTCTTCGAGTTCTGGGGAACGGGAGCACAGAACATCGCATCGTTCCTGCAGTCCGGTTCGTGGCCTCTCGCCACGTAGTAGCCCCAGCTGACGTGGTAGCGGTGCAGCAGCCAGGTGAGATCGGTCCACGCGTAGCTCGGCGTCTTGCCGGTCTTGTTCTCGGGGGTTCCCGGCGGCGCATCCGGAGCCTGGACCGCTGCACGGCAGCTCATGGGGTCTCCGCTCTTGGCGCAGAGTGCCGACCAGGCGGAGACGATGAAGAGGTGGGAGGGCAGGCTCCAGGACGAGTCCGACTGGAACATGTGGTCCTGCAGGACGAAATGACGCGCATAGGCCCAGTAGTTCGGGATCTCGCGCCGGTCGTGGTACCCCATCACGTCCGACACCTTCTGAGCACGTCTGGAGCAGTACGGCGAGGTGCCGGAGTCGGCCTTGCAGTACCGGGCGAGCGCGAGCTGGGACCGGCCGATGAAGCCGTCCATCTTGCCGCCGTTGATGTCGGCCATCGCGTCCATGTGGGTGTGCGGCCCACCGAGGTTGCTCTTCGCCGTGTCGTGGAAGGGCTGCGCGCAATGCCCCAGCGCAGGATCCGGGATGCACGGCACCGTGCCCGGATGGCCGGCGAGCCCCGGGATCCCGGCTGCGCCCGGATACGTCCCGAAATAGGAGTCGAACGAACGGTTCTCCTGCATGATGATCACCACGTGGCGGATCTTGTGGATCCCCCGTCGCGAAGCCGCCCGAGCGCGGCCGACATGGGTCACTGACGACGCGTCCGCCCGGGCGTCGTGCGAGCGGCCGGGAACGCCCGCCAGAACGAGCACGAGCCCGGCGACCGCGGCCGCCGCGGAGAGGACGGGCACGACCCGCTTCAACAGCACACCCACACCCAAGATGCCACAACCTAGAGGCGCCTCGTTAAGGGCAGGTGAAGGCCCTGACGGCCCTAGCGCGCGCGGCGCCGCCGGTCGGCCGTTACCACGAAGCGCTTGTGCTTGGTGCGGCAGCGGACCTTGACGCCGCTCGACGGCAGCCGGGGCTGGCGCCAGACTCGACAGAGATAGACCGAGTGCCGGTGCCGGGCCCGCCTGTGCATCAGCCGACAGCGGGCCGTGACATTGCGCTTGACGAGGCCCGTCGTCCGGTCCACGAAGCGGGCGAGCAACTTGGTGCGGGGCGCGACCAGGAGGAGTCTGCGCTCGACCGCGTGGGCTGCGGCCCTGGAGGCCCGGTGCCGCGTCGCGTGCGCTGCGGTGTGTGTCGCCATCGCGCTCTGCGTCGCGCGGGCGGGCGCGAGCGGCGAGGCCGCGGCCGACGGCGCGAGAGCGGCTGCAACGAGCCAAAGAATGAGGGTCGCCTTCGCGAACATGCTGCTCAGACGGCGTATTCGTCGAGAGGACGTGCCTGCCCTGCTCCCACGGGTCGATGTATCGGCATCCGCTCGACGGCTCGATAGGGGTGATACGCCCATCCCTCGAATGAGGGAGTAGCCCAAGCGCCTGCGAGCCGAGACATCGGCCGTGGGACCTCGCAAGACATGGCTCGCCGCAGCAACCGTGCTCGCAGTTTCCCTGAGCATCTTCGCCACCGGCAGCTCCGCAGCGAAGACGAGGGGCAGCACTCCCGTGAACACCGCCCCGCCGACGGTCAACGGTACGCCCGTCGTCGGTGGCACGCTCACCGGTGACCCCGGCACCTGGAGCGGGTCGGTGAGCGCTTACAGCTATCAGTGGCTCCGCTGCGACAGCACCGGATCCGGCTGCGCCCCGATCAGCGGTGCGACCGACACGTCGCACCTGGTCGCCGCATCCGACCTCGGCTCGACGCTGCGCTTCAGCGTCGTCGTGTCGAGCCGGAAGGGCTCGACGAGCGCCACGTCCGCGGCGTCCGCGGTCGTGACGACGCAGCCCACGAGCAGCCCGCAGCCGTCCAACTCCCGGATCTACTGGGGCGCCTGGATCGAGGGCAAGCAGACCTACTCGTACCTGTACGGCGGAACCTGGGGCAACGCGCCCTGGAGCACGCAGACCTGGACGAAGTACGACCAGAACGCGGGCAAGGACCCCTCGATCATCCACTGGGGCGCCGGCACCTTCTGGGATCACCCCTTCTCCTACTGGGCCGGCGTCCTCGGTCTCGTGCAGAACGCAGGCGCTCTCAACCTGATCGACATGGACACCGGGTCCGTGTCGCTCGCCTCGATCGCGTCCGGCGGCGAAGACGCCGCGATCACGGCATGGGCGCAGGCGGCGAAGGCGTACGGCCGCCCGTTCTTCCTCCGGCTCGACTGGGAGATGAACGGCGGCTGGTTCCCGTGGGGCACGACGTCGTCCACCAACAACACTCCGGCCGACTTCGTGGCCGCCTGGCGCCACATCCACGACATCTTCGCCGCTCAGGGAGCGACGAACGCGACCTGGGTCTGGTGCCCCAACACGGAGTGGAGCAACAGCGCCCCCTACAGCCAGCTCTACCCCGGTGACGCCTACGTCGGCTGGACCTGCCTCGACGGCTACAACTCGGGCAGTAGCTCCCAGAGCTTCTCGAGCCTCTACTCGCAGAGCTACGCCGACCTGCTGAAGATCGCGCCGACCAAGCCCATGATGATCGGCGAGGTCGCCTCCCTCGAGTACGGGTCGGGCGTCAAGGCCGACTGGATCACGAACATGTTGAGCGCGCTGCCGAAGAGCTTCCCGCAGATCAAGGCGCTGGTCTGGTTCAACTGGCGGAACGACCACAACGGCACGTGGGACGGCAACGAGATCGAGTCGTCCGCGAGCTCGCAGGCGGCTTTCGCAGGCGGGATCGCGTCGCCGTACTACGCCGCGGCGTCGAGCTTCTCGGCTCCCGCGCCGCTGACGCAGATCCAGCCGCTGCCGTAGGCACGTGCGCGGCCTCTCGCAGCACCGTCCGCGCCGGTTCGTTACGGTACCCGCGCGTCCAGGGGCAAATAGCTGATCGGGTGAGGTCGCAGGACCGGCAAGTCCTCCTCCAGGTCAGATGTACGTCTGCCGATACCCCTACCGTGGATTCGCCGCTGGCGCGTGTCGTGGAAGACCAGGGTGAACATCGCTGAAGCGGAGCATCGTGTTCTCGACGGTGTTGCTCGTCACGACCCTCGCCGCCGCGCCGGCCTGGGGCAGCGCGATCGTCGGACGGAACACGACGCATGCGACCCTCTCGATCGACCGGCAGGGCCGCGCCCACGTCGGCTACTTCACCGCCGGCCGCAGGGTGACGCTCGTCGCGTGGGGCGCGATCAACGCTCGCACGCCGAGTACAGCCAGGCCTCAGGTCAAGTTCCGGCTCCGTTACCGCGTTCGCGGCAGCGGTGTCTGCCTGCCCTATGACGGACCGCCCCTCGCCTGGCTGGTCGAAGCCTGCAAGGCCCCGGACGGCAGCTACTGGGCGCTCCAGTCCTGGCAGCGCCTCAAGCCGAACTACGGGGGAGTCAGAGGCGCCTGGGAGCTGCATCTTTCCCACTGGCGCGGTCCGCTCGCCCAGCTCACGATCTACCAGAACTGGGCGAATGGTCGTATCCGCCATCTCTTCGGCCGGCTCACCTATGCCGCCCGAGCGGTCTACGGCTTCCATGCCACGCCGCACGGCGACCCGCTCGACGGCTACGGGAGAAACATCTACCTCGACACGTTCAACTCCTCCTACGGGAGCGGCTGGCATCGCGAGAACGGCTTCCTCACCCACCATCGCGGCCGCACGCTCGGAGACTTCTGCTACGGGTTCTTTCCCCACTTCGGCCATCCCAGCGGCAACGGAAGCAGGTACCGCGCCACAGCCGAGGGACCCGGAGTGACGCCCGACGTGATGTGGGCCGCGAACGACATCGGGCGCTACAGCGCGACGACCCAGGCCCAGATGCAGGCGCTGGAACGAAGCTGGGGCGACCCGAAATGTCGCGCCTAGCGCCGCCGGACTAGACGAGAGTTCGAGTTTCGCCGCCGCAACAGGGGGTGGCTCGAGGCTACGAACTGGACTACGACAAGGGTGATCGATGCTGCGCACCCTGGGTCCCGACGAGAAGCGGCGACTCCGGCTCATGGCCGGAGTGCTCGTGTGTGCCCTCGTGGCCGTCCTGGCCGGCGTGCTGCCGTCGAGCGGCAATCCCTCCGGAACGGCCAAGGGCACCGCCCGGACGATCGTGTCGCTGACGTTCGACGACGGCTACGCGAGCCAGTACACGACTGCGGCGCCGATCCTCGCTTCGCACCATGTGCACGGCACCTTCTTCGTGCCCACGGGCTTCCTCGGCTCGCACGGCTACATGAGCTGGTCCCAGGTGACTGCGCTCGCCGGTGCCGGCAACGAGATCGGCGGTCACACTCTCGACCACCCGGACCTCACCACTCTCGGCCCCGCGCAGGCGCGCCAAGAGATCTGCGCCGACCGGAATGCGCTGCTCCGGCACAGCCTGCCGACGACGGACTTCGCCTACCCGGACGGGGCGTTCGATCCGAACGTCGAGTCGATCGTGCAGGAGTGCGGCTACAACAGCGCCCGGACCACCTCCTGGTACGGCGCAGGCTGCGGCAATCCCTGCACGCAGGCGATCCCGCCGAGCGATCCGTACGCGACCACGATCATCGCTTTCGGCGGCAGCCAGACGGTGGCGGCGGTCGAGCAGAACATCAGGGCGGCGGAGAGCCACGGCGGCTGGGCGCAGATCGTCATCCACCGGATCTGCGACGGCTGTGCGGCCGATGCCACGTCGCCCGAGGATCTGAGCGCGCTGCTCGACTGGCTGCAGTCACGGGCGGCGCACGGGACGGTCGTCGAGACGGTGAGCCAGGTCGTCGGAGGCTTCGTGCATGCGGCGGTCGATCCGGATGCGGCCGATCCCTCGGCGCCGGTACTCGGTCGTGCGGTTGCCCGGGACGGGATGCTCGGGCTGCGGTGGTCCGCGCCGGTATCGGACGGCGGGTCCGAGATGACCGGGTACCGGATCTACAGGGGGACGGAACACGGCGGCGAGACGTTGCTGGCCCAGGTCGGGAACGTGACGAGCTACACCGACTCGAGCGTCGCGAACGGCACCGAGTACTTCTACGAGGTGAGTGCGGTGAACCGCGTCGGCGAGAGCTCCTTCTCGAACGAGCGCGTGGCGACTCCCGGGGTGAAGCGGTCGATGGCTTCCGACGAGTTCGGCCGTACCGTGGCCCACGGCTTCGGGGCTCCTGACGCCGGGGCTGCGTGGAGCGTGAGCTCCCCGCAGCAGACGAAGGTGGCACACGGCGAGGGCGTGATCCACGGCTGGACGGTCGGTAACCGGGACGTGGAGGCCTGGATCCCGACCAACGCACGGGACATGGAGGTGCTGGCCGAGGTGCGTCTGAGCAGGCAGGACCCGAGCGGCGCGAACTATCAGGCGCGGGTCGTCGCGCGGGCCCAGACCGATGCGCGCAACGGGTATATGGCTGCGGTCATGCACACGACTGAGGGAGCGGTGAGGTGGAGTCTGCAGCGGGTGGTGAACGCCGGCGGCTCGGGGACGCTGACCCTGGGGAGCGGCACGCTGCTGGCCTCGGGGGCTGCGGGGACGAAGTGGTGGATCCGTCTCGATGTGCAGGGGACGCGGATCAAGGCTCGTTTCTGGCGGGACGGGACGAGCGAGCCGTTGACCTGGACGGCCCACGCGACGGACGCGCAGTGGGCGAGCGGCCGGCCGGCGGTCGGCGTCTACGTGGGAACCGGCCTCGCCTCTCCCTTCCCCGACACCGGCTTCGACGACTTCACGGCGACAGCCCTGCCGTAGAGACCCGATTTCGGTCTGGATCATCGGCTTGTCCGGGCCAGGACCTTGGGCGCAGAGGCTGTTTCGCAACGCGGATATAACGGTCTCGATGACCGCTGCTGCGCCCGGTCTCGCGAACTGACCGGCAGATCGGCGTGGCGGGAAGAGAAGGGGGAAGAAGTGGTCAAGACTCGAGTCCGGCCGCACCTTGCGCGCGTTCTCGTCGCAGGCCTGGCGGCCCTGGCGATCTCCGGCGGGCTGCTCGGACATCCCGCGCACAGCCGCGGCGCGAGCGGGGGCGGAAGTCCCAGCAGCAACGTCGCTGTGATTCCGGGCTTTGCGCCGAAGCCCTACCGCGGTAACTCCGGGGTGCCGGCGTTGCCCGTCACCTGGTCGGGGGTGGCGAAGTACCACTTCACCCAGCTCCCGATTGCCTCGGTGACGCCGGCCGAGCTGCAGAAGTACGACACGGTGATCATCTACGGCACGCTCTGGAGCGACATCCCCAGCAGCGGCCAGGCGGCGATCAACAGCTTTGCGGCCAAGCACAAGGTCGTGATCTGGGACTCCGACGCCACCGGGGCCCAGACCTACTCGAACTTCGTCCACCCGTTCTCGACCCTTTCGAGCGGCCAGGGCTACGAGGGCAAGCCGAGTGACTCCGTCGTCTACTTCCCCACCGGCGTGGACTTCCTGGCCGGCAGCAACACGGCGAGCCCGTATTACCTCGACCCGACCCAGCTCGTCCACGACAAGGACGAGCTCAACGACATGAACGCGATGAAGAGCGGGACGAGCAACTGGCGGCCGGCACTCCTCGCTGCGAACCACGGCATTCCCGCGGGCGCCTGGCCGATCGCCTGGTCGTACGGCGTGATCGGCGACCACACCGGCATGACCATCTACTCGGGGCTGGACGCCGACGCATTCCCGACCCAGGAAAGGCTGAACAACGACCGGAAGGAGCTCGCCCTCGACCTCGCTGCGCCCTTCCGCACGACGCCCGACGCGTGCGCCCCGGGTTGCAAGCTCCCGTCGGTAGGCGCCAGCCATGTCTTCGCGGCGTGCAACTTCGCCAGGGTCGGGCGGCACTGGAGGCACGGACACGTCCCGGTAGCCCTGCAGACGAGCCTGGCGGCGGGGATCACGGCGAAGATCGTCACTCGATCGGGGCGGGTGCTCGCGAAGGGCACCGAGGGCGCCGGAGAGCTGGTGCCTCTGGTGATACCGACCAACAGGCTCCCCGCGAACCGCTCGTCCCGGTTACGAGCCCTGGTCTTCGTGAACGGGCAGAAGGCATGCACCAATCGCTTCCAGCTCATCAAGGCGAACAAGAGCCGGCCGAAGCTTCTGCTGCTCGCCACCTCGGACGGCGGGAGCAAGCAACTGACCTTGCGGGTGAACGAGACGTCCGCGATGAAGGTCGTCGCGCGGCACATGCACTGGAAGACCAATCGGATTCTGGCTCACCACGTCCGCCAGTTCTCCATCGCTCCCTCGGTGCGAAAGGCGCGCCTCATCCTGCGCGACCGGGCGGGGCACACGCTGACGCGGAAACTGGCCTGGGGTTGAGCTAGCGTGCGCGTCGGGCGGCGAACTGCTGCCCGACGACGTACGCAGCCGCGAGCACGCAGGTCAGGAACACGGTCAGGAGGACACGATGGTCCTGCTCCGCGGCGGCGTGCAGAGCGGCGCGGAGCCGCGTCGGGTCGAGCACGTCCCAGCTGTTCAGCTGCTCGACGCGCCCCAGGTAGATCCCGACTCCCGAGAGCGCGATCACGGTGAGGGCCGCCACCCAGCTCCAGGCGACGCCGAGCGTGGCGCGAATCAGGTTCTGGACGAGGTGGAGCGACACGAATCCGAGCGCGAGCGACGTCGCGGCGAAGCTGCCGATCAGCAGTACGTCGAACCAACGCGGCATCCCGCCGATGTCGCGCAGATGCACGAAATCGGTGATCACGTACGGCGCGTTCGGGAAGAAGAGCAGCCAGAGGGCGAGGAGCGGGACGACGGAGATCCGCAGCCCCCACCTCCACGCCGTGACGACGGCCGCGGCGAGCAGCAGCGGGATCCAGGCGAGGAACAGATTCCACGCGAGGAACCCGTAGGTGGCGTTGTCCCGCGCGAGCATGCGCAGGGCGAGCAGCGCCAGCGACAGCACCGATGACCCGAGCAGGGCGAAGACGATCCCGCGCGCTCTGCGACTCACGTGGACTGCTCGCAGACGAGCACCCATGCCCACGATCGTAGCTCCCGCTCGGCTCGGCTCCGCTCGCCGAGCCGCGGCGCTAGCTCGGGCCGGGCACTCCTTCCGCAACTCCGCTGGGCACCGAGTCGAGGCGCTCGAGGAGCTCGTCGCACAGCCGCTGCACCTCCGGGCTGAGGACGACGTTCGCTCCCCGGCGCGCGGCGTCGCCGTGCACCCGGCCGGTGATGCGCCGATCGGGATACGCCACCCCGACGAATTCGTACAGCGAGCGCATCGTCGGCTCCGGATCGGCGACCAGGCGCTCGTACGAGCAGAGCCGAACGTCAGGACGCGTGTCCAGCCGGAGGTCGAAGAACAGGGAGGTGCGCGCCCACCAGAAGAGCGCGGCCGCGTCGTGGGGGCTCATGCCCGGCCGATAGTGCTCCGAGATCACGGCCCGGGTCGTCTCGGGCACGAACTCGCCGCGCCAGTTGGGCGGGTCGTTCGTGAGGAGCAGGCGGAGGTTCCGCTCGCCGCTCTCGGTCCCGAAGTACGCGAGGTCGGACGCGGCGACGCTCTCGGCCCGGCGGTACATCCAGATCGCGAAGGAGTTGTCGAGCCCGTCGAGCAGAGCCGGCGTGTTCTGGGACTCGACGAGAGGCTTGAGGACGAGGAGAGGCGCACGGATGCGCTCGAGCGAGCGCTTCACTTCGGGCAGCGGCTTGAGCCGCAGGTGCTCCTCGGCGGGTGACGAGAGCGAGCTCTTCTCCTGGAACGTGACGCTGCGCCGGTCGTCGGTGAAGAGCTGGAGGATCATCGTCGTCCCGGAGCGCTGACAGCCGACGATCAGCACGACGGCCTTACGGCCGGTGCGCGGAAACGGGTGGATGAGCCGGTAGCCGGCCTTGCGCGCCCGGAGCGCCTCGCTCTTGGCCTGGCGCCTGATCCGTGCCCGCAGGCTGTCAGCCACGGGCGATTTCCGGGGCCACGGGGCGGTGCGTGCCGACCATCCGAACACAGTACCGCGAGCTTCCGGAGCGGGCCGCCGAGGCCCGGATGTTGCCTGTGTTGCTTGCCACGTCGGCCAGGTGTCCTAGAATTGCCGCCCAGTCAGGAGCGGATCGGGTTGGGGACACAGGAAGCCGTCGCTCTGAGGCGACCTGGATGCGGTGCCTCGACCGGAGGCTCTGGCTCTGTGGCGAAGTCGTGGATCGGGGGATTTCATGCCGTTGAGGAGCAAGATGCTGATCGTCGGATGGCTGGCGCTGCTCGCCTTGCTGAGCGCCGCCGCGGCAGACGGAGGTCGAGCCGGGCGTGCCAAGCCCGCGGGTCAGCGATTCCTCTGGGGCGCGTGGATCGGCAAGCAGTTCACGGGCTCCGAGCCGCCGTGGAGCTGGCAGGCGGTCAAGGATTTCGAGACGAGGAACGCCGGGGGCAGGCACGTCAGCCTCGTGCACTGGGGCGTCGGGACACCCTGGGAGCACAACTTCAACTACTGGCTGAGCCCTCTGAACCGCGTCCGGAACTCCGGCGCATTGTCGCTCGTCGACATGGAAACGGCGTCCGTTTCGCTGCGCCAGATCGCGAACGGTGCCTACGACACCGCGTTCCGCACGTGGGCGAGCCAGGCGAGGAGCTGGGGCCACCCCATGCTCCTTCGGATCGATTGGGAGATGAACGGCGGCTGGGAGCCGTGGGGCACGAGGCCGTCGAACCGGAACACGCCCGCCGATTTCGTCGCCTTCTGGCAGCACGTGCATGACATCTTCACCGCCGCCGGGGCAAGCAATGTCCAGTGGGTCTGGTGCCCCAACTCGAATCCGCCTCGCCACAGGATGACCGAGCTGGCCAGCCTCTATCCGGGAAGCGCGTATGTCGACTGGACGTGCCTCGACGGCTACAACTTCGGCAAGCCGTGGACGAGCTTCGCCAGGCTCTTTCGGACCAGCTACCACCAGGTGACGCGGCTCGCTCCCACCAAGCCGATGCTGATCGGCGAGATCGCCTCGACCGGCCACGGCGGGAACAAGGCGCGCTGGGTTCGCAGCATGTTCCGCGCCCTCGCCACCCGGTTCGGCAACATCGACGGCCTCGTCTGGTTCGACAAGTGGGCCGAGGTCGACGGGCAGTCCTACGACTGGCCCCTCGAGACGTCGAAGGCGGCCTCCGCCGCTTTCAACAAGGGCATCCGCAGCACTCTCGCGAGGAGGCCGTAGGTTCGCGCGCAGGGACGCTCTCCCTGAGAGGGGCGTCAATCGAGGTCGGTAGCATCCGCCGTTCGGCGTGGCGAAGGACACCGACCCCTCGTTGAGCCAGTCCGGCGCCGCCGTCGACGCAGGCTCGGTCGGGGCGATGTCGCGCGCCGCGACACAGGGAGCGGCCTGGACGGCGCTTCAACTGTGGGGCGTCAACGCCGGCGGCTTCATCGTCTTCCTCATCCTCGGGCGGCTCCTGAAGCCGGCCGACTTCGGCGTCGTCGCGGCCGCGTACACGGTGACGATGCTCCTGCGCGTGATCGTGGATGCCGGCTTCACCCGGTATCTCGTGCAGCGCCTCGAGCTGCCGCTCATCTTTGCGGACACCGCGTTCTGGACCGCGATCACCGCGGCGCTCGTCTTCACGGGGATCACCGTCGCCGTCGCCCCGTATTTCGCGCTCCTGTTCGGGATCCCACGCCTCACGCTCGTGATCCGCGTGATGTCGGCGCTCTTCCTCCTCACCGCGCTCGACGCCACGCAGAGCGGCCTCCTCGACCGCAGAATGCAGTTCCGGATCCAGGCGATCCGGCGACTCACCGCGACGGCGCTCGGCGGGGCGGCCGCCGTGGCCCTGGCGTTCGCGGGCGCGGGCGTGTGGGCCCTGGTCGCGCAGCAACTCGTGATCGAGGCGGTGACGGTCGTGCTGCTGTGGCGGCTCGCGTCGTGGCGGCCGCGCTTCCGGGCATCGATCGCCTGCCTGCGGGAGCTGTTCCCGTTCGGCGTGCGCATGACCGGGATCCGCTTGACGCAGTACGCCATGTTGAACGCCGACAACTTCTTCGTCGGCGTGCTGTTCGGCAAGGTGGCGCTCGGCTACTACGTCGTGGCCTACCGGCTCTTCACGGCCCTCAACGACATGGTCGTCATGATGATCAACCGGGTGGCGCTCGCGACCTTCTCGCGCCTGCAGCACGACCGGAGCCTCGTCAACGGCGCATTCTACCGGGCGAGTCGGATCGGAAGCCTGATCGCCCTGCCGGCATACGCCGGGCTCGCTCTCGTCGCCCGTCAGGTCATCGTCGTCTTGCTCGGCTCACGCTGGATCCCGAGTGCACGGCTGCTGGAGGTGCTGACCGTCGCGGCGTTCGCGCAGGGTCAGCTGGCCCTCTGCTCGTCCTACGTGACCGCGATCGGCCGGATCAAGAACGAGTTCAGATGGTCGACGTCGATTGCTGCGCTGCAGGTGGGAGCGTTCGCGATCGCCGCCCAGCTGAGCGTGTTCGCGGTCGCGGCGAGCGTCGGCATCGTGCTGCTCGCGGCGTGGCCGCTCCGCATGCTGCAGCTGAAGCGACTGGGTGGAGTCGAGCTGCGCAAGTACTTCGCGCACTATCCGAGGCTGGTGGCTGCGACGCTGGTCATGAGCGGCGGAGTGTTCGTGATCCGGAGCGTGCTCGCAGGCGCTCCTCCCGCCGGGCTCCTGGCGGCCGAGATCGCCGTCGCGGTGATCCTGCTGGCGCTCTCGTTGCGCGTGGTTGCTCCCGACCTGGTCGCGGAGGTGGGCGAGATGGCGAGGACCTTCCGCCCGGCCAGGGCCTGATCAGGGCTGAAGCAGGCGCCGCAGGATGACGGCCGCCACCCGCTCCCCGGAGGCCGTGTTCGCGGTGAGGTAGTGGTAGTGGAGTCCTGGCGGGGCGTTGACGTCGACGATCACGCCTCCGGCGGCGTCGAGCGACCGGCCGAGGTCGGGCGTGACGACGTCCACGCCGGCGAGTCGTAGGCCCACGGCGCCGACGGCGCGGGTCGCGTCCTCGCTCAACTCCGTCGAGACGCTCGAAAGTGGCGTCGAATGCGTGTCGGGGAGTCCGCCGTCTCCGTTCGAGTGCTTCACCGCATGCCTGGCGCCGGTCGAGGGCACGGAGGCGAGGTCGATCTGCTGCGCGCGCAGGGCGAGCAGGCAATCGTGATCCGGCTGCACCAGCTGGTTCCCGCGCGCGCCCGCCGCGTCGACCCGAGCCCGGTTCTCGGCCCCGATCAGGTCGCGGACGGTCGAGACGCCGTCGCCCTGAACGGACGACGGATCGCGGCGGACGACATCGAGCACTTCGCCGTCGAGAACGAGGAACCGGTAGACCGCGCCCGGGTGCTGGCGTTCGAGCACGAACTCACCGCCGAACGGAGCAGCTGCGACGAGGGCCCGCGCCAGGTCGGCCGGTCTCTCGATGCCGCAGGTCACTCCCTGGCCGCTGGATCCGGCACGCGGCTTCAGCACCCACCGGCCCGCGTCCTGCCGGAGACGTGCCGCCGCCTGCCGCACCTCTCGCAGCGAGAACGAGAGGTGCTCGGGAACGGGCACGCGCGCCTCGACCAGGCGGGCGGCGACGAGCGGCTTGTCGAGCGCGCGCCGGACCGCATCGGGCGGGTCAATTTGGGTCTCCCACTGATCCACCCGCGCCTCTGCGTTCCCGAGCCGGAACTCGAAGCCGCTGTCCCAGTCGCCGCTCACGGTGGCTCCGACCTCCGCCGCCGCACTTGTCCAGATGTCGTTCAGCACCGTCTTCGGACGGCGGGCGAACTCCGCCACCAGCCGGCGATACTCGGTCAGGTACGCGCTGCCGTAGGCCCGCACGAGCAGGGCGCGGTTCGTTGCGCGCGCCGCCAGCCAGAGTGGGGTGGGCCGACCGCTACGTGCCACGCAGTTCCGCGCCGCTTCCGGCGATCGCTGCAGCGATCGGATCCACGATCCGCCACCCTGCCTCCGGCTCCTCGGGATCGAGGACGAAGGTGTCGTCGCCGCGGAGCGCTGCGCGTAGCAGTCGCGTCGACGCGGACTCCGTGTCCGCCGGGACGCTGAACTCCACGGAGCTGCCCGCCACCCCGACGGTCAGATCGCCGGACAGGACGTCGAGGCGCGCGAAGCCGGGCGAGGGCGGAGTCGATCGACCTGCAAAGCGGAGCTCGATGTGGCGACGCGACTCGGCGGCCCCCTTGGCGGCCCGCAGGAGGAAGCGCACGTCCCTCCAGCGCGGCAGCTCCGAGCGCAGCGCCAGCGCGGCGTACGTCTCCGGCTCGCCCCCCGCGGGCGACGGATCCGCGTCGTCCTCCCGGACGAGCCGGCGCAGCGCAGCGAGGCGGCTACCCGAGAGGTCGGCGCGTGTCATCGATCCGGGCGGATCCATGGTGACGACCGCCGTGAGCTGCAGCAGGTGGCTCTGGATCATGTCGGACAAGATGCCGGAGGAGGAGGAGTCGCCCGGCCGCAGCGGACGCGTCTCGTCCCAGACGATCTCCACCTCGCCGACCTGGAGCAGGTCGACAAGCGCCAGGGGATCCGCTCGGACGCGCCAGCGCACGAGCTCCTGGACGACGTGGTGGTAGAGAAAGTGGTCGATCCGAAACACGCTGCGCTCGTCCGTGAGCTCGCCTAGCTGCGCGTTCAGGGCGCGCGCCGAGTCGCGGCCGAGGCCGAAGGGCTTGTCGAGCACGAAGCGGGCAGGCGCGCGGTGGATGCCCGCCCGGCCGAGGGCGCGGAGCGCGGCCGGTACGACCTCGGGCGGGATCGCGAGGTAGACGAGCATCGGCTCGGCCGCCGGAACCTCCGCCAGGGCTTCCACGTCGCCCACGTCCGCCTGGAGATAGGAGACCCGCTCGGTCAGGGAACGGCGCGCATCCTCCGGGAGCTCCGCGGCATGCGCGGACAGCTCCCGTGCCACGAGGTCCCGGCAGGCATCGGCGGTCATCGCTTCGAGTCCCGAAAGCGCCACGGAAAACCCTTCGGGCAGTTCGCCGCTGGCGAGAAGACGGGTCAGCGCGGGAAGAAGATGACGTCTTGAAAGGTCCCCCGTCCCACCTATGATGAGCATCCGGCGTAGCGGCGCCGCTGACTCGACCCCTGCGTGACGAGAACCCTCGACGTGCATCACTCAGCGCAATCGGATGTGCCCGCGCTCCCGTATGCGGATGCCGTGGTGCTGGCGGCGGGGACGAGCGAGCGGATGGGCGGGGTCGACAAGCTGATGATGAGTATCGCGGGAATCCCGCTCGTGGCGTGGACGCTGCGGTCGGTGGCCGCCGCCACCTGCGTGCGGCGGATCATCGTCGTCGGGCGTCCCGATCGCACGGAGGAGCTCGCCGCGACGCCCTACGTGCGCGAGCTCGACGCGCTCGTCGTTCCGGGCGGCCCCAGGCGTCAGGATTCGGTGGCGAACGGCGTCGAGGTCGCGACCGCTCCCGTCGTGCTGATCCATGACGGTGCCCGCCCGCTCGTGACGCCGGAGCTCGTCGACCGGGTGGCGGCGGAGGCCTGGAAGAAGGGCGCAGCCGTGCCGATAGTCGCGGTGCCGGAGAGCATGCGGGAGGTCGTGGACGGCGAGATCGTGCGGACGGTCGACCGGACGGGCCTCTACCGGTCGCAGACCCCGCACGGAGCGCGACTCGAGCTGCTGCGGCATGCCTATTCCATCCAGGACCCGCGCGGCCCGGAGACCTTCATCGACGAGACGACGCTCGTGCAGCACGCGGGAATCTCGGTCGCCACGGTGCCCGGCGAGGCGCAGAACCTCAAGGTCACGCTGCCGGGCGACGACGAGCTCGCGATCGCGCTCCTCGGGGCGCGTGCGCTCTCCTCGGATCTGCTGAGAGCCCGCATGGACCAGTGAGCCGCCTCGGCCCTGCCGCGGGCCTCACGGCGCTGCTGCGAGTCATCCCGAAACGGCGGACGAAGATCGTCGTGCACAGCCGCCCGGACTTCGAGGACGGGGCCCTGGCCGTGCTCGACGAGCTCGTGGCCCGCGGGTACGAGCCGCTCGTCCTGCTCGAGAACCCGGGTGCGCACCACGCGGACGCCTCCGGTCTCCAGGCGCGGGGCGTCGCATTCGCCGAGAAGAACAGCGCACAGGGCCGCCTCCACTACCTCACCGCGGGGACCGTCTTCACGACGCATCCCGTCTATCGGGCGCACGCTTCCACCGGGAACCAGCGAGTCGTCTACATCGGGCACGGCGAGCCGCTCACGAAGAGCAGCGGCTACTGGCTGGGAGAAGAGGCGATCGGCGCGACGGTCGCGCTCGCGAGCTCGACGGTCGGGAGAGCGTTCCGCTGCGTGCAACACGGCCTCAGACCGCAGCAGGTCCTGCTCGTCGGCGCACCGCGCAACGACCGTCTGCTGCGCACCGACCGAGAGCGCATGCGGCAGGCGGTCGCCGGCTGGCTCCCCGGGGAGACCGAGACCCTGTTCGCCTGGCTCCCGACGTTCCGCGGCGACATCTCGGGCGGGCTCGACGGCGTCGACCTGGCGACGGGAACGCCGCTCGACCTCGAGGGTCTCCGAAACGTCGATCGCTGGCTCGCCGCGAATCGCGCGGCGATCCTGCTCAAGCCGCACCGGCGCAGCAGCTCGGATCCCACCGGCGGGTTCGAGCGCATCCGGACGATCGACGAGGACGACCTGAGCGCCGCCGGCCACTCGCTCTCCTCCGTCCTGGCGGCCGCGGATTGCCTGATCACCGACGCGTCGTCGATCTGGGTCGACTTCCTGCTGCTGGGCCGGCCACTGATCTGCTGCTTCCCCGATCTCGACGAGTACCGGGAGACGCGCGGGCTCAACCTGGAGCCCTACGACGCGTGGTTCCCAGGACCGCTCGTGGCGAACGCCGACGGGCTGCTCGAGGAGATGGCGCAGGTGGCCGGCGGCGCCGACCCGTACGCGGAGAGACGCGAGTGGCTCACCCGCACCCTGCACGCCCACCGGGACGGGAAGGCCTCGGCTCGGCTGCTCGACGCTCTGGGCCTCTAGCCCGTACGGAGCCCGCTGCCGAGATCGAACACGACGATGTCGCCGCTGTCGTAGATGGGCGCGGCTCCGGCCAACCGGAACTTCGCGGCCGGGCGGGCGTGCCCCTTGGGGCGGAAGAAGTAGTAGCCGTTCGCGTCGTCCGCGCCGGACGGCTGCGAATTCGTGACCACGTACCGGATCTGCAGTCGTCGCAGGAGCCTGACCTGCCAGGGATGAAGCGTCCTCGTCTTCAGGAGCTTCGTGATCGGCGGGTTGTTGCCGGTGAAGACGTGCTGCCGTCCGGCCACCAGGAGGAAGCGCCCGTCGGCGGTTCCCGCGGCGATCCGGTTCCCGGGTCCCAGGACGTCGCTCACCCACTGCGCGGCCGTCGCCGCCTGCGGTTCCAGATCGCCGCCGTGAGCGGAGACGCGGAACGGCTCCGCGAGGCGCGTGGAGCTCGGCGTGGTCGAGATCACGCCGCCGACGATCAGGACCGCGGCGGCCACGACCAGGCCGGCGCGCGTCGCGCGGCCCGGATACCGCTCGAGCGTCCAGAGCGCGCAGAGCGCGAGCACGAGGCCGGCTCCGATGAACAGGAACTCCGACGCGCGCGCTGCGATCACCCACGCTCCGGGAACGAGCCGAAGCACCAGCGAGCACACGTAGGCCGCCGCCGCGACGACGCAAACCAGCGCGGTGGGAGAATGCCGGTAGCGGCGCCAGATCACGAGAGCGCCGAACGGCAGGGCCAGAGCCGTGACCGCTGCGGATCCGAAGCCCACGTAGTGCTCCCAGGCCGGCCCCGACGCGGCACCGTGGGACGACTGGAAGAGCTGACGCACCTGCGCCTCGCCCTGGACGGTCCTGACCGTCTCGCGCACGGCACCGACGATCACGGGCGACAGGTATCCGACGGTCTCGCGGCCTACGAGGACGAGCCAGCCTGCGGTGAACGCGATCGCCGCGACCACGACCGACCAGGGGCGCGGCAGCCGCCGGTCCAGCCAGGGAAGCGGGACGAGGCAGATCGCCAGCAGCGTGACGATGAGGGCGTACGACGTCATGTGATGCGTGACGACGACGCCGGCCGTCAGGACGAGCGCAACGATCAGCCACGCCCGCCGGGCGCTCCTGCCCGAGGGAGGACGGGCCCGCAGGGTCGCCGCGAGGGCGAGGATCGCGAGCGGCAACGCGAGCGACTCGTACGAGAAGTCCGCGATGAAGAACAGGTAGTGCGGGCTGGCCGCATAGAGGGCGGCGGCCAGGCCGGCGACGCGGCCCGAGCCCGTCACCGTCTCGTAGAGGAGAAAGAGCGCGAGCATCAGGATCAGCCGCGCGACACCGACGACCACCAGACCGGCTGCGAACGTGGACAGGCCCGTCAGCGAGGAGAGCGCGGCGGTGGGGGCCTCGAGGCCCGGATAGGCGGGCGTCGCCGCGAGAATCGGGTTCGCGCCGAAGAGCTTGTGGGTCGACAGCATCGAGAGGGCGTTGAACTGGTGCACGAACTCGTCCGCGTAGAGGAAGCGGAACGGGTCTCTGAAGACCTTGACGAGGTAGGAGGCGAGCCCGAGCAGCACGAGGAGGCCCGCGCGCTCGTTCCGCGTCGCCGATGCCGACGCGAGACGTGCCGTCACCGGCAGGAAGATCGCGAGCAGGCCGAGCCAGAACAGCAGGCCGGCGTGCTCGTGGCCGCTGCGGGAGAGGGCATAGCCGCCGGAGACGAGCATGAGGCCGGCGGCACTCGACAGGACGAGTAGCGCGCTCCGGGTGCCCACGCCGAGGCGCTCCCTCGACCGGGCCTCCGTATCGTCGAACACGGCGGCTCCCTCATCCGGCGTGTGCACGTCCGGCACGGCGATCGATGCTGTTCCGCGAGGCGGCACGGCCCTCTCAGCATCGAGGGTGTATCGGTCGACGAGGGCCTTGCGCGCCTCGGTCAGGCCGACTGGCCGGCCGGGCTCGGAGGCGCGGCCGCGGGTCCAGGAATCACCGGTTTCCCCTGGAGAGCGCGGCGGACTCACGTTCGCATCGTACTTTCGTATTCCCGGGATTCCCTGCCCCGATTCGGCATTTCGGTGCTCTGCCGAGTCGGTTCTCCGCTCAGGAGATGGCCGACAACCGGCGCACGCGGCTCAGCACATAGCCGGAGGTCGCCGCCCCGACTCCGACCACGGTCGCGGGAATGCGCAGCGCACCTGCGGGACGTCTAGTCCGCACCGTGTCGGCCAGAGCGCCCAGAGCAGCCCCGGGAAGGACGGCGCGGACGTAGTTCCGCTCGGAGGCGAGGCCGACGCCGCTCCCGACGCGACCGGCGAGGACTCCCTTCGAGATCCCCTCGTTGTAACAGCGGCGGAGGAAGTAGCCGAACCGGGCGCGATCGGCCGGCACGTGGTGCCGGACGCGGGCCTTCGGCTCGTAGACGATGCTGCGCCCGGGGAAGGTGGCGGCCAGGCGGATGCAGAAGTCCGTCTCCTCGCCGCCGAGGGAGCGCCCGTTGGCGTGGCCGAGCCCGGAGAAGAACTGGAGCTCCTCGAAGACCTCGCGCCGGAACGACATGTTCGCCCCGATCACGTTTCGCACGTTCGCCCTGGTCTCTGGCAGGCCGCGGTAGCTGCAGCCGACCACCCAGTTGAACTCCGGCGGGAACCAGCTCGGAGGGGAGGCCGCCCAGCTCGGGATGACGTCCCCGCCGACCGCGACGACCTCGTCGTCCGCGTACGGCGCCGCGAGCTGCTCGAGCCAGTCGGGCTCGGGCACGGCGTCGTCGTCGATGAACGCGACGACGGATCCAGTTGCCGCGCGCGCGCCGGTGTTGCGACAGCCGGCCAGTCCCGGCGATCCGGCACTCGGCAGCGCGACCACGCCGTGCAGGTCGTCCGCGACTCGTTCGAGCACCGCAGGCTGATGGTCGACGACCACGAGGATCTCGTGCGGTCCGTGCGTCTGCTCCCGAAGCGCCGTGACGGCTTCGGTGAGGATGTGCCAGCGGTCGAGGGTGTAGGTCGAGATGACGACCGAGACGCGGGGGCTCATCGTCAACGGCCCGTCGTGGAGCGCGCTGCGAGGTGCACGGACCGGTAGACGCCTGGGTGGCCGACCTTGTGGAGAGAAGCGGCTGCGTGCTGTGCGGGCGGGAGCTTCTCCTGCCACGTCTGGCCGGGCTTCAACGTGAGCGTTCGGCTCGTGGTGTGCCGCGCCAGGCTCAACCGGAGCACGTAGCGCGTCCGGCGGTGCTCCTCGCTGCGAACGCCGAGGATGAGAGCCGTCGAGTGGGTGTCCCTGGTGAGCCAGAGCGCCGTGTATCCCGGGGCGGATGGGGACGGCAGCGGAGTCCGGGCGAGCGCCACGGCGGCGGCGACCAGGCAGGCGGCCACGGCGACAGCCGCGACCTGGGCCCAACGGCGGCGCGGGCCGAGCGCGCGACGAGCCGGGACGGCCGGCGCGGGTTCTTCCGGCTGCGGCCCGGTGCGAGCGGTCCCGGCGACGACTGCGGCGGCGGTGACGACTGCGAGGGCGATCGCCCACGAGTGGAGCGTCAACCCGGACGGCAGCCCGTCGAGCAGGAGACTCGCCAGAGCGGCGACGACGAGCGACAGAGCGAGGGAGAGGGCGACCCGCTCCACCCAGGCGGGCCGGCGTCTGAAGACGGCGCCGCTCAGGGCATAGCCGGGAAGAAGGAGCGCCAGCGGCAGGACGAGGATCACCCGTAGCGGCGACCACGCTCCGGACGGGAGAGCGGTGCCGGCGACCCCGAGGGCCGTCAACGCGAGGATCGCGAGGGCCTCGCGGTCGCGCAGTCCCCGCCGGATCCGACCGGCCGTTGCCGTCATCCCCGCGGCCGCAAGACGCTCACGGCGTGCCGCGAGCACGTCCTCGTAGGCTCGCTCGACCTGCGGCACGACCCGATCGGCGGCGAAATCGTCGGCGCGGCGTTTCGCCGCGGTGGAGAGCTCCGTGCGGAAGGCCGAGTCGGTGAGCACCCGAGCGAGTGCTGCGCGCAGAGCCTCGACGTCACCGGGCGCGACCAGGACTCCGCTCTCGCCGTCGTCGACGATGTCGGGCAGCCCTCCGATGTCCGACGCGATCACGGGACGGCCCGCCCTCATCGCTTCGAGCGCGACGAGGCCGAAGGCCTCGTGCATGAGCGACGGCACGACTGCGACCGTGCAACGCCGGAAGGCGTCGAGCACGACCTCGTGGGGCTGAGCTCCCACCGCGCGCACGTTGCCGACCGGAGCCGCGAGCAACTCCGGCCGGGAGGCGCGCTCGGCCCCGACCGCCGCGGTCAGCAGCTCGGGATCGACGATGCGCCCCATCAGCACGAGCGGCGGCGCGTTCTCGAGCTGCCCGTACGCCTCGAGCAGGACGCCGACGCCCTTGTCACGCGACACGTCGCCCGCGAACAGGACGAAGCGCTCCGGGAGACCGGAGAGCGCGTTCCCTCCGTCCGCGACGGCGGCCGTCTCGGGCAGGAAGTTCGGGACCACCCGTACCCGGTCGGCGCTGTCCTCTACGAGCCCGGCGGCGTCGGCAACGACGCGACTCACCGGCAGGAACAGGTCGACCAGCCTCCGCTCGGCCGCCGACATGAGCCAGTTGCCCACCGTGATGGGAGGACCCTTCGCGAGCCCGTAGTACGACGCGGAGCAGCGCAGGCACTTCGCAGGACCAGGCCCCGAGCACGCCTCGTGGCCGCGGATGAGCCGCTTGTTGGCGCAGATCAGGCTGTGGTCGTGAAGCGTCACGACGAGCCCGGGCCCTCGCCGGCGCTTCAACGGCAGGAAGGAATGGATGAGCCAGTCGTGGCCGTGCACGATGTCGGGCTGCTCGAGCGCGATCACCCGGCGCAGCTCCGACTTGGCCTTCGGGTCGACGACCGGCGGCGCGTGCGGCCGCTCCGGGTCGCTGTAGCCGCGGAAGAGGCGCCCGGCCGTGCTCGCGATCCGGTACACGCGGACACCGGCAACCTCCCCGACGGCCGGCAGCCTGCCCTGCTGGAGCGCGACGACCGCGACGTGATGGCCACGGGCGATCAGCTCGGCGCTCAGATCCTCCACGACCCGCTCCTGGCCGCCGATCGTGGGCGAATAGAACTGCGTGACCATCAGGATGCGCACGCGGCCTCCCGCAGGACGGATTCGTAGAGCGCCTGATGCGCGGCCGCGCAATCGTCCCAGGTCGGCAGGACGGGAGCCTCCGCGCGGGTCGGCTGCTCGACTTCGGCGAGCACGGCGGAGGCGACCGCGGCGGGGTCGCTCTCCAGGGGCACCGAGCGGGCATGTCCCTGTGCGGCCAGCTCGCGAAGTCCCGACGTGTCCGCGACGACCACGGGCCGTCCCAGCGCGAGCGACTCGAGCACCGCGAGTGGATGTGTCTCGAACTCGCTCATCAGGACGACGACGTCCACCGCCGCGAGGCGCGCGGCGAGCTCGTGCTCGGCATCGGCGGGAACCGCCTCGATCGTCACCCGGTCGGCGACCCCCAGGCGGGCGGCCAACCGGCGGAGATCCCGCTCGTACGGACCGGTGCCTGCGATCCAGAGAGTCGCGTCCGGGCGTCTGTCGAGGATGTGCGGCAGGGCTGCGAGAACGCGCTGGTGGCCCTTGTAGCGCTCGAGCCGCCCGATCGAGGCGATCTGCAGCCCATCCCGGCGCGGCGACGGCGTTCGCGAGGGTGTGGGCAGCTCCGAGCCGTTCGGGATCACCGCGAACCGCGTCTCGGGGATCCGCAGGCGGCTCCCGTAGTGCTGGACCTCGAACTGCGCGACGGCGACGAGACGGCTCGCGCGCGCGAGCAGGGGACGGAGGGCGAGAAGCTGCGCGGGGCGGATACGGGTTCGGATCCGCGAGGAGTGTCCGCCGCCGTGGAACGTGACGACGTACGGCAGCTTTGCCTTCAACGCGCCGAGCATCGCGAGTGGAGCCACGAGTGTGTGGTACGACTGGACGTGCACGAGGTCCCACCCTCCGCGCCTGATCTCCGCATAGATGTCCGGAGCGGCGTAGAGGCCTCGGCCGCGAAACCGGGCTCTCACTCGCCTGACGTCGACCTCGCCGATGCGCTCCTGCGGCGGAAGGCCCTGCTCCAGCCCTGTCGTGAGGACCGTGACGCTGCAGCCCGCACGCGCCAACCGCTGCCCGAGGCGCTCGACGTGGCGCTCGACGCCGCCGATCTCCGGGAGGAAGCGTGGCGTCGCCATCAACACGCGCATCGGCGCGCACGATAACGACACCGAAGCCGAGCCCTTGGCCGGCCGGAGGCCCGTCCTGTTGTCGCTCAGCCGACGCTCTCGGGCCGTGCCGTGTAGCTGCGGTGCGGGAGACGACGCGCGAGGAAGCGCTCCCGGAAGATCGTCTTCGCGACCCGCCAGCCGTCGGGGATCGCCCGCAGCTTCGCCTCGCCGTGGATGCGCTCGGCCTCGAAGCTCGCGACCTCGACGACCCTCAGGCCCGCACGAAGCGCCCGAATGTTCATGACCGTCTCGATCTCGAACCCGTCGGCGTCGAGCTCGAGCTGCGGCAGCACGTCCGCCCAGAAGGCGTTGTAGCCGTAGCAGAGATCGGTGTAGCGCCCGCCGAACAGAATGCGGACCAACCGCGTCAGCGCCGCGTTTCCGAGCCGGCGCACCAGCGGCATGTCGCTCGTCCCGGCGCCGTGGAGGAATCGCGAGCCCTTCACGAAGTCGAATCCGGAGGCCAGGAGCCCCACGAAACCGGGGATCTCGTGCGGATCGGTGGAGCCGTCGGCGTCCAGCATGACGATGATGTCGCCGGTCGCCTCCGCGAAGCCGCGCCGGAGCGCCGCACCCTTGCCCGGCGTCTTCTCCTCGACGATCCGTACGTCGGTGCGGAGTCGCCGCGCGACCTCGACCGTGTCGTCCTTCGAGAGGCCGTCGACGACGATCACCTCGTCCACGAGCCCTTCGAGCTTGGGAAGCACGTGGGGCAGGTTCGGTGCCTCGTTGAGAGCCGGGATCACCGCCGTCACCGTCGGGAAGCCGGATCTCCGCTGGCGAATCCCGTGTCGCTTGGCCTCCTGAACCGAGGCGACAAACAACTCCGAGATGTCTGTGCTGCGCTCTTGAGTCGCCACAGCGGTACGTCCCCCCTTCCTCGAGCTTCCACTCGAAGGATCTCCAGGAGGACGTGTCTGCTCGCGAGCCGAAAGGCTAGCTTCCGCATTACGAAGGGCTTGAGGACGGTTCTACGGCGTGGTCGGCGGCGTCGTGGCCCGGCCCAGGCACGCAGTCCGGATCGTCCCCGTCAGCCCATGGCACGTGCGGGCCAGCGTCTTGCCGATCCCGCGGCTGAAGGCGGTCGAGGCGGCCTTGGAGGTCTCGATGGGCCAGTCGAGCCGTCGCTTGCCCTTGAACCCCCACTTGTCCCACCACAGAAGACCGTGGATGTGGCGGAACTTGGTGCCGAGAGCCTGGAACATGCTGTGGATCCACCGTGCCTTGTTGCCGCCCCGTTCGGTCGAGGCGATCTCGCCGATCAGCATCGGCTTGGTGGGAGCGATGCGGATGACCTGGCGGTAGCTGTGCGTGTAGAGCTTGCTGAAGCTCATCCAGGCCTTGCCGAAGTTGTAGCCGTCGAGGCAGGTCCAGTCGACGTACTTGCCGCCGGGATAGAGGCGCTTCAGGCTCGTCATCTCGCGATAGGGGTCGATGTTGGGGCACCAGGCCCACTGGACGTTCGTCGCACCGGCCCTCGTGAAGATCCTGTGCACGTGGCGCCAGGCGGCCACGAAGCTGGCGGGCGTGTTCTTGTTGACGATCGGCCTCGTTCCCCACTGGAACCATTGGCCGTTCATCTCGAAGTCGAAGCGAAGGACGAGCGGATAGCCCCAGGCGGCTGCCTGGGTCGCCCAGGTGCGGAACGCCCCGTCGTAGGCGCCGTGCGCGATCTTGCTCAGGCGAACCGTGCCGGTGACCATGTCGACCACCGAGGTTCCGCCGGCGTTGCGCACGAGGTTGAACGGGCCCAGCCAGTAGTTGAAGGGATGCGACCACGCCGTCCCGACACCCCAGTGGATCGCGTTGAGATGCCTTCCCCCGGCGTTCTTCGTCTCCCAGTCCGTGACCGCGTCCCAGCTCCACGGCGCCTCGGTGCCGGTGAACTGGTTGCCGATCCAGGCGCCCCAGAGGAACGGCGGTGTCTGCGACGTGGTTCTCGAGGTGCGCCCGCTCGCCGCGGCGCTGCCTCCGAGCACCACAAGGAGAACCAACGCTGCGACAACGAGCATCCGTCTCGTCAGCCGCACGTCAGCCACACCACCCTGATTGCGCTTGCGCTTCTGGACTCTTCAAGGAACGGCCCACTGAATTCCTACTTCTCCTGTTCTCCTGCGGAGAATCG
>Ga0134128_10002095_pt1 | contig 24925 bp, 24 predicted proteins | sample KB31754_FD_96462 | JGI IMG/M metagenome (GOLD analysis project Ga0134128, IMG submission 96462) | Terrestrial soil microbial communities with excess Nitrogen fertilizer from Kellogg Biological Station, Michigan, USA - KB3-175-4 | ecosystem: Environmental > Terrestrial > Soil > Unclassified ...
ATCCTATCGCCGTCGGGAAAACACTACACGTTCGAGATCGATCCGCGGCGGCGCGAGGGTCTGTTGCAGGGTCTCGATGAGGTCGCACTGACGTTGCAGCGCGACGACGAAATCCGCGCCTTTCAGGCGGTGGATCGTGCGGCCCGCCCCTGGATTCATTTTGCGAGGGAATCGGCATGAATAATCGGTCCAACATGGTCAAGGTCGCCGTTGTGGGTGGCGAGGGCATCGGCCCTGAGGTGACCGCGCAGTCGCATCGAATCCTCAATTGGTTCGCGGCCAATCGGGGAGCGCCCATGACGCTGCGTGAGGCACAGTATGGCCTTATTCCTTATCTTAAGACCGGCAAGGTTCTCCCTGAAGATACGGTAGAGGCAATGGATGAGGCGGACGCTATCCTTTGGGGTGCCACCGGGGGACCGGAGACCAAGGAGGTACCGCCAGCCGCACGCAAGGCCGGAAGCCTGCTGTCGCTGCGCAGCAAATACGATCTCTATGCAAACCTGAGACCCATCGTTGCGAGCCCGGCGCTGGCGGATTCAGCGCCGTTGAAGGCGGAAATACTCGAGGGCGTCGACTTCGTCATCATCCGGGAACTCACGAGCGGCATCTATTTCGGCGAGCCGCGTGGCATTGAAACGTTGCCCGACGGTCAACGCCGCGGTTTCAATACCGAGCAATACACCACCAATCAGATACGGCGCGTCGCGCGCGCCGCCTTTGAGCTGGCACGGACGCGACGGAACAGGGTTTGCTCGGTAGACAAGGCCAATGTGCTCGAGACCAGCGTGGTCTGGCGCGAGGAGGTCATTGCGCTCCACAAGGCGGAATTCTCCGATGTCGAACTCACACATCTCTACGTCGACAACGCCGCCATGCAGATCGTACGCGAACCGCGGCAATTCGACGTCATGGTGACCGGGAACATTTTCGGCGACATCCTTTCGGATTGTGCGGCGATGGCTTCGGGGTCGCTGGGCATGTTGCCTTCGGCATCGCTTGGGCCGGTCGATCGTTTCGGCCGGCGCAAAGCGCTTTATGAACCGGTTCATGGCAGCGCGCCCGACATCGCGGGCAAGGGCGTCGCCAATCCGCTCGGTTCCATCCTTAGCGTTGCGATGATGCTTCGGTTGACGCTGAATCGTCCCGAGGACGCCGACCTGTTGGAGAAAGCCGTGGCAACCGCGCTTGCGGCCGGTGCCAGGACCGCCGATATTGCCGCGCCGGGCTCGAAGAGGCTCTCGACCACCGAGATGGGCGACGCGGTCTTGAGCGCACTCGATAAGGTTGCGGGCAAGGAAAGGGAGAACGCCTGATGGTCCATGTTTCCAGACGTTCCGCGCTGACAATTATTGCAGCCTGCGGTGCCGCAATTGCCACGCGAAGAGCATGGGCGGTAGACGCCAGCGGCCGCGTGATCTATCCGGTGGCCGTGCCGGTCTATCAGACGCAATTCGTGGCTGACAGGATCGGATATTTCAAGGAGGCCGGGCTCGACTGCAAGCTGATCCAGGGCGGCAGTGGCGTAAAGACGCGCGAGATCATTGCCTCCTCACAGGGAGATATCGGCATCGGTGATATCACTCACCCGATGCAGCTCAGCAATCACGGCCGCGCGGGCCGTGTCCTGATGCCGGTCGATACGCGTTCGAGTTCGGTGATGTTCATCATCCGAAAGGACCTCAAGGATCAGGGCATCAATACGCTCGAGGCCTTTACGGAATGGAAGCGGCCGGATGGCCGCAAGCCGATCGTCTCGGTCTCGTCCCTCGGCGGTACCAATCACGTCTGGGCGTCCTACTATATGGAGACCATGGGTCTCGATCAGAAGGTGACCTGGATCGGAACGGGCAATGTCGACACGATGCTGGGCTCGCTGAAATCGAAGCAGGTCGACATACTCGTCAGTTCGCTGTCGTTGCTGAACGAGTGCCGGGAGCAGGGATGGGGTGAACTCCTTTTCGACGGCACGGATGAGGCGATCTGGAACAAATATATTGGCGGCAAGGTGCCGGTAACGTCTCATTTCACCGTGCAATCCACCATCGACAAGGATCCGGCCAAGATGCAGGCCTTTGTCACGGCGCTTTGGCGGGCGACGCAATGGATCAAAGCGCATACGCCGGAACAGATATACGACGCCATCGAGCCCTATGTCGGCAGCACCTCCCGCGGCGCCAATCTTCTGGAGATCACCGCGCTGCAGAAAGTCGCGGATTATGATGCGACGATCAACGCTGCAGACTTTGCGCGTGGCGAGAAGGTATGGTTCCGGGAAATGACGGGAATCAAGCCGCTTGCTGTTGCCGACGTCGTTAGCCCGACCTTCATCGACGTGGCAAGGAAGGCATATCCGGCTTGAACGCAGATCCGATGACTGCGGCGCCGCCGTCTCGATCCGCGGATGTGCAGCGGATCGAGGTCAGGGGATTGAGTAAATCGTTTCAGTTAGCCGGTACGGCAATCGAAGCGGTTCGCGATGTGTCCTTTGGCGTACGGCGCGGGGAATTTGTCGCCCTGCTGGGGCCCTCCGGTTCGGGCAAAAGCACCGTCCTCAATATGATCGCCACCTTGGTCCGGCCGAGCAGCGGCGAAATCCTGATCGACGGCAAGCCGGTGGTGACCGGGAAGGCGACGCCAAATGTCGGCTATGTGTTTCAGCGGGACACGCTGTTTCCCTGGCGCACCGTGGCTGACAATATTGGTTATGGTCTGCAATTAGGCGGCCTGCCGGAGCGCGAGCGGCAGGAGAGGATCGCCGCCTGCGTCAAGCAGGCTGGCCTTGAAGGGTTCGAGGATGCCTATCCGTCGGCGTTGTCCGGCGGCATGAGGCAACGCGCCGCGTTGATGCGGACGCTGGTGGTCGAGCCTCAAATCCTGCTGATGGATGAGCCGTTCGGCGCACTCGATACCCACACCAAGATCGACATGCATGAGGTGCTGCTGCGGATTTGGGAGCGAGAACAGCAGACGGTATTGTTCGTCACGCACGACCTCGGCGAGGCGTTGACGCTCGCCGATCGCATCATTCTGTTCTCTGCGCGACCTGGCAGGATCAAGGATATGTTCGAGGTGGACTTTGCGCGACCGCGCGACGCCGTGAAGGTGCGTGAGACGCCGCGCTATGCCGAGTTGTTTCAGCACATATGGCATTCGCTCGGCGAAGAGTTCGTCAAGGGCCGCACCGCATGAAGGCTCATCGCCTGAATACGGTTGCCTGGCAGGCCGCGATCTGCGTCATTGTGCTGTCGGTATGGCAGTGGGGATATGACCTGCACACCAGGCTGCCGTGGCTGGTGCCGGATCTTCTCGACCCCTATTTCATCTCGAAGCCATCCCAGATTTTCGACAATTTCCTGATCCTGAGCTGCATCAAGTCCAAGCTTGGCGTGTTTAACGGCTGGATGAACGGCGATTTTACAAAATGTCTGGCCCGCAATGAAAACAATCTCTGGATCGCCACGGCGGTAACGCTGAAGAATACGTTCTTCGGTTTTGTCACGGGCGTGGCAAGCGGCTTTGTCGCCGGACTGATCCTGGGACGTTCCGACCGGCTCAGTGCGATTTTTCAGCCCTTTATCACCGCCGTGAACTCGATTCCGCGGATTGCGCTGGCGCCGATCATCGTGCTTGCCTTTGGCATCGGAGATACGTCGAAGATCGTCACTTCCTGGATTGTCGTGGTGTTTCTGGTGTTCTTCAATACATTCGAGGGGGCGCGCTCGATCGACGAGGGATTTGTGAATGCCGCGCGTCTGCTCGGCGCCAGCGAATGGCAGATCACGCGCACGGTCGTTGTTCCGTCGACCATGGCCTGGGTCTTCGCCTCGCTTACGCCGGCCATCTCTTTTGCGCTGATCGGCGTGATCGTGGGTGAATTCATCGGTGCGGAGCGCGGTATCGGCCGGCTGATCATTGAATCCGAGGCGCGGGGCGAGGCGTCGGGAATGATGGTTGCGGTGGTCGTGCTGATGCTGGTGGGCGTCATGCTGTCTGCATTGATCTGGAAGCTGCAAGCCTATCTGCTGCGCTGGCAGCAGCACCACCGTGCGGAGTAAGCTCGAGCCGTCGTAGGCATCGGAACGCGGAGGCAAGTATGACGATACAGATGTACGGGTTCTGGCGATCGCTCGCCTCGTTTCGGGTGAGAGTCGCGCTAAGGCTGAAGGGGCTGCCGTTCGAGGAGACCCCGATTGATATTTTATCCGGTGATCAGTTCAAGCCCGGCTATGACGCCATCAACGCCGAGCGCGTGGTCCCGACCTTCATTCATGACGGGCATTCGGTGTTTCAATCGCTCGCCATCATCGAATATATCGAAGACATCAAGCCCGAGCCGCGGTTGATCCCGACCGCCCCGAAGGAGCGCGCCTATGCGCGCTCGCTGGCCCTGATGACGGTGGCCGATGCACACCCATTGGTAACGCCGCGGGTGCGCAATCATCTTGCAAAGGCCTTCGGTGCGGATGCGCATGCGATCGAGCAATGGGGCAAGCACTGGACGACCGAGGGGCTCGCCACCTATGAGCGGCTGCTGGCGCGTCGCGCCCCGGCGCCATTTGCGCTTGGCGCCGAGCCGGGACTTGCCGATATCTGCATCGCCGGCCAGGTGGTCGGCGCGCATTTTCTCAAGCTCGATCTCGCCGCGTATCCGATCGTGGCCAAGCTGGCCGAACGCTGCTTTGCACTGCCGGCCTTCGCAAGCTCGCATCCCTTTGAGCAGCCTGGCTACAAGGCTGCCAAGCCGCACTGAACGCCCTGCCGATCAGAGATCGAAGCCGAGCACGCGCGCTGCGTTGCCGCCGGCGATCTGCGCCAGCGTCACCTCGTCCATGCCCTCAACGCCGGCGATGTGACCGATTGGATTATATTCGGCCATGTCGAAGGGATAGTCGGTGCCCATCACGATGCGATCGGGCCCAAACACATCGATCAAATAGGCGAGTTGGTGGTAGGTGAAGACGACGGTGTCGAGATAGACCTGCCGCAGATAGGTCGTCGGCGGCAACGGCAGATCGGCGTGACAATCACGCCGCGCTCCCCAGGCGTGATCGATCCGCCCCGAATAGCTCGGAAGATAACCGCCCCCATGCACAGCCATCAATTTCAGCTCGGGAAAACGTGCCAGCGTTCCCGAGAAGATCAAGTTATGAAGCGCGAGCGTTGTATCCAGCGGATTTCCCAGCACGTTGCTGAAATAGTAGTGGGTCAGGCGCTGGCCATGGGTAAATCCGTTCGGATGCATCATGATGAAGGCGCCGAGCTGCTCGGCCCTCGCGAAGAATGACCGGAATTTCGGGTCGGATAACTCCTGGCCATCGACATTGGTCAGGATCTGGACGCCCTTGAGCTTCAACGTGCCCATGATGTAATCAAGTTCACGCACGGCAAGCTCCGGCTCTTGCAGGGTGACGACACCGAGCCCGGCAAAGCGGTCGGGTTTGCGCGCGCAGTATTCTGCGACTCCATCATTGGCCAGCCGATGCGCGGCTTCTCCGATCTTGGGATCGACCGTGTAGTAGCATTGACCCGGCGCCGGTGCCACGACCTGGATATCGATACCCATCCGGTCGAGATCGGTCAGCCGACGATCCAGAGTGGTCATTACCTCGCGCACGTCTTTCTCTTGCTGCGCGTTGACCTCTTTCGTGGGATCGTCGGCGAAATAAGCCAGCGGAATGCGGGTCGCATCGACATGTGGCTGTGCCACCGCGGCAGCTTGGGGAACCACGATATGCGCATGAATGTCGATGGTCGGAGTGGAGGGGCGCCGGGCCAGGCCGTCGGCGTCGTGGATGCGGGCGGCAGTGCGGCCGTAGCGGTTTTTGCTTTCGATCATTTGATGAACCTGTCGTTGTACTGAAAATGAGGGTGTCTCGTCGGTGTTACGATTTTGACTTGGCCTGCCGTTGGGGCCAGCGGGTCGATATTGCGGTGGCGTCGGCGTCGCCAAGGCCCGCGGCTTCCGCCTCCTCGAAGCAGGCGAGCGCGCTGGCGGCTACCGGCAACTCGGCGTGCAGCGTCTTGGCGAATTGGACCGCGGTTGCCAAGTCCTTTTTGGCGGCGTTAAGGCCGAAGGCGGTCGGGCCCAGCGGCTCACCGGCCAGGACCTTCGCGATCACGGCGCCGCGTCCTTTCATTGCAGCCGGTGCACCTGCGGTGTCTGACATGATGTCGATCAACCGGTCGGCAGGCAGGTTGAGCGGCTTACAGATCGTCAGGGACTCTCCAAGGGCCTGCCAATAGACCAATAACGGAAGGTTGATTGCAAGCTTCACGGCCGAACCCGCGCCAAGTGCGCCAACATGCTCGATCCGCCGGCATAGCTGCTCCAGCACCGGCATTGCGCGAGCTACATTCGCATTCTCGCCGCCGACCAGCGCGAACAGCTTTCCCTCCTTGGCAGGCCCCGTGCTGCCGCCGACCGGGCTCTCCACGAACGCCGCGCCCTGCTGACTAACGGCTGCACCGATGCTTTGCATGGTGTCTGGACGTACCGTGCTCGTGTCGATGACGAGCTTGCCAGCGAGTTTTCCTTTCAGGATGCCGTCGAAACCGCGATAGACCGCCTCGCTCGCCGCATCGTTCAACAGCATCACGACGACAGCATCGCAACCTTCGACAAGCCCGGCCGGCGTTGCAAAAGCCTTCGCGCCCGCATCCGTCAGCGGCTTGGTCTTGGCCTGATTGCGGTTCCAAACTCCCACCTCGTGTCCGACCGCCATCAATCGCTGCGCGATTGCTGCTCCCATCCGTCCCGTTCCGCATACGCCGATCTTCATTGCTTGACCTCAACTTCAAGAGTGGACGGTTGACCTAGTGTGCGTGGTACACACCGAGATTCTGGGCGATCAGTTCTTCGTCGGATTGTAATTCGCTGGCCTTGCCTGCAAAGACGCAACGTCCGGTGTTCAGGATAACCGCGGAATCGGCGACATCGAGGGCGAGCTTGAGATTCTGTTCGACCAGGACGATGGACTGTTTTTGCGCCTTGAGGCGGGCGATTGTTCTGCCGACCTCGGCCACGATCAGGGGTGCAAGTCCTTCCGAAGGCTCGTCAAGCAGGAGAACACGCGGATTTCCCATGAGAGCGCGTCCGATTGCCAGCATCTGCTGTTCACCGCCGGAAAGCGTGCCGGCGAACTGAGTGTGGCGCTCGCGCAATCTTGGAAAAAGGTCGTAGATTCCATCCAAAGTCCACGGGAGAGTGCCGGTCTCCCTTCGCTGCGCAGCGACGATCAGATTTTCACGTACGGTGAGCGAGGGAAAGACGCGGCGGCCTTGCGGCACCAGGCCGATTCCGAGACGCGAGATGCGTTCCGGCGCCAGGCCTGCAATCGGATCGCCATACAACCGTATCTCGCCTTTCCGCGGCGCGAGCAGGCCGATGATCGCGGAGACGCAGGTCGTCTTGCCTGCGCCGTTGCGTCCCAGCAGCGCCAGAACGGCGCCGGGAGCCAGCGAAAAGCTGATGCCGTGCAAAATATGGCTATCGCCATAGAATGCATGGACATCGGTCAGGCTGAGTGCGTCAGGCGCCAAGATACACCTCCCGCGTCCGCTCATCGGCGATCACGGCATCGCGCTGGCCATCGACGATCACCCGGCCGTAATTGAGAAGCGTCACAGTTTCCGCGAGGTCGAGCGCGGTATCCATATCGTGCTCGATCATGATCAGGGTCGTCTCGCGCGGGATGGACGCAATCAGCGACTTCACCGTCGCCCGCTCGGTATTTGAAAGGCCCGCCAGCGGCTCGTCCAGGAGGAGCACGCGCGGCTGTTGAGCGAGCGCGACCGCTAGCTCAACGCGCCGCCGCTCTCCGTATGCGATATCCGAGATAGGGTGGTCGGCAAGATGGAGAAGCCCGACTGCGTCCAGGGCGCGGCGGGCTTCGGTCTTGATATCGGCGTAGGAAGCCATCGGTCGCCACATCTGCCAGCGCGAAGGCCGTAGTCCCAGCATGCCTAGCGAGACGTTGTGCTCGAGGGTATCATCGGCAAACAAGGTGATGATCTGATAGGTTCGCGACAGTCCGCGATGCGCGCGCCGGTAGGGCGGCAGATAGGTGATGTCGGCGTTAAACAGGCGGATCGTTCCCGAATTTGGCCGGAGATCGCCGCTGATCTGATTGAACAGCGTTGTCTTGCCGGCTCCGTTCGGACCGATGATCAGCCGACGTTCGCCGGGGCGCACCGTGAGGGAAACGTCCTGGGTCACAGTCAGCCCGCCGAAGGCTTTCTTCAGATTGGCGACTTCCAGCGCATACTCGGATGGCGCGGTCATCGCGGCGCTCCACGTCCCGTGATCAGTCTGCTGAAGCCGGGGACGATGCCCGCCGGCATCACCAGAACGATGAACAGGAACACGAGCCCGAGCAGCATGTTCCAGCGCTCGATATAGGCGGAAGCGTAGTTTTTCAGGAGCAGCACCAGTGCCGCGCCGACGGCCGGACCGCCCAGGGCGCTCGATCCGCCTGCGATCACGCCAAGCAGAGCCTCCGCCGAGCTCGTTATCGAAAGCGAGGAGGGATGGATGTATTTATGATAGTAAACGTACAGCAAGCCGGATACACCGCCCCAGAAGCCGGCATAGATGAAGGTAATCCAACGGATCAGCCAGGGATTGAAGCCGAGTGCCGCCATCCGGCGCGGCTGGTCGCGCACACCCTTCAATGAAGATCCGAAAGCCGAGGAGACGAAGATCATCATCATGAGGAAGGCGACGGTTGCCACGATCAGAGAGAACCAGTAGAACGCCACAGGATTGTCCAGCGAGATACCGAATGGCGCCGGTCGTGTGAGGCCGGTGACGCCATTGTCGCCGTTGGTTACGTTAGACATGCGGTAGGCGAGACCCCACAACACCTGCGAGAGTGCGAGCGTAATCATCAGGAAACCAAGTCCGGAGGCGCGTAGCGCGATCACGCCAAAGAAAGCCGCCATCGCGATGGTACCGGAAATCGAGATCAGTGCCGCAGTGCCATGGTCGAAGCCATATCGGCTCGTCAGCAATGCGGACATATAGGCGGCGACCCCGAGATAGGAAGCATGTCCGAGCGAAGTCATGCCGCCGAAGCCGACCAGAAGATTCAGGCTGAGGGCGAAGATGGCTGCGATCAGGATCTGGCTCGCCAGGTTGATGTAAAAATCTCCCGCCAGGAACGGCGGTAGAAGCAGCGATCCGCCAAGCAACGCTGCGCCAACCCACTTCATGCACCGACGCGCCCGAACAGACCCTGCGGCCGGAACGCGATGACGAAGATCATCGGCAGGAAAAGGATGATGTAGGCGAGTTCCGGAAACAGCGCCGTGCCGAATGTGTAGATGAAGCCGATAATGAAGCTGCCGACGAATGCGCCGAGGAGGCTGCCGATCCCGCCCAGGATGACGACGATCAGGGCGAGCGGCAGCATGTCCGCGTCCAATCCCGGATAGGCGGAAAGAATCGGGCCTCCGAGCACACCGGCCGCTCCCGCAATCCCTGCGCCGAGGCAGAACACGATCGTGAACAAATTCGCCACGGGGATGCCGACTGCGCGAGCCATTTGCCGGTCATCCACGCCGGCGCGGATCATCGCGCCCAGCCGGGTTCGCTCCAGCAGGAAGTACAGCAGGATAGCAGCGACGATGGCGAGGCCGACCAGCACCAGGCGATAGGTCGGGAAAACGAAGCCGAACAGGCGCGTCGGCGCCTGCAGATTTTGCGGCGTCGGCACGGGAATGGAGTCGCCACCCCAGATCATCAGGCAGGCGTCGGAAATGATGAAGGACATGCCAAGCGTCACCAGCACCTGCCCGAGCGGATTGCCCTTCAGTCGCGTCAGCACCAGCCGCTCGAACAGGCCGCCGATCGCCGCGACAGCGGCCCCTGCACCGAGCGCGGTCACCCAGATGTTCAAGCCGTCAATTGAACGAAGCGCGGTCGCGGCAAGGTAGGTGCCCAGCATGAAGAACGCGCCATGTGTCAGGTTGGCCAGCCTCATCAGCCCGAATATCAACGAAAAGCCGGACGAGAGCAGGAACAGCAAACCGCCGAGCGAAAGGCTGTTGAGACCCTGGATGATCCAAAACTGCATCGTCGGCCGATTTTGCTCCTAAAGGCTGTTCGATCGCTTACCGTAGGCGCAGCGGGTTTATGGCTCCAGGTTCTTGGCGGGCGGATAATCGCGCGAGTAGACGGGGTTCTTCAAGAAGGCGGCTTTGTCGTAGGTCCAGAACTGGCTGACATCCGGATAGGTCTTGATGACCGAGTTGACCAGCCGTCCGTCCGTCTTGCTGACCTTGCGGATATAAACGTTGCCGATCACGTTGCCGAATTCGTCGAACTTGACGACACCTCGCACGGTGTCTGCATTGCTGCCGCGAATGGCTGCCACCAGCGCTTTCTTGTCTTCGACATTCCCCTTCGTGGTCTTGAGGGCTGCCTCGAGGACTGCGCCGGAAACGTAGGTACTTGCCGCGTAAAATCCGGGATCATATTTGGCCTGCTTGCGGAAGGCCGGCGCAAAGGCCCTGTTGAGCGGGTTGTCGAGCTCGGCTGAATACCAGCTCGTCGTAAGAATTCCCAACGCTTCATCGCCCATGTTGCGGAGCACGGATTCATCGAGCGCCGTCATGCCGCCAATAACGGCCATTTTGTCCTTCAAGCCGTATTCGATGAATTGCCGCAGGAAGCGGAAGCCGTTCGAGCCAGCGGTGCCGAGGAAGATCGCATCCGCCGGCTTCACCTGAGCAACATAGCTGCCATAGTCGGGCGTAGCGAGTGGCGTGAAGATCTTCTGGACTATCTTGCCGCCACCATCTTCAAACGCGCGCTGAAAGCCGGCGCACATCTCATGTCCGTAAGCGAAATCGTCGGCGATGGTGACGATCTTCTTGTACTTCAACTCCTTGAGAGCATAGTCGGCTAGCGGGTAGGCGGACTGTGCGGATGTCGAAGTCGCCCGCACAAACCACGGGCTTGGATGACGCTGCGTCATGTCTTCCGCGGCAGCGACGCCGAGCGTAGGCATTTCCTTTTCGGTAATGTAATCGGCGATCGCCAGCGCTTCGAAGGCTGCGAGCGGCCCGATCAGGCAATGAACCTTGTCCTTCTCGATCAGCTCTTGCGCCTTGGTGCGCGCAGTCGCAGGAACGCCGGCCGTGTCGGCCACGATCAGTTCGGCCTTGCGGCCCGCCAGGGTATTGTTGCGCTCCTTCAGGAACATCGTCAGTGCGAGATCCATGTCGATGCCGCCGGAGGCGAGGGGGCCGGTCTTGGCCGCCAGCAGGCCGATGCGGATTGGCTCGCTACCCTGGGCAAAGACGATATTTGGAGCAGCCAGACTGGCGACGCCCGCGCCGGCAATGCCGTTGACGAATTGTCGTCGCGATATCGTCATGAATATCCTCCCGGGACGCTACGACTGATGATCGGATTTGTTCTTGTCTGGTTGTGCGATTTATCCGACGGATGCCGTAAATGATCAAGTGATAACCACGAGACGGGTCGACGTGGCGTCAATTTCACCATCCGTCCCGGGTTGCAGCGCTGTCTTGGTGCAGTGCGATAGCGATCGGGCGTAACAGTCCCGCCTAGGATTTGGCCGATTTGATGATGGTCTTTTTCAGCACTTCGAACACCGAGGCGGTGTCTTGGTCTCCTAATCCCATCGCCATCGCTTCTGTGTAGACCGGCTGCGTCAGGGTGAAGAGAGGCGTGTCGCAGCCGACATCGTCGGCGAACTCGGCAATGATCGCCATGTCTTTCTTCCAGGTCGAAACCTTCATGGTCGCGGGCTCGTAGGTGCGCTCGACCATCATCGGTGCGCGTAGCTGGAACATCCGCGAACCGCCCGCACCGGGGCCAACCATGTCGACGACCAACTTCGGATCAAGCCCGGCGCGCTCAGCAAGGAGCATCGCTTCCGCTGCGGCGACGTTGTTGATCGCGACCAGATGATTGGCGACGAACTTCATCCGGCTGCCATTGCCATAGCAGCCGAGATCGGCGCTTTGTTTGGCAAAATCGGCAAACAGACCCATGCACTTCTCGATCGCCTGGCTGTCGCCGCTGGCATAGACCACGAGATCGCGAAGTTTGGCCTGCGCGCCGGTTCCGCTGAGCGGACAATCCAGTGGGATGTGACCTGCCGTCTGGAGGATGGCCTGGAAGCGAAGCTTGTCGGCGAGGCTGAGCGTACTGAGCTCGATCACGATCTTGGACGGCTGGCCGGAGCCTGCGATTTCGCGAGCGACCTTTTCGACTGCCGCAGGCGTTGGCAGGCTGGTCATAATGACAGGGGCGTCGCGGGTGAGCTGGACGACGTTGTCGGCGATCGCAACGCCGGCGCCTGTGAGCTCGGCATTTTTTGCCGGATCGATATCGAAGCCGATCACACGCCATCCGCGATCGACCAGATTGCGTGCGATCGCGCTGCCCATGATGCCGAGACCCGCGATGCCAACGGTCCTGTCCATGCCTGTTTGTTTCCGCCTGTTGTTTTTCGATTGACGGGCAACGCTGCCCGCGCCTTAATCGGTGATCACGCGATAAACAATCGACAAGTAAATTCAAGCGGTCAAGCGGGTTTCGAAGCGGCAGGAACGGTCGCTATCGTAACGTGCAGGTGGAAAAGCAAGGAACGCCACATGGCGGGTGCAGGTCAAAAGCCGATCGTAGGCGAGGCCGTGGCGTCGGGATCGGACGATCGCGCCTTTGCAGCCATGACGACCCGCGCCAACGCCCTTATCCCCCAGCTACGAGACCGGGCGGAGCGCACCGAAGAGCTGCGTCGGTTGCCGCCGGAGACCGAGCGCGATCTGCATGAGGCGGGCCTGTTCAGGGTCGTTCAGCCGAAGCGGGTCGGCGGTTCCGAATTCGACTACGTCGCGCTTGTCGATTGCGGTGAACTGCTCGGTAAAGGAGACGCTTCCGTAGCCTGGAATTTCGCCAACCTGGCCAGTCACCACTGGATGCTGGGCATGTTCGACAAGCGAGCGCAGGACCAGGTCTGGAACAAGGATCCCAACGCGTTGATCGCGTCCTCCTTCATTTTTTCTGCCGGGCGCGCGCGCAAGGTAGAGGGCGGATACAGGCTGCGCGGCAATTGGCCGTTTTCTTCCGGCGTGGCTTCCTGCGAATGGAACATGCTCGCCAGCGTGGTCTCCTCCGACGACGAGGCCGATGGCATCGAGTACCGGATTTTCCTGCTGCCCACGAACGACTACAAGATCACCGACACCTGGAATGCGGTAGGGCTTCGCGGCACCGGATCCAATGATGTCGAGGTGAAGGATGCTTTCGTACCCGCCGCGCTCTCGGTAGCGGTGGGCGACCTCGTCGGTGGACCGACACCGGGCAGCGCCGTCAATCCGAATGCACTTTATGCGCTGCCGGTGTTCTCGTTGTTTCCCTACGTTCTGTCGGGCGTGGCGCTCGGCAATGCCGAGGCCTGCCTCGACGACTACATCGAAATCGCCCGGTATCGGGCCTCGACCTACAATCGCGCCAAGCTTTCCGATATGCAGAGCACGCAGATCAAGATCGCCGAAGCTTCTGCTAAGGTCGACGCGGCTCGTCGGATCATGCGGTCGAGCTGCATCCAGGCGATGGCGGATGCGCGGCGCGGCCATATTCCGGATATGGCCGCAAAGACCAGGTTGAGGCGCGATGGGGCTTTTTCCGTGAGTCTCTGTACTGAGGCGGTGTCGTTGTTGTTTGCGGCAAGCGGCGCGCGTGGATTGTTTACGACCGGCGTGTTACAGCGTCAGTTTCGCGACGCCCATGCCATCAATTCCCACTTTGCGTTCAACTTCGATGCGGCCGGTGCCAACTATGGCCGGGTGGCACTCGGTCTGCCGTCCGAAAATTTGACGCTTTGAGGCCAGTGAATGAACGACGCGCCCAAGCATCCTATCGGTCCGGACCCAGCTAACGAGCTAGCCAGCGATCATTCGCCGATCGATCCCCGGGATTTCCGCAACGCGCTCGGCACCTATGCGACGGGGGTCACGATCATTACGGCCATAGGCCCGGACGGCAAACCGTATGGGATCACTTGCAACTCGTTTGCCTCGGTGTCGCTCAATCCGCCGCTGGTGCTCTGGAGTCTTGTGCTCTATTCGTCGAGCCTGAGCGCGTTCCAGAACGCCAGCCATTTCGCGGTCAACGTCCTCGACATCTCGCAGCAGGCGCTCGCCAACAAATTTGCAAAATCCTCAGACGACAAGTTTGTCGGCGTCGACTGGAAGCCGGGGCTTGGCGGTGCACCGCTGCTCGTCGACAGCGTCGCGAACTTCCAGTGCCGCGCCGCCAATCGTTATTATGGCGGCGACCATGTGATTTTCCTCGGCGCGGTCGAGGCCTATTCCTATAGCAGCAAGGAGCCGCTGTTGTTTGCTCGGGGCGGCTACGGCCAGTTCGTTGCCGCGACCGATAAGAAACCATGACAAAGAAAGCTCCACCGCGGCGCGTACGGCGCAAGCAAAAACGGCTGTCTCCTGAAGACCGCCGCAGGGAATTCGTCGCCAAGGCAACCGAGTTCTTCGCGGAAGAAGGTTTTGGCGGCGGCACACGCGATCTGGCACGGCGGCTGGGCGTAACCCAGCCGCTGCTCTATCGCTATTTTCCCTCGAAGGGCGACCTGATCAAGGAGGTCTATCGCACCGTCTACCTGGAGCCGCTCGATACCGGCTGGGAGGCGCTGCTGGCCGACCGCTCCCGGCCGCTACGCGACCGCTTGATGGAATTCTATCGCGGCTACACCAACGTGCTCTTCACCCGCAGGTGGATCCGGATCTATCTGTATTCAGGTCTGAAGGGGCTCGACATCAACCGTTGGTATGTCGGCGTGGTCCGAGAACAGATCCTGACGCGTATCGTGAAGGAATGCCGCCACGAAATGGGCCTTCCGTCACAGAGCAAACCGACCGCACCGGAGCTCGAACTCGCCTGGGTCTTTCACAGCGGCATCTTCTATTACGGCGTTCGTAAGTACATTTACGAATCCCCCGTGCTCGAAGACAAGGAACAGATGATCGCTGACGCGCTGGACGCGTTCCTGGCCGGCTACGATCGGGTCTTCGGAAGAGGACGCGCTGGAGCCGCGCGAACGCGCGTAAAGGTCATTGGCTGAACCGTGTCGGCGCGCTAAGTCTTTGCCATTTCCGTGCGATACCAATCGCCGATCTCGCTTGCCGTCATCAGCGCAACCCCATCGTGGCCGACGACATAATCGAGAAGCGCCTCGAGATACTTGATGCGATGCGGCACGCCGGTGATGTAGGGGTGAATCGAAATCGCCATGATCCGCGCATTGTCCGCGCCTTCCAGATACAGCCGATCGAACTGGTCGGTGCAGCGTTTCAGGAATTGCTCGGAGGGGAGGTGCTGCAGCGCATGGATGACGATATCGTTGGTCTCGACCGAATAGGGGATGGTCGTGATCGTGCCGTGCGGGGTTTCAATATCCTGGGGCAGATCGTCGATCACCCAGTCCGCGACATATTCGATGCCGTTGAGACGTAGCAGGTCAATCGTCGCTTCGGTTTCCGTGAGGCCCGGGCTCTCCCAGGACCGCGGCGGCTTGCCGGCAAATTTCGCGATCGTATCGACCGCGCGCTTGATGGCATCGGCCTGGTCTTCAAGCTTGTGCATCGGCCCCTGCATGAAGCCATGGCCCATGAACTCGAAGCCGGCGTCGAGAGCGGCCGAGGCGACGCGCGGATAGCTGTTGCAGACATTGGCATTGATCGCCAATGTCACCGGCATCCTGCGGTCGGTCAGCGCCTTGAACTGCCGCCAGAAGCCCGCACGCATTCCGTATTCGTGCCACGACCAGTTCGGTACGTCAGGCAGCAGCGGCTGCCCCATCGGCGGGCTGAGCACGACGCGCGGCATCGCGCTTTCGATCCGCCATTCCTCGACATTGAGAATGACCCAGACCGCGAGCTTCTTGCCGCCCGGCAGTTTGAGTTTCGGCCGATCGATCTGGGCTTGGTACGGAATGCGATCGCTAAGAGCCACGGCGTGCCTTCTTCACGTTGGTCGCTGATTATTCCGCGGCATTGAACCGGCTCGAACTCCGGGCATTGACACGCGGCATGACCTTTTCGGCCATCAGGATCATCGACTGGCGGCCCAGCTCTCGATCCTTCCAGTCCTTGCCTGCATACAACAGCGTACCGAACTCGCCAACCTCACTCTGGAAAGCCAATATCTGGTCGGCAACGTTTTCCGGCGTGCCGAATATGATCAGCCGCTCGCAGATCGACTCCAGCGTGACCTCATCGTCGGGCTGGTCGCGATGGGTCTTGAACAACTCGATGCGGCCATTCTTCTTCAACTTGGTGAACAGCGAACGATAGTAATAGACATAGGGTCCGTTCGGATCGGTGGCATAGGCCTTCGCAGTCGCGGCGTCCTTGGCGACGAATACGCTCTTTGCGACGCGCCAGTTGGCGGGGTCGGCGGCGCGGCCGGTGCGCTCGCAGCCCTCTACATATTTCGGCCAGTGGCTTTTCACCCAGGCCGGCATCAGGAAGTTGGCCGAGATCGGATCCCACCCGCGGGCGGCCGCCTCGGTAACACCCCTGGAGAACGGAGCCACCGCGGTGACGACGATCGGCGGATGCGGCCGCTGCAGCGGATGCGCGATGATGCCCTGACCGACATCCTTCATCAGGCTCTTTTCCGTCGAAATATTCCAGTATTGGCCCTGGATATTGTAGGGAGGCTCGCTTTTCCAGATGTTGAGAACCTGGTTGATCGCTTCAAGAAACATCGCGTTGCGGTCAGCGTCGAGGTTTCCGAACACCTCGGCGTCCGACAGGAGACCGCCCGGGCTGATCCCGAAGATCAGCCGTCCTTCCAGCATGTGATCGAGCATTGCGATCGAAGCCGCGACCGTAGCCGGGTGGGTGTTCGGCATGTTGATCGTACCCGTGCCGAGCTTGATCTGCCGGGTTGCGGCCGCGATCCATGCCAGGAAGGCAACGCAGGACGTGATGTTCTCGGCCTGGTCGGTGACGTGCTCGCCAACATAACCCTCGATAAACCCAAGCTCATCGGCCAGCAGGAATGCTTCGCGATCCTCCTTGAGTGAGAGGCGCCAATCCTTCTCCAGAGGATGGATCGGCATCGTAAAGAAACCCAGCTTCATTGCTTGTGCCTCCCCGGTGCCTCGGCTCGACCGATGCCGGACGGTGCGTCGTTCAAGCCCGCAAAACAAGTCCTAAAGGCGACTGTAACGAAATAATCGTTCGATAAACAAGCTTGACCTCGGGTGGCCGCCCCTCTCTAATCCGGAAAAGGCAAAATCCGGTCGGGAAGGTGACGTCTGATGAAAGCTGCGGCTTTCGCCTATGCGCGCGCGACCAGCGTCGATGACGCGCTGGATTTGCTCGCTGTACATGGTGATCGGGCGAAAGTGCTCTCAGGCGGCCAGAGCCTGATGCCGGCGATGAACCTTCGCCTGATTTCTCCGGAGTTGGTTATCGATATCGGCGGCATCGGCGAACTGCGTGGGATCGCCATGACCGGTGACGGGATACGCATCGGTGCGCTGACGCGTCACCTGGATTTGCAGCGTTCCTCCGAAATTGCCGAGCACGCGCCGCTCTTGATGGAGGCGATCGCGCATGTCGGCCATCCCGCGATCCGCAGCCGGGGAACGATTGGCGGCAGCCTTGCGCATGCCGATCCCGCTTCCGAGCTTCCGGCCTGTATGCTTGCGCTTGACGCCACGCTCGTGGTCCGGGGCAAAGGCGGCGAGCGGCGAATTCACGCTGTCGATTTCTTCCTGGGAGTTTTTCAGACGGCATTGGCCGTTGAGGAATTACTGGTCGCCGTCGAGCTTCCGGTTGCAAAGAGAGGGAGTGTTCACTTTTTTCGCGAATTCGCGCGACGCCATGGTGACTATGCCATCGCCGGGCTTGCGTCGCAGGCCATCATTGCAGGTGGCACTTTGTCCGATTTGCGCCTTGCATTCTTCGCTGTGGGTGATCGGCCGGTGTTGGCAGCAGCGGCAAGCAAGCTTGTGAACAGGACTGTGACACCCGCGTCGATCTCGGAGGCTTCCGCAGCGCTCGATAAGGAGTTGGCCCCTTACGACGATCAGCAGGCTTCAGGCGTCATGCGCCGGCATCTCGCCAAGGTGCTGTTGGTGCGTTGCGTCGCGGCGCTGCTCGGCCGTCCCGAACTTGCCAGAGCGATGGCATGACCGGACCGATGCCGATTTCGCTTGAAGTCAACGGTGAGCGCGTCGATGCGCACGTGTTCCCACGGCTCAATCTGGCGGATTTTCTGAGAGAACACTTGCACCTGACGGGCACTCACGTCGGCTGCGAGCATGGGGTGTGCGGGGCCTGTACGGTCCGCGTTAACGGAGAGATCGTGCGTGCCTGTCTGATGCTTGCGGTGCAAGCGCATGGCGGCTCAGTACAAACCATCGAAGGTCTGTCCGACAGTGGCGAGGTGACGGATTTGCAAGCCGCCTTCCGCGACCGCAATGCGCTTCAATGCGGCTATTGTACACCGGCTATGCTGATGGCTGCGCAGGACTTGCTGAACCAGCAAGCCGAACCGAGCCGCGACGATATACGCGAGCATCTATCCGGCAATTACTGCCGCTGCACGGGGTATCAGGCCATCATCGATGCGGTGGAGACCACGGCGCGCCGGCGCAGGAGCCGTGCGCCATGACTGCGCCCCCGGCGAAGCCAGCGCCGCTTTCTGTGCTCGATCGGCCGAATTCCTATATCGGCAAGACGGTGCCGCGGCCCAATCTCGACCGACTGATGCAGGGACGCGGCCAATATGTCAGCGACATCGAGCTGCCAAGGATGGCGCATGTCGTCTTCCTGCGTTCGCCGCATGCGCATGCAAAGATAGTCGGCATCGATGCCGCCGCCGCGAAACGGATGCCCGGTGTGATCGCGGTCGTCACCGGCAAGGAGTTGGCCGACGTGGTCACGCCCTGGGTTGGTGTGCTGTCGCATCTGAAAGGCCTGAAATCAGCACCGCAACACGCGATCGCCGTTGATCGCGCTTGTTGGCAAGGGGAGGCGGTCGCAGCCGTGGTTGCAACCAGCCGCGCGCAGGCCGAGGACGCTGCGGAAGCGGTCACGGTCGAATATGAAGAACTTGATGCTGTAACCGATATGCGTACGGCGCTGGATCCGCAGACGCCGGTCATTCACGCTTCGCTGGGCGACAATCTCGCTTTCGAGCGCACGCTCGATGCCGGTGCCGTTGACCAGGCGTTCTCCGGCGCGGATGAGGTCGTGGAGGCCGATTTCATCTTTGGCCGCCACACCGGTGTGACGCTCGAGCCGCGAGCCATCGTGGCCGACTGGAACGTTGCAGAGGAAGGGCTGACGATCTATCAGGGCAGCCAAGCCCCCCACATGGTGCAGAACATCGCTGCGCTGCATTTGGGTCTTGAAGAGCGTCAGGTGCGCGTGGTCTGCAAGGACGTCGGTGGCTCCTTCGGCATCAAGGTCCATATCTATGCCGACGAAATGGCAACGTATGCGCTGTCGAAACTCTTGCGCCGGCCGATCAAATTCGTCGCCGACCGGGTCGAAAGCTTCAACACCGATATTCACGCCCGCGACCATCGCTGCAAGGGCAGGATCGGCATCAAGCGCGATGGTGCCATCACCGCGTTCGAGATCGACGATCTCACGGGCATCGGGCCCTATTCGATGTATCCACGCACCAGCGCGATCGAGGCGAACCAGGTCGTCAATCTCGTCGGCGGACCGTATGCGGCCAAAAATTACCGGGCGCGGGCCCGAGTGGTCTTCCAGAACAAGAATGTGATGTGCCAATACCGCGCCGTCGGCCATCCGATCGCCTGCTCGGTAACGGAAGGCCTGGTCGACCTGGCCGCAATGAGGATCGGGATGGATCCGGTCGAAATCCGTCGTCGCAACCTCATTGCCGACGACGCGTATCCCTGCGGTTCGCCGTCCGGCCTGCGGTTTGAAAAACTATCGCATCACGCTTCGCTCGCAAAGCTGATGCGGATGATGGATTACGATCGCTTGCGCACCGAGCAGGCGGAATTGCGCAAGCAGAACGTCCATCGCGGCATCGGTATTGCGAGCTTCATCGAAGTTACCAATCCGAGTGCCGCGTTTTATGGCGTCGGTGGAGCGAAAATTTCTTCTCAGGATGGTGTTGCGGTTCGGTTGGACGCGCAGGGTTCGGTGATCTGCCACACCAGCATCACCGAGCAGGGGCAGGGTTCGGAATCTCTCACGGCGCAGATTGTCGGCAGCGTGCTGGGCGTTCCAATGGCGCGCGTTCGCGTCATTCTTGGCGATACCGACAACACGCCCTATGGCGGCGGCACCTGGGCGTCGCGTGGGGCTGGCATCGGTGGCGAAGCGGCGCTGCAGGCCACGAAGGCGCTGCGCAGGAATATCCTGGAGGTCGCCGCGGCGATCCTGCAGGCCACGGCTGACGAACTCGATATCGCAGATGGTGTGGTCGTCAATGCGGCTGACGGCGCGGTGCGGTTCGAGCTGAAGGAATTGGCGCGAATTGTCTATTTCCGGCCCGACACGCTGCCGCCAGGCATCCAGCCGGAACTGATGGCGACCCGTCACTACGTGCCGCGGGAATATCCCTTCGCCTTCACCAATGGCGTCCAGGCGTCATGGCTCGAGGTCGATACTGACACCGGCTTCATCAAGCTGCTCAAGCATTGGGTGGTCGAGGATTGCGGCACCATTATCAACCCGCAACTGGTCGACGAGCAGATCAGGGGCGGGGTGGTGCAAGGGCTTGGCGCCGCGTTGTTCGAGAAATGTATCTACGACGAGCGCGGCCAGCTCACCAACGCCAACATGGCCGACTATCTGGTTCCGATGTCCGGTGAGGTGCCCGACATCGATGTCGGCCATGTAGTATCGCCGACGATGGAGAGCGAGCTTGGCGCGAAGGGCGCGGGTGAGGCCGGCACGGCCGGCGCTGCCGCCGCGGTGTCCAATGCCGTCAACGACGCCCTTCGGCCGTTCAATGTAACGATCACCGAGATTCCCCTGACGCCTCAGGTCGTCCTGACCGCGCTCGGGCGAATCTAACGTCGGTCTACTCCGCGGCGCTCGCGATTGCGCTCGCGTCGCGGGTGGTCACCACCACCTTGATCGCATCCTCGACGCGTTCGCGCGCATATCGCAGCGCCGTCGGAAGGTCTGCGAGCGGGAAGGTGTGGGTGTGAATCCTGGTCGCATCGAAGCGCTTTTCCGCCATCAGCTCCATGGTGCGATGGGTCGCGCTCCGGCCTTCGCCCCTGATACCGTAGACATAAATGTTGTTGCGCACGAGATGTGCGATGTTGGTGGTCACCGGCTCGTGGGGAAACGCCGCAAGGCAGATCTTGCCGCCGCGATTGGTCATGTGAATGGCCTGGTCGATCGTCGCTTCCGAGCCGGCGCATTCAATCACATAGTCGGCGCCGATCCCGCCGGTGAGTTGCCTGACGACGTCGACCGGGTTCTCTTTGCCGATATTGATGACGCGGTCGGCGCCCAATTCCTTGCCGATCGCAAGCCGCCTGTCGCGGGTTCCCGTCAGCACCACCGGGCTCGCGCCGAGTGCCTTGGCCACAGCCACCGCAAGGAGCCCGATTGGGCCGGGACCAATCACCACGACGCTCTCGCCGGCCACCAGTCCGCCGAGTTCGGTGAGGCCGTACATCGAAGTGCCGGCGGTAACGACCAGCGTCGCTTCCGGATCGGTCATGGTCTCGGGTACGGGGATAATCGTATTGATGTGATTGACTGCGTATTCGGCAAAGCCGCCATCGGTCGTAAAGCCGTTGGCCCGATGCCCCTTCTCGGGTTTCCCGTAGTTGAGGCAAGAGGTGTACATGCCCTGGCGGCAGCGCTTGCATTGGCCGCAGCCCGCATGGATTTCGACGGTCACGCGCTGGCCGATCTTGAACTCGTCGACATGGGGGCCGAGTGCTGCGACCGTGCCCATATATTCATGGCCCGGCGTGAAGTTCTTGTTGAAGGGAAGCCCGCCCTGGATGCTGGCCGGCGATCCCCGGTGAATGATTTCGAGGTCGGTGGCACAGATCGCGACGGCATCGATGCGGACCAGCACTTCGGCGCGGCCGGGTATCGGCGTTGGCTTGTCGCGCAAGGAGAGCTCGTCGGGTTCGCCGAGCACCCAGGCCTTCATCCGCTCGGGAATAGCAAACTCCGAAGAAGTCTTGACGCCGGGCGGGTTATACATGGCAGCGTTTCCCTTGTGTGGCCTCTGAAGGTTTTGGTCCGGGAGACTAATCGCTCCTGCTGCCGGCGCAAATCCTTTTCTCTGACGCTGCAGGCACTTCGGGCCGAGTGTTAACGGACCTGTGGCGCCGATATCTTGTAGATCTCGAGCGCATCGACGTCGGCCCCGCGCGCGGCCTTGGCCAGCCGGAACAATTGCGCGGCAAGGGAAGCCATCGGCACCGGCGTCGAGGTGTCTTGGGCAACCTCGGCCACTGTGTCCAGGTCCTTCAGCATGGTCGCGATATGGCCGAGCGGGGGCGAGTGGATGCCTTGAACCATGCGTGGCACGAAGAGCTGCAACGGAATGGAGTCGGCAAAGCCGCCGGCCAGCGCTTCCGGCAACCGCCCGGCATCAATCCCTGAGTTTACTGCGAGGCGCGTGGCTTCGGCCAGCACGGTCATGGCGCAACCGACGATGACCTGATTGCAGAGCTTCGTCATCTGTCCGGCGCCGGTCGGCCCCATATGGGTGAGCCGCCGCGCCATCGCCAGCACGTAAGGCCGTATCCGTTCAATGTCGGTCGCTTCACCGCCCGCCATGACCGCAAGCGTGCCTTCCTCGGCGCCCTTGGTGCCGCCCGAGACAGGGGCATCGATCCAGGCCATGCCATTTGCCGCCTTCAATCGTGCCGCGATGGCGCGGGCCTTGTCGGGATGGATCGAGGAAAAATCGACGACGACCTTCCCGGCGCCTGGCACGGACGCGATGCCATCAACGCCGAACACCACGTCCTCGACCGCCGCGGCATCGGTCACGCACATGAAGATGATGGAAGCGGACGCCGCAACCTCGCGTGGATTGGCCGCGGGTTTGGCGCCAGCTTCGATCAAGGCCCTGGCTTTGCCGGCCGAGCGGTTCCAGACCATGACCTCACGGCCGGCGGCGAGCAGCCGCCGGGTCATCGGAAAGCCCATCATGCCGAGCCCGAGATAGCCGAGCTTTTCTTCTTGCCGTCCGCCGGCTCCTGTCCCGGTCATTTCCGCGTCTCCTTGTTCGAAGGTCTAGTTGGCCAAGCCGTCCAGCCGAATATCCCTGCGCTATCAGGCGAATACAAGCGCCACGTCAATGGCTTGCCTGATTGTTTGAACCATGAAAGGTTTATGCCTCAGAGAATGGCTGAGGGGCCTGTTCGGCGCCAAAACAGTGGAGTGGGATGATGCGGTTGGCTTCGAGATGGATTTTGGCGGCTGCGGCAGCGATGCCGATTATCGCCGGCGCGGGCGCATCGCAGGCGCAACAGACGATCCGCGTTGGCTGGACCATTCCGGCGGAGGAATCCAAATACTGGATGATGCGCCGGCCGCAGGAATTCTCTGATCTCGGCAAGACCTACAATATCGAATGGACTCAATTCCAGGGTACCGCGCCGATGACCCAGGCGCTGGCCGCCGGCGCACTCGATTGTGCCACTCAGGCGCCATTGTCGCTCGCCAATGGCGTGGTCGGCGGCAACCTGAAAGCCTACATCGTGGCCCAGCACGTGTTCGAGAAGCCGGGCGGCTTCTCGGTCTATTGGGCGGTCATGGGTGACTCGCCGGTCAAGACGATCGCGGACCTGAAGGGCAAGACCGTCGGCATTTCCGTGATCGGCGGTGGCACACAGGGGCCGTTCAATCTGTTGCTGAAGCAGAACGGGGTCGATCCGGCCAAGGATATCAAGCTGGTCGAGGTCGGTTTCGCGGTGTCCGAGGACGCGCTGCGCCAGGGCCGCGTCGATGCCGTCAATATGAACCAGCCATTCGCGGCGCGCGCTGAGGCGAAGGGGGGAACGCGCAAGCTGTTTTCGCTCAATCAGGCGATGCCGAACATCGTCCACATCCTGGAGGCGTGCCGCGCCGACTTCGTGGACAAGAATCCCGACCTCGTAAAGGCTTATGTCCGCGATATCACTTCCGGCATGAAGAAGGCGCTGGCCAACCGCGAAGAGACATTAAAAGTCGTTTCTGAAGTGCTGAAGGCTCCGGTCCCGGTACTCGAGACATATCTATTGAAGGATAATGATTTCGGCCGTGACCCCGGTGCCGCCCCCAATTTCCCGGCTATCCAGAAGATGCTCGACATCTATGCCGAGACCGGGATGTTGCCGAAGCTGGACGTCGCGCAATTCAAGCACCCGACCATTGTGGCGCCGCTGCAATAGCGGGCTGCGATGGCCGAAGTGGCATGCGCTCCGGCTGCGGCCGGGGCCTTCCGGAGATTTGTGGCATGAAGAAGTGGCGATCCCGGGTGACGACGGATGGGCTCGACCGCGCGCCGCACCGTGCCTTCATGCGTGCGATGGGACTGGATGACGCCGCGCTCGCCAAGCCCATGGTCGGCGTGGTCAGCATGAAGGGCGAGCAAACGCCCTGCAACATGACCCATGACTTCCAGGTTGCGGCGGCCAAGGAGGGCATTTCCGAGGCGGGTGGCACGCCGCGCGAGTTCGCCACTATCTCCGTCTCCGACGGCATCAGCATGAACCATGAGGGCATGAAGTTCTCTTTGTTCTCGCGGGAACTGATCGCCGACTCCATTGAAGCCGTGGTCCACGGCCTTGCCTATGACGCCCTGATCGGCTTCGGCGGCTGCGACAAGACGCTGCCCGGCGTGATGATGGGCATTATCCGCTGCAACGTCCCGTCGATCTTCATCTATGGGGGCAGCGCGCTG